>ENA-ORCQ01000024-ORCQ01000024.1-marine-metagenome-genome-assembly--contig:-NODE-24-length-304543-cov-6.626168_pt1 | contig 304543 bp, 253 predicted proteins | sample MGYA00237780_ERZ508510 | MGnify/ENA primary metagenome ERZ508510 (study PRJEB26181, sample SAMN06268981) | marine metagenome | isolation source: Tt an E2 anaerobic enrichment on eucalyptus from sediment...
GATGCAGGTGCAGTTGCCATTTTTGGCCCGGGTACCAGCGTTGCAGGTGCAGGTAAAAAAATCCTTGAGATTTTGATTGAAGCCTACAAGGAAGATTAGATTATTGGAATAATAGAATATTAGAATTCTGATATAAGATACGAAGCCGGTTCCGTTTGGGACCGGCTTTTATTTTATTGCAACAGACAGACTTCCTGATTAAACGAAACATTTCACGCAAAAAAAAATGCGATCCGTTACCGAATCGCATTCCCTAAACTAAACTATCTAAAATGCCTTGTTTTTACAAGGTAAAATCATATTCAAATACATCTTCATCGTTCGAAATAACTACACTGTAGTTTCCTTTGCGCAGTTCCTTGATTGGTATCGCTCTTTGAATGGAAAAATCATTTCCTAAATCTGCTTCTGCCAGCAGTTCACGCGACGAATCGTAAACATACACTTTAACATCTTCCATCTGATAATTCAGGAAGGTAAACCTCAGCATATTTTCATCATGAATAAAATAGGGCTCGACTGATTTTCGAATGCTCTCCACATTTACAACGCCATCCTCAACCGCCAAACGCTTTCTAACTTCTTCGTTATCTATTTTAACGCGATAATAATAAACGCCTTCCTCCAAATTCGAAAAATCATAACGTTTATTGAGCTGGGCCAGTGGTGCCCTTGTTTTCATACTGTACAGGTCTCTTCCTTCAGCATCGGTAACTTCAATTTCAAAGTTACTCATTTGGGCGTTCGAGATTTTTACGACAGTTAAATCGGCATTGCTCGATTCAAAATTTACTTTCAGATTACCTGAGGCTGACGCTACATTCAACCCAACAGCTACCAAAATCAAAGTCATTAATGTTCCAATTGTTTTCATGTTTTCCAGTGTTAAATTTCAAATTGTTACTGCTTTCTTTACCACTATAAAAAACAAAAATGATTTTTGTTTAATTTTTATTTCTTTTTATCAAACACTATCACGCCTATTACTACACAGGTCAATTATAAACGAGCTTCAGGCTTTTGTTAATTTGTGTTAATTTTTACTTTCAAAAACAAACTTTCCACCTTTTATTCAAGATCAAAGGCAAATAATTCCGGTACACTGATGAATTTACCACGGGTTAAACAGGAATACGATCTAATCATCTATTATTTATAACTATTCTTTACATTAAACAATTACTCATTTTCCTTCTGAAGGTCAATTTTGGGCTTCGGAAGGTATTGTTTGAGCTTCTGAAGGTCAATTTTGGGCTTCGGAAGCTACTGTTTAAGCTTCGGAAGGTGCTCTTTGGGCTTCGGAAGCTACTGTTTAAGCTTTCGAAGTTATATTTTAAGGTTCATCAGTTAAAATTTAAAGATCGGAAGGTGTTGTTTTATCTTCTGAAGCTGTATTTTAATGTTCTTAAGCTGCAGGTTCAACCTCCGTGCCCCAGGTTTTAACTTCAGCAGGTGTAGCTTCAATTTTTAATGTCTGATCTTAAGCTCCCTAAAGTAAAATTTTAGCCTGGCAAGCAACTTATTGTATTGAATGAGCCAAGAATAAATGTTGAAATAAAATTAATGGCTGCCGGGAGATGAGCCAGGACAACTATATTATAGCATTTTTCGGTATGTAGTGTAAGAAAAAAGCGAAACCGGGAAACGGATTCGCTCTAAAACTATTAAACCAAACTTATGAAAAACTATTTAAATGCTATTTAATTGAAATCATAAACTCTGACCGCCAAAATCCAAAAAGGTTTAATCTTGCCCATTCGTTCGATGCTTAAAACTTTTTAAGTTTAAACAAAAACAATAATCTGCCATTTTTAGATACTTTTAAAATTGAAACCAAAACAAGTTAATTTACAAAACAAAAAATTACCGTTTATACACCAGAACCTACCGTTTATACAACAGGACCTACCGTTTAAACATTTACTCCTGTTTTTTTCCTATATGTTTTATCTTTGTTACGATGACTACATACAACGCCATAATTATAGACGACGAAGCAAATGTGCAGGAAGCCCTGAAAATTTTGCTTCAGCGTAATTGCCCGGAAGTTAACCTTTGTGGAGTAGCAAACTCTGCCGGTAAGGGACGCGAATTACTTATGAAATGGGATATTCATTTAATCTTTTTAGACATTTCCATGCCGGGCGAAAATGGTTTCGAATTTCTTGATTCCATACCCAAAGAAGATTATGCCATAATTTTCACCACTGCCTATGAAGAATATGCCCTGCGTGCCATAAAAACAAATGCAATCGATTATTTATTGAAGCCAATTGACCCGGAAGAACTTGAAGATGCGGTTGAAAAAGCGTCCTCTCATCTCGATTTGCGTCGTCAAAATAAGCAAATACAAAAAACATATGGCGAATCGCTAAACAACCTGGCACGCCAGGCCAAAGATGGTGTTGAGTATGCTCCGAAAATTACCATTCTGGAAAAGTTTGGCTTCCACATACTTGAAGTAGAAAAAATTAAATACATTGAAGCCGACGGAAACTACAGCGTAATTCACATTTCCGGATTGGACAAAATAATATCAAGCAAGCCGGTAGGTGAGTTTGAAAAGATTCTTGATCCATCCATATTTGTCCGCATTCATAAATCTACTTTACTAAATATTCATTACTTACGAGGATTTTCGAGTTTAGAAGGAAGTTTTGCTATCTTAGACGATAACACGCAACTGGCCATATCGCGTAGAAAATACAACGAATTTAAAGATGCGGTAGACAATTATTCAAAATCAATCGATTAGTGAAAAAAAGCCTTCTGATATCAATTCTTATTGTATCACTCACGCAGTTTGTTTTTGGGCAAAATCCTTTTATATCCAATTACACTATTGCCGATGGGTTACCTTCAAACCGTTGCCATTGTATTTTAAAAGATAAAAGTGGCTTTATTTGGGTTGGCACCGATGTTGGTATTGTTCGTTTTGATGGAGCAGGATTCACCCGCTTTACCGTTAAAGATGGGCTTAGCTACAATGCTACAATCCGGATGAAAGAGGATATGGAAGGTAGGATTTGGTTTTTAAATAATGACGGATCGGTGAATTACTTTTTTAAGAATCAAATTTATAATGAAAATAATGCCCCATTTCTGGCTGAAATAAAATCAAATTTCTACTACCACGATTTTTACCAGGATAACGATTCTTCCATATATCTGTTTACCGGAAATGCCGAGGTTAGTGTTGTAAAAGGCACAAAATATATCGACTTCACTTCATCCAATCAGCCGGGAACTGTTTTGTTCTCCATCAGTAAAGCATCCAATAACAACCTGCTGTATTGGGAGCACAACAGAATTGTTGAGAAAAATTCTACTGATAATATAGCAGCCATTTACCCCTTAGACTTTACGGTTAGTAAAGCCATCGCCCAAGCTGACGGTTTCTCCTACGTTTGCGACCTAGAAGGAAATATCCATTTGTTTCGGAATGCAAAAATGGTGGTACGAAACTATATAAAAACCAACTCGAAATCAGTAAATGATATTATTGTAAAGGATAATTTTATTTGGGTTTCAACATTTGATAACGGCCTTTTTTGTTTTGAAAACGATAGCCTCATCCTTCATCAACCACTCGAGAAAATTCAAAATTTGGTTGCCGACGACCAAAACAACATCTGGACAAGTTCGAGTACTTATGGAATTTTTAAGATAAGTACTGATATTATTAAATATAAGACTTTGGGCACAGATAATTTTGACAACAAAGGAATTCGGGGGATTGCTCCATCAAACCAGGATTACCTTTGGTTAACAAATGGTGAATCAATTTATTCTTTAAAAAAAGACGAAATTGGAAACCAAAAATTAACACTTCAAGGGAAAATACTTGACAACTTGTATCACTTAAAAAATAACACCCTGTTGGCAAGTGGCACAAATACACCTTTACATTTTATTAAAAATGTTTATGTTGATAACAGTAGCAACACTTTAACTTACGGCGAGATAACGATAAGCGAACAGCATTGCTTAAAATATGTGGTGGCCCCAAATGAAAGATATGCCGGTTACTACCTAAACGACAATTTTTTTATTACTGATTTTAACAACAACGACACAACCACTACTTACAGTACTAAAAACCGGCGAATAAGAAATATGTTTTTTAATAAAGACAGCAATTTAGTAGTAAATACCAGTACTAATTTTATATTCAATCAGGGTAAAACACACATCGATCCTGTGTATGACCAACTCCTTGATGTTCGCATTGCTGCAAATGTTAGCATTAATGATGATTCAGAAGTTTTGTATATTATTGACAATGATTCGAACCGGCTTGTTATAATAACGGATAACAAGTTGTATCCTTTCTTAAACAATCTGGAAGAACAATTTGATCAAAATCTCAGGAATATAATTTACTACAAGAATACCTTATTTCTTTTTACCGTAAAAACCATCTACTTTATTTCTAACCCGCTAGCTATTACTAATGGTAAAGAGACAAAGATCAACCATTTGAATATTGAATTTAATAACATTAACGATGTGCACTGCCAGAATGATATTCTATATGTGGCCTCCGACGATGGATTAACCCTTATACCTTTTGATGCATGTGTAAATGAGGTTCCATTTCCAACCCAACCATATTTCTCGCAAGTGCTAATTGATAACAAGCCTTTTGATTTCACCAACCAAAGGGTAGTTTACAAGAATAAAGACCGCTTAAATATTGAATTCTCAAGCCTGAATTTCTCCTCTACCCCATCAAACTACGCCTATATGCTTGAAGGCGTAAATAACACCTGGGTTACCGGAACCGAAACACAGGTAGCCTACCTCAACTTAAAACCGGGCAACTATACTTTTAAGCTAAAATCGAGAAAAAACCTTGAAGCATACAGCGAAGTTATTGAACTTCCTATTCTGATTGAGCCAACCTTTTTTCAACTCTTAATAACAAAAATTTTCATTGTTTTAATTCTGCTTGGTTTGGGGTTTCTTGTAATAAGAGCTTATTATCGACGTCAGTTAATAAACCGGGAGAAAGACTACCAGTTGGTTACTCTCGAAAACCGTGCACTTCAATCCATGATGAATCCACATTTTATATTCAATTCTCTGGGGTCGATACAGAAGTTCCTTTTACAAAACAAAGCAGAGGAAGCAGGCACCTACCTGTCAAACTTTGCCCGCTTAATACGCCAAACGATGAATTCAATAAAGTCTAATTCAGTTCCGCTTGATGATGAAGTTGACCGCTTGCGTAACTATATCAAACTGGAACAATCAAGACTTGAAAATCGATTTGATTTCCACATACTTGTGGATGAACGCCTTGAAGAAGATGAGTATTCTATCCCATCGATGATTGTTCAACCCTTTGTTGAGAATGCAATTTGGCATGGTATTTCGCAACTTACTGAAGGGGGCAACATTACGGTTCGATTTAATTATATTAATGAAGAAAGCGTGGAAGTTATAGTTGAAGACAATGGTATTGGATTTGAAAGGTCAAAAGCTTTTTCCAAATCAAAGGATCACCTGAATCTGGCTTCGAGTCTCACCAACAAACGAATTCAATTAATTGGCGAAAAATATCGGGTTAAAACACAACTCAATTATGAAGAACTATTCCCCGGAAAGACAAATCCAGGTGCCAAAATTACACTTTTGCTTCCAATTGTTGAATAAACAATTTTACCGTTTATACACCAGAACCTACCGCTTATACATTAGAACCTACCGTTTATACATTAGCCAAAATTTTTTCATTTATAATTCCTAATATTGAACTGTAATTAAAAAACGGTTCTTTTCATACTGTCCATATAAAAACAAGAAGAAATTACCTCCCCACATTTCAATCCTTGTTATTGCGTAAAAAAGTTAAACTACCGCGGTTTTAACTATTGACAAACACAAACTGTCCTTTACTGTCCCTGAAAGCAATACTAATAGTTAAATCAAAAGAAAAGCAAAACAAGGAACTATAAGCCAACCTCTCCTACAGAGGTTGGCTTTTTTATTGCAAACACGCGGTTGATGGTCTGGCAATTAACAAGCTGAATCATCTTTCCTGTTTTCTTACCAATCTTCAGTGCGCTCAAAATTTTAGGCTGGCTGCTTAATATCCCGGCAAATATGGTATTTTTAACCTACTAACATTAAAAAGGGGGTATTATGCGTAATCAAACTTTAGCAAGCCTTTATACCGAAGCCTTTACTCAGCACTGGGATGAAATGGCTTTTTCAGATTTCGAAGGCGGCAACTTCAACTACAAAGACATTGCAAAAACTATAAAGTCTTTACATTTATTTTACCAGCTTGCCGGGTTAAAACGGGGAGATAAAATAGCTGTTTTAGGCCGTAACTCATCAAACTGGGCAGCTTCATTTTTATCGGCGATATCTGCAGGCCTGGTAATTGTTCCCATCCTTCCCGATTTTAATAAAAACGACACAAATCATATTATCAATCATTCCGAATCTAAAATTGTAATAGGGGCAGCCGGTCTTTTGGATAAAATTGATTTGGCATTCTCTGAAAAACTGGAAGCAATTATACAGCTTGAGGATTTTAGTTTTTTTAGTGGAAAAGACGCGAATCTTGAGTATAAATTGAACGACGGATTTCAATATTACAAAGAAAACACCCTCAGTAAAGATGCATTCGCTTTTGAAGAATGGGCACCAGAAGAAATGTGTATAATCTCATACACATCAGGAACCTCAGGTTTTACAAAAGGAGTAATGATTCCGGAACGAAGTTTATTGTCGAATATTATTTACGCCCGCGAACATATGCCTTTAAGCGCTGGAAATAAAATTGTTTCGTTTTTACCCATGGCACATGTTTATGGTTTGTTGTTCGAGTTTCTATTTCCTGTGAGCCTTGGCTGCCACATTACCTTTTTAAGTAAAATGCCATCACCTGCAGTAATTACAAAGGCTTTTGGAGAGATTAAACCGCATTTAATCCTGTCAGTACCTTTAGTGATTGAAAAGATTTACAAGAAAAGAATACTACCGGCTATTGAAAAACCAAGCGTAAAATTATTGCTAAAAATACCGCTGCTTTCAGCTGTAATTCTAAAAAAAATTCGTGCAAAAATGATTGATACATTTGGCGGACGCTTTTTTGAAATTGTAATTGGTGGAGCACCACTAAGTGCCGATGTTGAGAAATTCTTTAAACGCATTAATTTCCCCTTTACAATTGGTTATGGCATGACAGAATGTGGGCCACTGATAAGTTACGAAGCCTGGAATAAAACGATGACCTCATCTGCCGGCCGTTTGGTTGATCGAATGGAAGTCCGGATAGATTCGGAAGATCCTTATAATGTAGTTGGCGAAATTCAGGTTAAGGGCGAGAATGTTATGCTTGGGTATTATAAAAATGAGAAAGAAACAAAGGCAGCATTTACCGAAGATGGATGGTTAAAAACAGGCGACCTGGGCGTAACAGATAAAAATGATTTTATTTACATTCGGGGCCGATCAAAAAATATGCTGCTGGGACCATCGGGGCAAAATATTTACCCGGAAGAAATTGAAGCAAAATTGTGCAACCAAAACTACATTGCCGAATGTGTTGTTGTTGACCGCGAACACAAATTAGTTGCCTTGGTTTATCCTGATTACGAGGCTATGAAGACCAATAATGTAGACACGAAGGAAATCGATAAAATAATGGAAGAAAACAGGAAAAAGGCCAATGCAGAATTACCACGCTATGAAAATGTCAGCCGGATTGAGCTGGTTTCTGAAGAGTTTGAGAAAACACCAAAACGAAATATTAAACGCTACAAATACATATAAAAAAAACTCCGGTTTAAACACCGGAGTTTTTTATTGCAGCACATCTATTATTTTTCGAGCTTGTTTAAATGCACATCCATTTGTGGGAATGGAATGGTTATGCCAGCCTCATCAAGGGCTATTTTACCAGCCTCATAAACCTCAAAATATACTTTCCAGTAGTCTGTTGGTTTCGTATAAGGCCGCACAGCCAAATCAATTGAACTATCTCCCAGGCCTTTTACACCAACAAACGGAGCTGGGTCTTTTAACACACTCGGATGATTCTCAATAATCTTCATCAGCACATTCTTCGCCTTTTTTATATCCGAGTCATAGGAAATACCAAAATCCATATCAACTCGTATAACTCCTTCAGTAGTATAATTTACAATATCGTTGCTCGATACAGCTGCATTAGGCAATATCACCGTTTTGTTCTCGGGTGTTAAAAGTATGGTCACAAAAATATGTATCTCTTTTACTGTTCCCAGATGCCCTTGCGAAACAATAAGGTCGCCAACCTTAAATGGTTTAAAAATTAAAATCATCACGCCACCGGCAAAATTAGAAAGCGTTCCCTGCAAAGCCATACCAACCGCCAAACCGGCAGCACCAAGTACGGCAATAAACGAGGTAGTTTCTATACCTACCATTTTTGCAATACTAATGAGTAACATCACCTTTAAAAGGATGTTTATAAGGCTGCGTAAAAATCCGCGCACCGAAACATTGATGTCGCGTTTTTCCATCACCTTAGCTGTTCTGCGGGTAATAATCTTAATTACCCACAAGCCCAAAATCAATACAATAATGGCAGCAATTACCTTTAATCCATAAGTAATCAGCAAATCATAAGCCATTTCCAAATATTCATTAACCTGTTCATTCATAATATTAAAAGTTTAAATAATATCCAAGGTACTTAAATAATTCACTTTTATCAAGAAGATGTAGAACACATGTTTGTTTTATAGCAAGCAGGAAATTATTAGTACATTTGCTCTTATCCAACTAAATTAAAAAACATGAATACAAATCGCAGAAATTTTTTACGAACAACAACTGCAGCGGCAACAGGAGCCATGCTATTATCGCCAGCTTTGGCCATGGGAGGAAACAAGTCGCGCTACAAAATTTCGCTGGCCGAATGGTCGTTCCACAAAGCCATTTTTGGTGGAGAAATGACTAATCTTGATTTTCCGCGAGTAACCAGGGAACTAGGAATTGAAGGAGTTGAATATGTGAACCAGTTTTTTAAAGACAAAGCCAAAGATGAAAAATACCTCTCGGAGCTAAAAAAGATTACCAAAGAAGAAGGGGTGGAGAACGTACTTATAATGTGCGATGGAGAAGGTATGGTAGGCCATCCGGATAAGAAAGAAAGAGAAAAAACCGTTGATAACCACAAAAAATGGGTGGATGCGGCAGCGTTTCTGGGGTGCCATTCAATACGCGTAAATGCCGGAAGCCGTGGCAAATATGAAGAGCAACAGAAACTGGCAGCCGATGGTTTGCGAATGCTTTGCGAGTATGGTGATAAAAACAAAATAAATGTAATAGTTGAAAATCACGGAGGCTTATCAAGCAATGGTGAATGGCTTTCCGGGGTAATGCAGCTGGTTAATCATAAACGGGTTGGAACACTACCCGACTTCGGCAATTTTATCACAAATTACGAAACCGGCGAGCAGTTTGACCGCTACAAAGGCGTGGAGCTATTAATGCCATATGCCAAAGGAGTTAGTGCAAAATCAAATGTTTTTAATGCCAATGGTGATGAAGCAAATATGGATTACTATAAGCTAATGAAAATCGTACATAATTCGGGGTACAAAGGCTTTGTTGGCATTGAGTTTGAAGGCAATGAAATATCGGAACGAGAAGGAGTTATAGCCACAAAAGCGCTGCTCGAAAAAGTTTTTATGACCCTGTAATAATGCCGGAGTTAAAACTTGTACCCTCTGAATATGGTTATGGTGGCGGTTAAAATTTGTTAATACAATACTATTTTGAAACAATAAGGATAAGTAACCGTAACCTTTAAACGACTTTGTATTTAATAAGGGACTTATAGGGGTTGATTGATACATTGGATACAAAGTTAAAAAGGTAATTAGTTGTTTGTCTTTCAAGAAGAAAGCGATGGTTGTTCCATCGCTTTCTTGTTTTATGCCACTAATTCTTTTTTCGGTAAAAAGGTAAATTCGGGTCTGTTCTTCCTCCTCCACTTTTACCTCTGCCATCTTCAAACTCAATAAGGTAAACCAACCCGGCACTAATTTGTGCTGTTAACGATAAGCGTCTGTTATATTTCAGCAAATCAATATCTTCTTCTCTCGAATAGGTAAAATTTGGAACCCCGTCAATTATACCAGAGTTTAACACGGTGCAGGTTCCATCCACCTGAAAAGTCATTCGGTTGTTAATTTTATAATCGAAACCAATTCCTCCCCCAATATGAAATGCAGGCCAACTGTCTTGCTCGCTGTTTTTTGTACCTCGCGAATACAAAATATCCCATTCAAGCTCAGGGTCAGGCAGCTCCCGATAGGTTAAATCGGTTGTTACAAAAGCTACAACGCCTGTAAGTTTTACAAAAGGCGTAAACTGTTTTTCGGGAATAAAAAAGTATTTATAATTTACAGCCAGGTTAAACAAGCGGGTGTTGTAGGCAACCGGAGAGATGATAAATTCATCTTGATAATGCTGAAAATACGGCGTAAGAAAATAGTTGTACACCGGAGGATTATCGTTATAACCCTTAAAATGAGAATAATCGAGTTCAACCCCGAAATAGGTTTTTTCTGTGACCTGAAATAAAACCTCGCCCTCAAAACCTACAGAAAGTTCGGGTGTAAATTTATCGCTGCTGGTGGCGGGAGATTGTAGCAAAGCATCGGGATGAGGAATGTCTGAAGAACCCAGTTCAGAAATAAAGAGACCCGAGTTGGCAGCAACACGAAAACCAATTAACTGCCCGCTAACGCCTAAGCTGACAGTAAAAACCAGTACTACCAACAATATCACTCTTCTTACATCCATCTATTTGACTTTCAGCCTTTAAGTTAAGCTGTTTTTATCAAAAAAAGAAACAAAGCGCTGCAAAACTATTTTCTTTCTTTAACTTCTGAAGCATCTACTACCTTAAAAAGCTTGTCTGCACGCCGCGTTACATTACTGATAGGTACTGATATTCGTTGCCCTTTCAATCCTTCATCAACAGGCTTCAAATCAAAACGGATTTCATTAACATTTGTTTGAAATACACCCGTTGTAGGACCGGTAATTATTATTTCGTCGCCAACTTTTAAGTTACTGGTTTCGAGTTTAAATTCGGCAATTCCAATTTTTTTGAAATAATTGGTGCATTTACCAATATATAACTTTCTTTTTGTTGCCCGCGAACCATAATTTTTACTCCACTCGCCAAGACGTTGCCCCAGGTAGTAGCCATCCCAAAAACCACGGTTAAAAACACTCGACAAGCGTTCATTCCAGTCTTCAATTTTTTCGTTGCTAAAGGTTTCGTCGAAGTAAGCATCAACCGCCTCGCGGTAGCACTGCGCCACTGTTTTTACATATTCGGGAGAACGTGCACGTCCTTCAATTTTTAAAACCGAAACACCTGCATCAAGTATTTTATTCAGGAAATGAATGGTTTTCAAATCCTTTGGCGACATAATGTATTCGTTATCAATTTCCAGTTCGGCACCGGTTTCTTTATCGGTTACGGTATAGGCTCTTCGGCAGGTTTGTAAACAGGCGCCACGGTTGGCCGATGAGTTCATTTCGTGCAAACTAAGGTAACATTTACCGCTGGTTGCCATACACAAAGCACCATGAACAAACATTTCAATTTTCATCAGTTCACCGTTTGGCCCGGTAATATTTTGCTTTTTAATCTGGTCGCTGATTTCCCAAACGCGGCCAAGGTTCATTTCGCGCGCCAGCACCACCACATCGGCAAAATTTGAATAGAATTTTACAGCCTCGATATTGGTAATGTTTACCTGCGTTGAAATATGAACTTCAAGGTTAACCGAACGGGCATACTGAATGACCGAGACATCGGCAGCGATAACTGCAGAAACGCCAGCTTCTTTTGCCGCATTAATAACTTCGTGCATTTTATCCAGTTCGCCATCAAAAATTTCCACGTTCATGGTAAGGTAAGTTTTTACCTTATTCTCTGTAGCAATTTTTACAATTTTACGAAGGTCGTCGAGATTAAAGTTATTGGACGAGCGCGAACGCATATTCAGGTTTTCAACACCAAAATAAACCGACCCTGCTCCTCCCTGAATGGCCGCCATTAACGATTCGTACGACCCAACCGGCGCCATTATTTCTACATCTCTTCTTTCCATTGCCTATGCGTAAAGTTTTAAAAATTGCGGTGCAAAGTTAAGAGTTTTTGGCAATTACAGCGGTGCCATCATTATGGGGTGCGTTTACACAAACTTTTCGCGTTTCTGCAAGTTAAAAAGGCCGTACAACACAAAAACCAATGTACCTATTGCCATAAAAATGCGGTTCTTACGAATGATTCCTGCCCAAATTACTTCATTCAGGTTATTAGGAATATCAAAAGGATTTAGAAAAATATCCCATTGTGTACCTTCCATTAAATCTTCGCGCAGAATAAGCAAGGCAACGCCAATAAGCACCATAGCTACTGCTGTTCCGTTACCGTTTTTTATAATGGTAGAAAACATGAAAGCCATCGACCCCAAGAAAATTATTGGATAGATTAACTGGTACGCCATCTCGAACAGGTTTACCTTGTAGAGCAGCACCGAGGCCAATACGGCAAAAAGCAGGATAATAAAAAACACAAGGGTATAAATCATAAGCAATCGTACCAACCACACTTTGTACCTGTAATTGGGTATTCCAAACAAAATTTCAAGCATGCGCGAATCATCGTCGTTTTGTATGCCAAATACCGATGGGTAAAAAATTAGCAGTATTCCCGGAAAAATTAAAAGGTTGTATACAACATCTTCCGACATGGCTTCTCCGTTTAACACCACCTGCACAGCAAAAAACAGGAAAAAAGCAAGTGCCGCAATTAAAAACCAGATAAACCGGTTGGCAAATATGATTCTTAAATTGTACCGTATCATTTTTATCAAAATGAACAGCTTGTTTTTTATATTGAAATTTAGTTTCATGTTAATTAAGCAAAGTCTTTTAATAAGCACAAATAAGCATCCTCGAGGTGTGGCGACACACAAAGCGCATCGGGGGCCGGTTTTTCTTTTGCTAAACAGCGTACTTTTATACTATCGCCATCGCGCATATGATGAACAATCATCTGTTTGTTTGCCATCGCATCGAATTCTTTGGCAGGTACCGAAAACTGCCAAACAAAACCATTGCCCATTGTTACCATTTCGTTTGGTGTACCAAAGTATTTTAGGTTACCCCTGTTAATTACCGCTACCTGGTTACACGAGCTCGAAATATCTTCAATAATATGTGTTGAGAAAATTACAATCCGTTCGCGGCTCAGCTCAACCAACAAGTTTCTGAAACGAATACGCTCGCGCGGATCAAGCCCAGCCGTGGGTTCGTCCACCACCAGAATTCGCGGAAGATTTAATAATATCTGGGCAATACCGATGCGTTGTTTCATCCCTCCTGAAAAAGCTCCGATTTTATCGTTCCTGCGTTCCCACATGTGCACATTTTTCAGTACATATTCAAGACGCTCCTCTCTTACTTTCGTGTCTTTTATACCTTTAAGTATAGCCTGGTAATCAAGAAATTCCCATGCCGACATATTTTCGTAGGTTCCAAAAGCCTGTGGCAAATAGCCAATAAGTCCCTGCAACTCTTCGCGGTATTTCTGTGTATCCAATCCGTTAATCCAAATCTTTCCGTAACTCTGTTCGAGCACACCGGTAATAATCCGCATCATGGTAGATTTACCGGCACCATTGGGCCCCAGTAAACCAAACATTCCGGTTTTTATTTCAAGCGAAACACCGTTAAGTGCCCTGAATGGTTTTTTGCGTTTGCCGATTACCGGAATTTGCCGAACCATATTAAAATATCCACGCCGTAATGCTCCTAAGCGCCCCTGAATTCGTGCAATGTTTACATCCTTTTTATGAATATATTCGGCCGTTGCATAAAAAACCAACAACAAATACCAGATGATAGCAATAAAAATTACCATTCCCAGGTTACCCCACTCGGTGTAAAAAATGTATAAAAACACCAAGGGAACCACCCAAAACAGCACGTTATAAATCCACCTGTTCAATTTCAGATAAATGGTTTTACCGGAACTTTGGTTTTTATTAATTAGAACCTGGTTTAGCGGAATGCGGAGTAAAAAAACGAAAAAGAATACCAAGTGCGACAGCACCCACATCCAGAAATGATTTTCGAGGTAGATGAACGTAAAATACACCACAAAAACAAACAAGGGCAGCTGCCATACCAGGTCGGAAAAGTCGCGCCACTTTGTATAATCTTTAGTTAAGCCGGCACGCTCACGTATTTTTATTCCCGATTTCCATTCGCGCACAAAACGCGAGTCGCGGTCGTATACTTTTACCAGCTTCCGTATTTTTATGCGGATGGGTTCGTTTTCGTCAATCACTTTTTCGTTGGCCTGGCGTAAACTGGTCATTGTAAAGGCCACAACACCTGGCACAAGAATGATAAGCAAAACAAAATCGAGCAATTGCCACACAAAGCTATCTACCTTAAGGTAAATAAAAAGGGCTCCCAGCACAAACACCGTTAGCATGCCTATTTTTATGCCAATGTGTAACGATTTTATCCAATCGAGCGCATTCTCTAAACCGGCATATAATGTTGGAATAAAAATTAAAGTTAGCAAGGTACTTAGCGCCAGGCCTCCAACCACGGTAATGGCAAAGGGGGCACCAATGGCACCAACATATTCGGCCTGCCCCATTGCCAGCGGGAACAAGGCAACAATAGTTGTTATGGCGGTAATTAAAATGGGTCGCACACGCGAGAGTCCGGCGGTCATTAATGCTCTTGATTTTCGGAAGCCCCGTTTTCGGAGAATATTGGTAAAATCGATGAGAATAATACCGTTGTTAACCACTACGCCAATAAGGATAATAAAACCCATTATGGTATTGGCATTAAACAGGCTGTTTCCGGTGAAAATAAGCGCCAGAAACGACCCAACAGCAGCCAGTGGAATTGAAAAGATAAGAACAAATGGTGTTGAAACCGATTCGAAAACCGAGGCCAAAATCATTAAAATAAGAATAAAAGCAGCTGCAATCAGAAACTTAAATTCGGCATACTGGTCTTCCTCGTGAATTACTTCAACGGCAACCCCTGATGGCAGTTTGTACGACCCGATAATATCATCAATTTCAAGCCGGTAAGCTTCAAGCAATTCTTTCGAGTCGCTGGCTTCATCAACAAAACTGTAAGTAAGTTCAATTTGTTTCTCCTGGTTTACACGCGTTATGCTTGCCATTCCCTCGGCATACACCATATCGGCCAGCTCGTCCATATCGTAGGTGGCGCCCTGTCCGTTACTAACCTGCAAACGGCGCAAGTCTTCAATACCTTTGTCGTTCTCTTCTTCTTCAACCCCTTCTGGTAATTGTTCTTTTATAACAATTTCATACTCTTCTGTTCCTTGTTTAAAGTTCACTCCTGAAGTAAATTCGCGGGTAAAGGTACCAAGCTCCGATACAATATTTTGCAAATTTATTCCATACTCGGTAAGCAACATCTGGTTAAAGTAAAGATGCACTTCGGGGCGGTTGTTCGACACATTTACACTTGCGCGTCTGATTGTTTCCAGGTCCTCAATGTAGTACAAAAGATCTTCGGCAACATCTTTCATCACGCCAAAATTTTCGCCTTTTATAACAATTCGCTCCTGGTTTGAACCAATTCCCATAAATTGCTGGAACCCTTGTGTACCTGAGCGTCCGCCACCGCCGCCACCGCCACGAAAGCTGGAACTTGAGGTTGGAGCTTCAAGGCTTACCTCGCCTTGCGATATATCGTCAATCCGGTCTTCAACATCTTTTTTAATTTCAGCGATGGTACGCTTGTCAATATCTTTATAATCCTCACGAAGAATAAATGTAAGGATGGCTTCCTCGGCCTCAATATTTGCGGTTAAATCCTGCTTTTCGGCAATATCTTCAAGCCGGCTTTCCACATCGGCAACTACCTTGTCGGTAGCATCAAGTGTGGCACCGGTTGGCATGGTTACGTATATCGAGAATTGTTCTTCTTCAACTTCCTGCAGGTTGGTAACACTAATGGCCAGTACAATAAATACGGTTAAAAAGAAAAAAACCAGTGCACCGATAATAGTACGGGCGGGCACACGCATACTGGCTTTTAACAGTAAAATATAGATTTGAATGATGCGGTTGTTGGTAGTCACCTTTTCGTAAAAGATGTTGTGCTGCTTTTTTTTGCGTAACAGCAAATGAGCTGCCATTGGAATAAGCAACAGGGCTACAAACAAGGACACCAGCAAGGTGGAAATAATTGACACGCCCACATGATTTCCTAAAAGCTTAACCATATAATCGGTTGAAAAAACAAAGGGCAGAAAAACAGTAACAGTGGTAAGCGTTGCAGCAACAATTGAACGCCAAACCTCTTTGGTTCCCTGCGTTACGGCAACATCAGGCGCCATTTTATTACCCGAAAGCCGGTATATATTTTCGAGCACAACAATACTGTTATCCAACAACATACCAATGGCCAGCACCAGTCCAACCAGTGTTAAACTGTTTAAGGAGATATTGAAGGCATAAAACAGATTAAATGCAGTAAAAACAGAAATAGGAATAGCCAGTGCGATAAACGAAACAATGCGCAGATTTTTAAGAAACATCCAAAGTACAAAAATAGCCAGCAAACCTCCTACCAGGGCCAGGTCAATTATCTGATCGATATTCTTTTCCATGGTTTCGGCGAGGTTGGTTTGTACCACAATCTGCACATCTTTTGCAGCCAGTTTTTTATTAAGAGCCAATATTTCGTCCTGCACTTTGTGCGACAAATCAATAAGATTAGCCTGCGAATCACTAACCAGCATCATCGAAACGGCATCAAGGCCGTTAACCCGGCTTAGCGATGTTTCTTCCTTTACGCCATAAAAAACACTGGCCACATCTTTCAGGTAAATCGGCCCTTCGGCAACCACAATATTTTCGATATCAGAAACTTTATCGTACTCGGCTGTAACATGAACAAAATACTGCTTTTGGGCATCGTGTAAATACCCCGTAAAGGTGCGGTTGCTTGAATTAGCGGATATGGCACTTTGTATTTGTGCCGGAGTAATGCCATAAGCTTCGCATGCTGCTGCATTGTAGGTAACTTCTATCGACCGTTCTTTTCCACCAAAAACATTTACCGATGCAACACCGTCAATGTTTTCCATTTCGGCTGTAATTTCCTGGTCAACGATATTACGCACACGGTCTACTCCGCCGCTTCCCCTAATCTGCAGCTCCATAAACTGATTGGTAAGCTGGTCGAGATCAACACGATTAACAGTAACAATAAAGTTATCATCAAGATCGGCAGTAACCAGATCCACCTTTTCCTGCAGTTTTAAAAAGGTGTATTTAAAGTTTACATTCTGTTTAAAATTAACCTGTATGGAGGCCGAGCGATTATTAATGAAAGATTGCATTTCTTCAATGCCTTCCATGGTTCCGATGGCTCCTTCAATGGGAATAACCGCCTGGTTTTCCATATAGCTTGGATCGACCTCGATACGCGACTGCACCTGAACAAAAAGCATGGGCAGTTCGGCATTGGGCATCAGTTCTACCGGCAGCTGCTTGTACGAGATGTAACCCAGCATGGTTAATCCCAAAAACAGCATACTGATAAATATTTTTCTATTGATGATGAATTTCATGTGCCTTAAATCTCAAGTTTTCAAATGAATCGCATGAAAGTAGCACTCCTGTGGGGTACTATTTGCGTGAAGTTTTTCCATACGGCTTTCATCTGCTTAAAATTGTTTATTTATTAGGTAGAAGAAGGAACTTCCATTTATCTGTTAATTCGCTGTTTCTACAGTCTTGTTCTCTTTCACAAAAAATACCCTTACCCGGTCTAACACATCATAAACACAAGGTATTACAATTAATGTAAGCAAGGTTGAGGTGATTAGTCCTCCAACTACGGCCAGTGCCATTGGCGAGCGCAACGATGCACTCTCGCCAAAGCCAAATGTAAGGGGCAATAAGGCTAAAATGGTGGTTAAACTGGTCATTATAATTGGGCGAATACGTTGTTGTCCGGCCTGTAAAATGGCTTGTTTCCGATCTACTCCTTCGCGAATGAGCTGGTTAATCCGATCTACCAAAATTATGGAGTCGTTAACGGCAATACCCACCAGCATAATTACACCAATAATGGCCATAATATTAAATGTTTTCCCAAGTGCAAAAAAGATGAGAATACTGCCCACCACTGCCAACGGAATGGTTAATAAAATGGTAAATGGATGAATAAGCGACTCAAACTGCGAAGCCAGCACCATGTACACCAGCACAATTGAAAGCAGCAAGGCAAAGGTTAGATTGGTTAACGATTCCTGGCGTTTCTCTTCTTCGCCGGTAACCAAAATACGGTAATCAGGCAATAATTCAATGCCAGCCGTTTGCTGCCTAATATTAGTAGCAACATGGTCAAGCGGGATACCATCTTCAAGCTGCGCTGTTACTTTTCCAATGCGGTTCTGGTTTCTTCTGAAAATTTCTTTTGGCGACACACCATAGGTTATATCTGCAATTTCGCTTAACCTGAATACCTGGTCCGAAGAAGTGATAATCAACTGATTGATTTCATCAATTCCCTTCTCAGGTACTTTTATGGTGATGTCCTGCATTTCTCCGCTTCGCTCGAGCTCGCCGGCATTTTTACCTTCCAGCTGGTCTTGAATCTGAGAAATTACATCGCTGATGTTAATGTTGTACATTCCGGCACGCATGCGGTCTACCCTTATTTCAACTTCCGGCGCACCATCTTCAATTGATGTCTGTACATTAAAAAGACCATCAACTGACAACATCTTTTCTTTAACCAGGTTTATTACCCGTTCAATTTCGTCTAACTCTTCTCCCCGCACCTCAACTACAACAGGCGCTTCATCGGTTCCCAAAATAGATTGCAACGCACTTTCTTCTTGCGAGAAAGTTACCTCCATGCCTTCAATATCAGCTGTTAACTTATCCATTGTTTTTACAATGCTCTCGGTAGAGATGGTAGCTCCTTCTTTCAAAATTACTTTAATTTCGGCTGTGTTTTCTCCTTCAAAAACGGCATTCTCGTCGCCCGAAATACTGCTAGACGGCCCGGCCTGCGAGTAAATTTTATCCAGGTTGTCGCCCAGGTAATCCATTAAAATATTTTCAAGATTACGAACAGTTGATTCGGTTCGCCGCAATTTTGTTCCTTCCTGTAACTTCAAATTCACAGTAAGTTCGCGGGTTTGGGTTTTTGGCATAAACTCGGTACCAATTTGCTGCACCAGCAAAACAGATGCACCAATAGTCACCGTAGCTACTAATATAACCACCCATTTAACAGCCAATACTTTTGAAAGAAACCGGCCATAGCCTCCAACTTTTACCGATTTTGACTTTAATGGTGCTTTTCGGTTTCGGTAAAACCTATGGTACATCATTGGAATTAAAAAGATGGCGACAATTAGCGATGAAAGCAGCGAGAATGCTACGGTCCAGGCCTGGTCTTTAAATAACTCGCCCGATGCACCATGCAAATACACAATGGGTAAAAACACAATAATGGTTGTAATGGTTGAGGCTGTAATTGCACCGCCAACCTGGGCCGTTCCGTTTATTGCAGCTTCTTTTACACTCAGTCCGTTTTCGTGGTTTCGGAAGATGTTTTCCATAACCACAATGGCATTATCAACCAACATTCCGGCGCCAAGCGCCAAACCACCAAGGGTCATTATATTAATGGTAAGGTGGTTAAAATACATCAGGTTAAATGTGGCTACAATCGAAATCGGAATGGCAACACTAACAATTAAAGTGGTTCCGAACCTTCGCAAAAACACAAATAAAACTACTACGGCCAACAGAATTCCCAACAAGGCAGTTTCCTGAACCTCGCCAATTGCACTGCTGATAAAGCGTCCCTGGTTGGTTACGCCAATTAGCTGGTAACCGGGCAAAGCTTTCTGTATGTTTACCAAAGCCTCGTTAACCTGCTCAACCGATTTTACCGTATTGTATTTGGTTTCTTTATAGATGGACAGTCCCAGACAGCGCTCGCCGTTAATGTGTACAATGTTAACCGGTTCTTTATTACCAACAGAAACGGCTGCAACATCTTTTAAATAAACCGGTGCCATTGTAACACCGGCCTGGTTGTTGGAATTTTCAGTAGATTGAACCGCTTTGTAACCCACAATAAGGTTTTCAAAATCTTCAATAGTTTGCAACATCGATACACCTTTTACAATGTATTGGGTTCCCAAATCGGTAATCTGCCCACCGGAAACGTTGCGGTTAAAGTTTTGAATACGGGTTGCCACCTCGTCCATTGTTAAGCCCTGGGCATCAAGCCGGTAAACATCTGTCTCAATAATTATTTCGCTTTCCTCCTGCCCCGATAGTTCAACATCGGCAATACCTTCCAGGCGAACAAGCTCGTTGCGAATATAATTTTCGGCAACTTTTCTCAGCTCATTCATGTCTGAAATTTCGTTGTGTTTTAGGCCAATAATCATTATCGGTGTGGTATTCGGGTCGTGTTGGGTAATCTGAAGCTCATCAATATCGGAGTTTTGCGTAAGGGTGTTTAAGGCTTTTTGCAGGTCGAGAAATGCCTCGTCCATATCTTTGTTCCAGGCATATTCAACAGTAATTTGAGCCGATCCCACCCGCGACGATGAAGTTACCTGCACTACGTCAGACTGGCGAATTGCGAGAGCTTCAATATTTTCAACAAATTGTTGCTCCATTTCTTCCGGTGGCCGCTCTCCCGATGTCACTTCAATAAAAATCCGGGGCGAATTTAAATCGGGAAACAGGTCGACACCCAACTTATCGTAAGAAATGTAGCCGAGCAACAAAACGCCAAGCACAACCATTAAAACGGTAACCGGGTAATCGACTGAAAATTTTGTTAATTTCTTCATAATATCAAGTTAGAAGCACGAAGCACGAAGCAGGAAGTTTTTCTGACTTCCGGCTTCCAGCTCCCGACTTATTATAAAATCACTTTCACTTTCGAATTATCGCGTAGTGTCTCAAAACCTTTAATAATCAAACGGTCGTTGGGGCTCAGCCCTTCCAGCACCTCAATCTCATCCTGGTTGGCAATGCCGGTAGTAATGCGTCGGTCGTCGGCAGCGCTGTTTCGTCCAACAATAAATACATATTTCCCGCGCGAACCTGTCAGAATCACATCTTTCGGAATAACAATGGCGCTATCTTTTTGGGCAGTAATTATATTGGCTTTAACAAACATTCCGGGACGCAGCTTTAATTGCGGATTATCAATTTCAAGTTTGCCTGAAAAGGTGCGTGTTTCATCGCTGATTACCGGCGACAATTCAGTAACACGTCCGGCAAGTGTATCTTCAGTTAGTGTGTAATTGGTAACTACTACTTCTTGTCCTGTTTCAACTTCCGACAGGTTTTTTTCAGGCAAATTTATTTCCACGTACATTTTTCTGTAGCTCATTAAACTTACCATACTTTGCCCGGCGGTAACTTTAACTCCTTCGGTGTAGTATGGCAGTTCTACAATTACACCCGAAAAAGGTGCTACCACCTGCATTTTTGCCAACTGTATCTGAGCACTTTCATAATTATTTTGCGCATTTATCATCGAAACTTCAGAATTTCGCATTTCGAGTAAGGTAACACCGCCCTTTTCGTACAACGATTTTTGTTTCTCGTATTCCTGTTGCGAAATTTCGAGGTTTAATTTTGTTGATTCCATAGATAAACCATTCAGGTACTCGGCATTTTCGAGTTTTACAATTACCTGCCCTTTTTCAACCCGGTCGCCAAGTTGGAATTTACGCCCGGTTTTTGGATTAACCTGCAGGAAGTAATCGCCTTCAATTTCAGAGGTAAGCGCTGTTTCGTAGTGGGCTTTGGCCGTTCCGGTGGTGCTTACAAATTGCTGAATACTTTTACGTTTTATTGTTTCAACAGAAACCGGTACTGCCAACTCGGTTGATTCGGAACTGGTTTGATTATTACACGAAATAACGGTAACAACAACACTCAACAAGATAAGTAATTTTATATGTTTCATTTTGGTAAATTTTTCATCTGTTTTAAATCGTTTATAGCTTTGGTAGCTCCTGTAACCTGCATTGCTTGCTACATTTTGTTTATTGTTTGATAGCCCCCATGCTTATTCCTGGTCTTCATTGAGGTACAATTCTGAAGGAATAATTGCTTCATTTCTTTCAAAATCGTAAAGCGATTGTATTTTAAGGTTTAGTAGTTCTATTTTATAATTTATAAGTGCCTGGCTGAGTGCCACTTTCTGTTCTGACAACTGGGTTTGAAACAGGTTAAGGTCCATACCGGTAAGGTCGCCATTTTCGTAGCGCTCGAGGTTAATCTCGTAAGTCAACTGGGCATTTCGCTCGTTTTGTTTGGCCAGTTCAATTTGGTTTAGCTGGTTCTGGATATTACGGTACACTTGTCTGATATCCACAACAATTTGTTTTCGCTCCTCATCGAGGTTAAGTTGTTGCGATTCGATACTCGCTTCGGCTGCAGCTATGCGCGCTTTTCGCTCGCCCCAGTCGAAAATAGGAATATTAAAGCTAATGCCTACCGACGGGCTTTTAGTTGGGTTTTCGTAGATTTTATTTAAATCACCATTATCACCTGTTATCCCGAAACGCAGGTTCATATCTCCTCGGAACTCGTTTTGAGCCTTGGTTCTAATCAGGTCAAACTGGCTGGTTTCCACATCAATTTCGCGTTGGCGAAGTTCCATTCTCGAGCTTAATCCATTTTCAATAGCTTTCTCCAGATTAACAGGAACCGGGTTTACACTAACATCGGCCAATATCATAATATCTTCAAACAAATCCATACCGAGGTATAGTTTCAGTTGGTCTTTTGCATTTTCAAAAGTTACTTCGCTGTTTTGCAGGCCCGATTTTGCAGTTGCCAGGTTCAGTTCTGCCTGGTATTCTTCCTCGCGGGCTGCCAGTCCGGCTTCTACTTTATTTTTAATTATATCGTAACTTTTTTGAGTGTTGGCCAATTCTTCTTTTGCAATGTTTAAATTCATTTGCGCCATGTACACATTGTAAAAGAACTCAGTAACATTGCGCTCCAGGTTAAGTCGCTGCATAGCGTAACCTATTTTTGCATTTTCAAGACTCAGTTCCAGTTCCTTCAGCTCCAGCTTCAGGGTATTGTAGGTAAACAAGGGCTGGTTTAAGTTCAAATAAAGGTTGTTGAAAAAAACTTCACTTTCGGTTTCAATTGAACTGGTGGTTGAGTTGCTGCTCGACCATCCGAACTGGTTGGTTAGCGAAATGGTTCCATCGGTTATTAAAATGGGCTGCGAAACGGTGAACAGGGTGCTGGTTTCGAAGTTTTCGTTGGTATACCATTCTGAAACACGAGTATCGAACCGGCGCTGGTTGCTGTAGTTAATGGGGTCGACCTGAAGCGAAAAACGCGATTTTAATGCCGCGCGCTGGGCTTCAAGGTTTTTCTCAAATCGTTCAAGATTTAGCGACGACAACTTTAAATCGGGGCTACCCGTTTCGGCTATACTCAGTGCGCGGTCGAGGGTTAATGCTTCCTGTGCCTGAGCAGCAAAAGTAAGAAGTGCCCCAAAAACAATGGCACCGGTTATCTTTTGCAAGCGTTTAATTTTTGTTTTCATTATTTTATGTTGATTTATTTTATAATTCTACAATTTTTACGGCATCGGCAAATATCATGCGCAGCTCGCTTTTATTGGTCAGCTCAATAACTGCTTTTTCCGAAGAGAAATAATACGAGCCCAGGTGGTTCCACCCGGTTTCTGCACTTTGCGATTCAAGAAAAGCTTCTTCCGCTCCATCGTCGCCATGTATGATAAAGTTATAACTTCCTTTTTCTTCCTGTCGGTTACGGCCAAAGCCACGCGATTTGTAGAAGTGATAATACACGTCATAGTAACCTGCTTTTTTAACCGGAACATTCCAACGGGCTACCTGGTCGCCGTTGCCTCCTTTAATGTAATGTGCCGAGCGCACATATTCTCCATAAAATTCGTCGTTGGTTGTAGCTGTCCAGCTAATTGGTGGGCGCCACCAGTTAATGCCCGCATACTTTTGTTTGGTTTCCTCTTCTTTTACAATTAATTTCTCGAGCAGGCTTACCTGTTCGTTTATTGTTATTTCAAATGCAGGGTCCTCGTTATCAACAATCTGCTCGTGTGGCAATTTGGTTTGCACCGGTGTTGCACTAATGCGTTCGCCTTCCCAGGGTTTTGCTTTTAAATCTTCTTCCACATCGCGGAAAAACTCCATAAAAGTCTGCGGAATGTTTTTGGAAGTAAGTGAATTCAGGATAACCATTCGAGGACTGCCATCAAATAAATAGCTCAACTCTTTTGTCTGATGAGCTTCCAGGCTAATTAGCTTGTTTATCATATCTTCCGATCCCATTCCGCGGCCAAAACCACCTCTGCCGCCGCCACCTCCAAGCCTGAAGGTAAGTTTTACCAAACCATCAACGTCAGAGAAATTGGTAATTTTCAACGAAATCATTGTTTTCATGGCATCACCCGATTTTACTTTCACGCCTTTTATTGGCGACACCAGGTAACCGGGTAGGTCTTTTGCCTTAAACCAGCTATTCATCATGGGTTCCAGCTCAATCCCAAACTGTGCTTTAATCTGCTCATCAAAATCTTCAAAAGAAATATTCAGGTATTTATTTTCATCCAAAACCGAACGCAAAAAATCTTCAAATTCATTTTCTCCGGCTTCCAGTTTTATGGTCGAAAACAGCACATCTCCTTTTAGCTTAATTACATCATTAACAATTTCTTTTTGGTCGGGGTCGGCCAGAATTTCTTCAAATGAATAATCCTGTAATGCAATATTTGCCACAATTTCCGGACTTTCGCCATTCATGTTACTCATAAAAACAGAGCGCATATCGGTACTCTGGCTTTTTAAATAAGCCTCAAATACCCGGTTGGTTATAGGCCAGCTGTTGGAGTGAATATTGTTTTGAAAGTTATACAACCACGGAAAAATAAAATATGGATTATCGTATTGTTCCATACTCATTTGTCCACGCGACCATTGACGATCAGTCTCTTTTTCTTCGATAAATTTATTTATAAATTCCCCTATCGTCCTTAGTTCCTTATCCTGATCAGTCATATCCGAGTCGCCTCCGCGGCCTCGTCTTCTTCCTACCCGTTCTTTCTGTTTTTCAAAATCGGCTTCGCGCAACAAAAAGCCTTTTTCCTGAAGAAATACCTGGCCGGGTTGAATCACCTCTTGTACCGAAGTCCACATGCGCTGGTAGGTTTTAAATTGGGCAGGAACCTCGACCAGTGCTACATTATTTGCGTTATATTCCAGGTTGTACACGCGATTAAAGTCTTCAAATCGTTCAGAGAAAATGGCGGCCAGCGTATCTTTTGATTCGGGAAAAACATCATTAAAGTAATCGTGTCCTTCAATATGCCACAATCCAAATTCAAATTCGTTATGTGCCAGGGTTTTTAGCTCGTACTTTCCGATAGCCAACGATAACTGGGTGAGCGGTGTTGCGGGCTCAAAAGTAAATTGCCCGGCTTTGGTTTCGCTAATAGCCCCCTGAGAAACAGGCTGCAATCCGGGCATGGTATTAACAGTTAATTTGTAATGAACAAACTGCGGCTTATACCAGCTAACATCTTCGTTGCTATAGGTTACACCCGTTTTGGGATACCAGTTGGCCTCACGTGTTAGCAAAACATAATCGGGACGAACAAATGCATAGCGTTTATCAACATTCAATACAAACTTTCCGTATTTCTCCAGGCGTATTTCCTCCTCAATATCAAGATAACAATATGCCTCGTCGATTGTGCCGGCATAAGTAAATGCTACTTTTGCGGTATCTTTTGGCTGCAAATTAACCTGGTTCGAAACAATTATTAAATGATTTTTTCGCTCGAAAGTAACTGCTTTTCCATTCAATTTCAGCTCGTTAAGCTGTAATCCTGCATTTAAACTAAAAATAAGTTTATCAAGAGCCTGGTTTTGGTTATTTACAATAGTTAATTCCGAATTTACCTCGAGCAAATTACCATTATGATTTAAAACAATATGATTTGCACTAACATCGGCTATGGGTTGTTTAACGTAAGTGTTGTTAAGCTCGATGATTTCCTTACGCAACGCCTCGGTTTGTTTAAACCCGTTTATATGGTCGAAGGCGAGATATCCGGCTCCGCCAATAAAAATAACACTAAAAAACAACGACACATAAGTCATTGGTACCGACTGCGGCAAACGTTTTAGCAGAAAAATGGTAAGAAAAATAAAACCCGATCCCAGGCCAAAATAGATTCCCCGGTGGATTAATATCACTTTAAGATTGCCAAAACCAACAATATCGCTGCTTAGCATCGGAATATTAAAGGCCATGTAATCGAAAATATAATAGTACTTAGCCTGCAACAGAAACAACGTGATGCCGATGTACCCCAACACCAGAACAAATGTAATGGCCTGATTGCGTATTACGCTCATCAGCAAAAACGACAACCCCATAATAAAAACAAGTGTTGGTATACTTATTAACACCAGATAAACGGCATACGAAATCCAATCGATTGCGGTGCCCTTTGCCAATGAATTAAAAACAAGCGCCAGAATAACTACGGCAACATTCAGAATCATAAAAACCTGCATGTTACCGAGTGTTTTGCCAATAACATATTCGCCATTTGTCATCGAGCGCATATAAATTACCTCTGTGGTATCCAGCTTTTTATCGCGTTTTAAAAAGTCGGAAGCCAAAAAAACAGCAATAACGGCCTGCGCAACGTTTAAAATAAGCAGGTTGAAATAAGGTATTGCACTTGGAATGGCTCGGATAGCCCAGCCTTCGTCGCCACCACCTTCTATTACAAGTCCGAAGTTCATGCCAAACAGAACGAACAACGACAGCACACTAAAAATGCGAAAGAACCAGCTACGAAACAGTGTTTTCCGTTCGTATTTTGCTATTGAGAATATATTATGTAACGAAATCATTTTTTTCGATTTATGCGTTTGACCACTGGTTTAGTTTATTTTCCATAAAGTGTACGTAGGCATGTTCAAGATTGGGTTCTATTTGCCTGGCCTGGTAGCCGTTAATTTCGTTGGCAACTACCTGTACCTCCCAACCTCCGTCAATCGGGATGGTAGAAATAACGGGGAATTTTTCATTAATCTCAAGGTATTCCCTTTCGGTGGCTTCTATTAACCAAACGTGGCCTTTGGCTTCGCTAACCAATTGCTCGGGCGAGCCCGAAAAAGCCAGTTTCCCTTTGTTAAGCAAGGCCATATTGTCGCAGGTACTTGAAATATCGCCAACAATATGGGTCGACAGGATAATAATTACATCGCGGGTACTTATGGTTGAAAGCAGGTTTCGAAAACGGATACGTTCTTCAGGATCGAGGCCGGTAGTTGGTTCATCAACAATTATAATCTGAGGATCATTTATCAAAGCCTGGGCAATACCTAAACGGCGCTTCATCCCTCCGGACAACTTATTGGCATTTCTATCGCGCGCCTCAAACAATCCTACTTCCTCCAGCATCTGATCAACGGCATTGCGTCGTACAGCACTGTTTTTCATTCCCGACAAACGAGCGGTATAATCTAAAAACTCCGAGGTTTTTAATTTTGAAAAAAAACTAAAATCCTGCGGCAAATACCCCAGCATAGAGCGAATTTGGCGCCGATTTTTAGACAACTCGTAATCGTTATAATATACTTTCCCGCTGCTTGGCTTCATTAGTGTTACCAATATTCGCATGAGGGTAGATTTTCCGGCACCGTTGGGTCCCAGCAGCCCAAACATACCGTTTGGAATTTCAAGGTTTAAATTATTAACAGCATAGCTGCCTCCCTTGTAAATTTTGTTTAGATTTTCGATTTTAATATGCACAACGCAATAAAATTTTTTGAGAACAATGCTTTGGACTTTCGAAGCTTGAAATCGTTTAATATAGTAGGCTTACTTTTATGCTTAAAATTACAGCCATTTCTTTAAACAAACACATTAAAAGTTTATAATTAGATAAACCAGGCCCTTTTTACGACCAACACCACTAGCGGTTCTTTAAAAAACTACAACTGCGAAAACCGTAAATTAAAAAGTTAAAAACATAAAAAAAGGCCTTGCCGCAGCAAAGCCTCTTTCTTAAAATATTTTTTGTTTTCTCTGTTTTTGTTTGCACACTTAATTGTTTTGAAGAAAAAAGTAGCACCTGACAATTACTATAGCTGAGCTCTAAATTTATGATCTTTTATATTGTCGGTTAACACAACTTCGTAGGTACCTCTTGTTAATTTGCTAAAATCCAGTGCCTGATGTATGGTTAAATCGCGGCCCAGATTCATACCTTTAACATGCCTGCCATTTCGGTATACATTTAAATAAACCGGTTTTAGCGATTGGTTTAAAAACGACACGTTCAATCGTTTTTCTTTAACACAAAAATAGGGTTCGAAACACCGTGTGGTTTCATCCACAACAACCTTTTTATCTTTCACACAAATTTTACGACTCACACTCTGGTTGCCATAATTAATGCAAACACAAAAATTGCCGTCTCCCAATTTCGTCAGATCAAGTTCTTTTTTAAACTCTTTACAATGTTCGGTTTCTTTGTAATAAAGTATCTCCCCATTGGCATTGGTAATACTAACCAGCAAAGGAGCCTCAGTTGATGCCGTATAGGCAACCACAGCCGTGTTTTCTTCAACCTGTTCAACATTCATTTTTGGTAAATCGGTGGCATTTGCCATTGCTGCAATGCAAAATACCAGGGTTAAAACAACCCATGTTTTTGTTTTCATGACTTTTTATTTAATTGTTTTCTAATTAATTGACATGAAAATGGGTGCTTTCGTTACACTTTCAAGGTGGTTTATCGACGAAGAGATGAATACAGTAGACAAACAGAAAAAAAACAGCAATAAACAGCAAGGCATAAAAAAAGGCCATCAGAATAATTTCTGACAGCCTTCCTAAACCAATAACATTTTCTAACCTATTTCTCTAAACTAAACGTAAAATCATTATTTAGCGAACTCAAAACTACTTCGTATTTACCCGACTTTAAGGCTGAAAGATCGTAACCCGAGGCTACATTAAAATCTTTGCCCAAGCCCGACTGGTATACCAAACCATAGTCATCATAGATGTTTAAGGTCAGGCTTTCCTGATCGAAATTCAGGTAGCTAAGTTTCAATACATTATCGGCAAAGGCAAAATACGGATCGATTCTTAATTTTGATTCGCCAACAAAAATTCCTTTCGAAGCCACTTCAAAATCTTTTAACAAACGCGTGTCGTTTACTCGAAGATCCATGGTGTACTTACCGTTCTCCAGGTTTTTAAAATCAAAAACCTTCTGATAAGTATTTAGCGGCTTTGTTGTCTGCTTGTAGTAAACCAATTCTCCGGTTTCAGCAAGAATGCTTAACTCAAACAATGCTGCTGCATCGTTTTGAATTGATACCACTGCCCGGTCGGCTGTTAATGGCACTACATTCATTTTTGGTTTCTCCACGGCTGTTGCAATTGCTACAATTGCTACTGCCATAACTGTTGATAATAATTTAATTGTTTTCATAACCATTCAATTTTTAAGTTTAACAATGAATGACAGTACAAACATACATGTTCTACAACATATATGCTATAAAACATATTAAAAAAATTAATCAATTGCATTTTTCTTAACATTAGAATTAATATTGGAATCGGAATATAGAGCTCTTCCCTTTATTAAAGGGCTTTTTGTAAAAAGGACGCACTTTTATTACAATTATCATGCCATTCTATTTAGAATCATGTTAAATAATTTTTAGTATATTTTCAACAAAATGTAAACAATGCAGATAAAAATACTACAACTCACTGAAGGAGCGAAAGTTGCAAAAGGAACCACAGTTATTATTGATGTACTTCGAGCTTTTACCACAGCCTGCCACGCCATAAACCAGGGCATTGAAACCATTATTCCGGTAGGCGATATTAACATGGCCTACCAGTTAAAGAAACAGCATCCCAATTATTTACTTGTTGGCGAACGCCACGAACGAAAACCGGAGGGCTTTGATTTTGGAAATTCTCCAACTCATATTAACACGGCAAAAATTAGTGCTAAAACAATGATTCATACAACAAGCTCGGGAACGCAAGGTATAAGCAACGCCACACAAGCCAGTGAAATTCTGACAGGCAGTTTTGTGAACGCCGGTGCTATTGTACAATACATTCAAAAAACACGGCCCAGCGAAGTTTCGTTGGTTTGCATGGGCTTTGCCTGCCAGTACCCCACCAACGAAGATACGTTTTGTGCCGAATACATAAAAAATGAACTGGAGGGAAAACCAAACGATTTCCATGCCATGGTAAAACGAATAAAAGAAACCGATGGTGCTCGGTTTTTCGATCCGGCCAACCAGAGCTGGTCGCCCGAAAGCGATTTCCATTTGTGTATGGATGTAAACCGTTTTGATTTTGTGCTTAAAGTTGACAAGATTGGCAATTTCAATTATCTTCGGCAACTGAAAATTTAACCGGTTTTATTCATTCTTTATAAGGAATAAGATACAAGCCTTGCAACAATGAAACAATACAATTTTGACGAAATTATTGAACGCCATGAAACCAACTGTTTAAAATACGATGCCCTTGATCGTTTTTTTAAAACCAATGATGCTCTCCCGCTTTGGGTGGCAGACATGGATTTTAAAACGCCCGATTTTATTATTGACGCTATTAAAAAACGTATTGATCATGAAATTCTTGGCTACACTTTTCGATCAGATTCGTACTACCAGTCAGTAATTGGCTGGATGAGCAGACGACACAACTGGGAAATTAAAAAAGAATGGATTTCGTTTAGCCCGGGTGTAGTTGCAGGATTAACCTATGCCATTGAAACATTCTCGAACCCTGGCGATGGCGTTATTGTACAACCACCGGTGTATTTCCCGTTTTTTGATAGTGTAAAAGGCACTAACAGAAAGCTAATTCAGAATCCACTAAAGATTGAAGCCGGTCGTTACACCTTTGATTTTGACGACCTGAAAGCAAAAATCGACAAAAACACAAAGCTGTTGCTGCTTTGCAACCCGCAGAATCCGGGCGGCATGGTGTGGACAAAAGAAGAGCTGATTCAACTTACCAACATTTGCCTGGAAAACAATATCATGATTATTTCTGATGAAATTCATTCGGACTTAATATATAACGATCATAAACACATTCCACTTGCCAGCATTTCGGAAGAGGTGGCCCAAAACTGTATGGTTTGTATGGCACCAAGTAAAACCTTTAATGTTGCAGGCCTATCGTCATCGTTGGCTATCATTCCAAACAAAAGAAAACTGGCAGCTTACGAACGAACTATTGGTGTAGGCCATTTAGGCATGGGAAACATTTTTGGCTCTGTTGCTCTGGAAGCTGCCTATACCCATGGCGATGAATGGCTGAAACAACTTCTTGCTTACCTCTGGGACAATTATCAGTTACTTGAGGATTTTATGACAGAAAAGCTGCCACGTGTTAAAGTAATGAAACCGGAGGCCACTTACCTCATCTGGCTTGATTTTTCGGATTACGGCATGAAAAACGAAGCGCTATCGAAATTTGCTACCGAAAAAGCAAAAGTGGCATTAAACGATGGTGGACGTTTTGGCATTGGTGGCGACGGCTGGTTACGAATAAACATTGGCTGCCCCCGTAGCGTATTGCAGGAAGCTCTTGAGCGCCTTGAAAAAGCTTTTGGGTAAGGATTATTTTATTTTACCCGGATTCTTTTTTACAAAGTCGCCCCAGTTTTTATACTCTTTCGATTTTTGCGGCTTGTTCATTTGTATAAAATGACAAATGGCTACGGCTACGGCATCGGTTTCGTCGAGTACTTTGTCCATATCCTTTAAATTATAAACTTTTTGCAGAAAATAGGCAACCTGCTCTTTCGAGGCTCGCCCCATTCCGGTAATGGCTTGTTTTACCAGCAAAGGTGCATATTCGTGAATGGGCACATCAAACATCAGCGCAGCAGCCATTAGCACGCCCTGCCCACGCCCCAGTTTTAACATCGACTGCACATTTTTTCCGTAAAACGGGGCTTCAATGGCCATTACATCGGGACGGTATTCTTTTACAAGGTGTAACGCCCGTTCGTGCAGGTACTTTAAACGCATGTAATGATCGGAATATCTTTTGGGTGTAATGTTTCCCATGTGCAGAATTACGGGTTTGTTTTCCCGAATTTCAACTAGGCCATAACCGGTTACTGTGGTTCCGGGGTCGATACCCAATATGCGAAGTGGCTTATCCATCCGATGAAAATAGTAATTTGTTGTTAACCTGCCGCCAAAAGTACTGATATTGTGTAATTACTACGGAACTGTCTTGTAGCAATGAATTATTAATTCAAAAAAAACACCAAGTCACGAAGCATACAAAGGAAACCTGCCATTTTCTTTTCTGAACCTGGAGTCTTTGTGCTCTTGGTGGTAAAATTGCTGAATAAAAAGGATGGAATCAATTATCGTTTTCTTCGGTCGAGCTGCTGAACCAGCACCCCCGAAATAATAAAAATCAGGCCAATGAATGTCGTAAAATAGATGGTTTCTTTTAAAATCAGGTGAATAAACACCAGCGACAAAAAAGGTGCAAAAAACACCAGGTTGCCAATTTTTGCATTGCTGCTGGTTAGGCTCATGGCTTTTAGCCATAACACATAAGTAATTCCCACCTCAAAAACGCCGGAGTAAACCATAGCAGCCAAACCTTGCCCCCACTGCACTTTAAACGACGAAAACAGCGCCACCACCGGAACCAGCAAAAGGGTGCCAATGGCAAAATTCAGGAAAAGTTTTACAACCTGGTCGCGGGTGTCTTTTACATTAAATATCCAGTACAACGACCATAGTATTGAGCTTGCAACCGCCAGTACCACGCCCAGAGGATTTGTTTTACCAAAACCATCGAAACCACCCTGCGACGATATAAAAAATACGCCAACAAAGCTGACAATGAGCGCTACAAAGCTAATCCAGCCTATTTTTTGTTTGAGCAAGGGCACCGATAAAAGCGCCAGTGTTATGGGCCAAATCATATTCAGGGGTTGCGCCACCTGCGCCGGAAGCAATGAATAAGCTTTAAACAAAACCAGGTAATAAAGCAGTGGATTAAAAGCCCCCATTAACAGCGAATACAACCATTCGCGACGCGATTGCTTAAAAATTAATTGCGTTTTTCCTTGCGCCAGCAGAACAACAAACAACAGCAACACACTTACTGCTGAAACATAAAATATTAACTGAATAAAATCGTACTCGCGCAGGGCCAGCTTAAACGATGTAGCCACAGTTGACCAGAACAACACGGCTAATCCGGCGTATAAATATGCTTTTTTACCAGCCACTAAAACTCCGAATTATCAATAGCCCGTTCAAACAAACTTTCTTTCCCTTCCATGAAAAGTTCTTCTTTATCAGGATAAACCTTCCTTAACTCACGGTATCTCTCACGCGATTCTTCGGTAAACACACTTCCCGGATGATTGCTTAGCATTTGTTTATACAGCTCCTTGGCTTTTTCCTGCTGCGCCAGCGTTGTATTGTACAGTTCAGCCAGCATAAACAGTGCATCGTCGCCCAGCAAATCGTAGCTAAAATCGGTTACAATGGTGTTCAGGTATTCTGCTGCCAACGTGTAATTTTGTTGTTCTGCCTCTATTTTGGCTTTTCTGAACAGAATGTCATCTACCAGGGTATGATACGGGTATTGATCGGCAATAGAGTCCAGGACCAGCATAGCCTCGTCGGGCCGATTCTGAAAAAACAACAAATCGGCTTTGGCAAACATGGTTAATGGAACAGCAGTGGTATCCAGATTCAGGTTATTACCAATCAGCATCGATAATTCCATGGCATCGTTGGCCGTTAATTTTGATGTGCTGGCTTTTAACACATCCAACTGTGCTTTTGCCCAGCTAAAATTTCCCATGTAATAACCCAGTCTGGCTTTTTTTAGTTTGGCCTCGTCGCCCAGCGTATTCTTTTTGTTGGCCTCAATTACCTGCGAATAAATCAGCATAGCTTCCCACGGGTCGTTGGCATATACATAAATATCTGCCATTTCAGTTTTTAGCTGGCCCAGCTCTTCAGGTTTAAGCTGTGGAATTTTCTCACCTTTCTCCAATTCCACAATTGCTTTTTCAGCATCGTTAAGGTAAAAGGCCAGTAAATGTGCATACTCGCGCACCAGGTTTAAGGTAGCCGGACCAATGCCGAGGTACAGTAATCCGTTTTCAAAATCGGTAGCCAAAGCTTGTCCCTGCTCCAAATTACCCTTTCCCTCATCAGTGTATTCCAGGTACTTTGCATGAATATTGCGGGAAAAAGCCTGCGGGAAAAACGGCGTTTGCTCACCTTTATCCATCAAATAGGTGTACGCTTTCTGAGCCTGTTCATAGTCCTTGTTTCGCAATGCCAGGTCGCCCAACTGGGCAATTTGCATATCTTCACCACCGGTTCGTTTATCCAGCGCAATCGACTGGCGCAAAGCACTCGAAAATTTCTTTTCCTGCAGAAAAAACCAAATCAGCAAACGGTTGTAGCCAATAACCCCGGGTTCGCTCTGAATACGTTTGAGCACCTGCCCCCGAAACTGATTTCGCAGTCCATTATCGATATCAAGGCGCATGGCCGACGACAAACTGCTCTGCACCCGCGACAGGTGTTTTTCACTTTCGCGCAAGAGATTTAGGTATTCTTCCATCATATTGTCGTAATCGCGCAGGTACAGGTACGATCGGGCCAGTTCGTAATTAAACGCTTCGCCTTCCAGCGTTTGACGCCCCTTCAGGTAGGTATCTTTAGCCAAACCATAATCGCCCCAGGCCAAAAAAGTATTTGCCGTTGTTAGAAACGAGCCTTTGCTGGCCGGAATTTTATCAATAGCCTGCCGAAATAACGCTTCGGCTTCTTCACTTCGATTTTGGCTTTTGTAGATTTGCCCCAAATGCACATAATATTCGGGGCGTACTGTTTTTTGCTTCTTAATTTCTCGTTGAATATCCTGCTCTGCCTCATCAAAACGTTTAAGGTTTACCAAACAGTTAATATAGTAACGGTAATAGGTGCTGTTACGGGTTGTTTTATACACCTCGCTTAATAAAGGTGCTGCCTTTTCGTAGTCTTTGGCATTGTAATACCTGATGGCCAAACTCGATTTGGTTTGAATTTCTGTACGCTTTTGCTGGGCAAATCCCGTATTCAAACCAATTACCACCACCAACATTGTTAAAATGTACCTCATAGCTATTATTCTGAATTACAAAAATAACACAGTTGTTTAAAGTATAGTTTTTTTGAGAACAATTTTGACACTTAGTAGTTTAATCAACTTTAGTTTGTTTTTAAACTTTTACATTTGCAAAAATTTTAAGTGAGTACATTATGGCACATGAGTTGAATGGCAGAGAGCGCCTGCCAAAGTGGATGAAGATGAAAATGCCTAAGGGAGAAAGTTACTCGAAGGTTAAAAACCTGGTGAATAAGCACGGCCTGCACACTATTTGCACCAGCGGAAACTGCCCTAATATTGGTGAATGCTGGAACAGGGGAACAGCCACGTTTATGATTTTAGGAAATATCTGTACCCGTAAATGTAAATTCTGTGCTGTACCTAATGGCCGGCCTTTGGCCCCTGATTTGGAAGAGCCCAAAAAACTGGCCGAATCGGTAAAGATTATGGGCGTAAAACATTGTGTGATTACTTCGGTTGACCGCGACGATTTGGAAGACCAGGGTGCCGGAATCTGGGCTGAAACCATTCGCGAAGTAAAACGCGTAAACCCGGAAACAAAAATAGAGGTACTGATTCCCGATTTCAGGGGGAAAATGGAACTGGTACAACAAGTTATTGATGCCGGCCCGGATGTAATCTCGCACAACCTGGAAACCACCGAAGAACGTACACCCTTTATCCGTTTTGCAGCAAAATACCGTCGTAGCCTGGATGTAATTAAATACGTTGCCGACAATTTCGGACGGGCAAAATCGGGCATTATGCTTGGCCTGGGCGAAAACCATGAAGATGTGTTAAAAACGATGGATGACTTGCTGGAAGCCGGCTGCAAAGTGATGACCATTGGCCAATACCTGGCACCAACACCCAAACACATGCCGGTGGTTGAATACATTGAACCGGAGAAATTTGTGGAGTACCGCAACATTGGTATCCGTAAAGGCTTTAAATTTGTTGAAAGCTCGCCATTGGTGCGCAGTTCGTACCGAGCCGAGGAACATGTAAAAGCATAAGCAGGAGCTTTGCCCGCTACCGCAATTACCAGTTTATCAACTTAACAATAAAACAATTTCGCAATAAAAAGAAATGTGTTACAGCTTGAGGTTAAAATCCACAGCTTTCGCAATGTAACAAGTAGTTAATAACAAAAAAATGGCAAATTTCAATTACGTCGATCTGGGAACAAAAGAATACAAAGCGTGCTGGGACTACCAGGAAGAACGCCTGTTGGAACTCACCACACAAAAACGCAGCACGGGCCAACCTACTGCCGACAATCATTTTATTTTAGTTGAACATCCGCACGTTTATACATTGGGCAAAAGCGGCGACGAGGCCAATATGATGGCCAATGCCGATTTCCTGAAAAAAATTGAAGCGACCTATTTTAAAATAAACCGCGGTGGCGATATTACTTACCACGGACCGGGGCAGCTGGTGGGTTACCCTATTATCGACCTGGAGAATTACAAAATTGGTGTGCGCGAGTACATTGAAAAAATGGAGGATGCCATTATTGCAACCGTTGCCGAATATGGACTGGAAGCCGGAAGGAAGGAAGGAGCTACCGGTGTATGGCTGCAAGCCGACCACAAAGTGCGGGCCCGAAAAATATGCGCCATTGGCGTTCGCGTGAGCCGCTACGTTACCATGCACGGTTTTGCCCTTAATGTAAATACCGATATGCGCTACTACAACTACATTAACCCTTGCGGTTTTGCCTCGTCGGCAGTAACATCCATACAACAAGAGCTGGGCAGAGAAATTTCGATGGAGGAAGTAAAAGAAATCGTAAAAAAGAAATTTAACAAAGCTTATTAAGCACCTGTTTCTTTTATACGTTTAACAATTTCGGCTTCTGCCTTAAGATAGGCCTCCCGAATAATCGGGTCGTTAAACTTCATGGTACGCTCTTCAAAAGCCATATCGTTTATGCGTTCAAACAAACGCTCCTTGGCCGTGCGAATATCTTTGCCATAAATATGGTACGAATCGGCCTGCCAGTTCATACGGCCAAGTTTTACTGTTTTTCCTGTTTTCTCAGCAATCCCGGCTGCTATAATATCTTTACTGAACTGAATAAAGCCAAACATATTCAGGAAACCGGCATTCCAGGCATCGTTACTGCGGTAACGGATATTACTATTTAACCAATACACGCCGTCTTCGTCTTCCAGAATACGGTACCACAACGACTGCAAACTTGGCGGATCGTCGCAGGTAAAATCAATATTGGGCATCCAGGTAATCATTTGCGCCTGGCGCGTAAACGGCTGTTCCGCCAATTTATTAATTACATTTTCTATCTGATCAACTTTAAACGCCCCCTGCTCTTTTGATTCTCCTTCAACCAGTTCTTTCCATACGCCATACTTTCGCAACCGGCCATGGTAGGTGTATTCCGGTCTCTTATCATCGGGGTCGTTCATGTTTTTTACCAGGTGATCTTTTAGTCCCTCCAGCTCCAGCACATATTCGCGCAAACTGTCAACACCTCCCGGAAAAGCCATATGTACCATCGGGTCGCTTTCGGGTTCCTGAATGGTTAAATTCATCGTGCAGTCAATACTCAGCGGATCTCCCGGTTTATCGTATTGGGTTTTAAAACGTGTTCCTTTTCCGTACAAATAAATAAGTGCCGTTTCGTAGGCTTCGGCCAAAGATTTTCCTGTTACCGATATAACCGGGATGTTCTTCATTGCAATAAGTTTAGAGTTTCTGATAAACGTACATTTTTAAAGATAGAAAAATGGCAATGATTGCACCTATTCATGAAAAAAAATTAAAGAAATGGTCTGAACAATCCACTTAGTTCTGTATTTTTTTAATAAGTATTTTAGTTCTTGCTAATTTATTTTTAATTCTTTTGTACTTTTAAGTCTTAAATTAACAGCATTTTTTAATCTATAACCAATTAAACATGAATACTAAACTTACTTCAAGGCGACGTTTTTTAAAAGGAGCACTGGCGGCCGGTGCCGGCCTTGTTATTGTGCCGCGTCGCGTATTGGGCGGTAACGGATATCTTGCTCCATCCGATCAGTTAACAAAAGCTATTATTGGCACAGGATCGATGGGCCGGGGCCATATTCCGTACGAGGGCACGCGGGTTGTTGCCATCTGTGATGTGGACAAATTACACCTGGAAAAAGCCCAGAGCCTTATCGATTACCCAGTGAAACAATTTCGCGATTTTAGGGAAGTATGCCAACTGCCCGAAGTTGATATTGTGCACATTGCCACACCTCCACACTGGCACGGTATTATGGCTGTTGAAGCAGCCAAAGCCGGAAAAGACATTTGGTGCGAAAAACCAATGACCCGCACGATAGGCGAAGGCAAAAGGGTAATGGAAGCAGTAAATGCCCATGGCCGCATGTTCAGGTTAAATACCTGGTTTCGGTTTAAAGACCAGTTTTACGGACTGGGTACCGATGTTAAACCCTTAAAAAAAGTGATTGAAAGTGGGATTTTAGGCTGGCCACTAAAAGTTACCGTTAGCGGAATTACCGGCTACAACTGGAAATTTTACTGGCAAGGCAAACACAACCTGGCTCCGCAAGCAGTACCTGAAAACCTTGATTACGATAGGTGGTTGGGTCCTGCGCCTTACAAGCCCTATAATGTTGAACGTGTTCATGCCAATTTCCGTGGCTACTGGGATTACGATGGTGGCGGACTGGGCGACATGGGGCAGCACTACCTCGATCCGGTTCAGTACATGCTGGAAAAAGACCATACCAGCCCCGTAAAAATTGAGGTGGACACCCCGCAACAACATTACGATGCCGTGGGTACCTGGCAACGGGTAACCTACACTTATGCCGATGGTTGCCAGATCATTCTGGATGGCGAGAACCGCGACAAAGATGCCGCCTACATTGAAGGCCCCAACGGCAAAATCTACCAGGGATTCCGCTCAGATATCCCCAACCTGCAAAGCTTTATAAAAACCCTGCCTGAACCTGAACCTCAGATCGGTATTTTCTCTGAATCGGTAAAATCGCGCAAAAAGTTTGCACTGAACGAAACCAATGGCTTCCGCTCCTCAACGCTGGTAAACCTGGGTATAATTGCCGTTCGGCTCGGACGCACCTTACATTTCGACCCCGACAAACTGGAATTTATAGATGACGAAGGGGCAAACCGTTTGATAAATCAACCCATGCGTGCACCGTGGACAATTTAAAGGATAAAGGATTATTGATAAAGGATTAATGACAATTACAATGAAAAAATATATAATTCAAATAACTAGAATTTTACTGTTAGCCTGCCTGAACATGGCCGGAATGGCGCAGGATAACAGAACACTCGACACTAAAATTGCCGATGTGTTGGCACAAATGCCTGCAAAAAATATCACACACCGCGACAAAGCGATGAATGACATCTTTTTGATGGGCAACGAAGGTTTTCAGAAACTGGCAGCGCAACTTGTTCCTTTGGGAACCGGCGACGACACAGCTGTGCGCTTTGCCCTAAACAGTTTTTCGCGTTATGCCAGCGCCTTTGGCAAGTGTAATGAACGAACTTTTGCCGAAGAGAACCTTTTAAAAGCACTGAATTCTGCTAATGATGTGGAAGTGAAAACTTTTCTTCTAAATCAATTAAACCTTGTTGCAGGCGAAAAAACGCTTGAGCAGATAAAAAGTTATTTAACAGAAGAGCAACTGGCCGAACCGGCAGCACAAACTATTTTATCTGCCGAAAATCCGAAAACAGCGGAAGTATTTTTGGCAGCTTTCCCAAAAACAAAAGGAGCAACACAAATGACGATTGTTCGGGCTTTAGGTGAGTTACAATGCCAGCGTGCTGTTCCGCTAATCACTCCTTTAGCAGTAGGAAAAGACGATCTCATGCAAAGAACTGCACTGGCGGCATTGGCAAATATCGGAGCTCCGGATTCATATAAAATCTTGCTAAATGCGGCATCAGATGTAAATTTTAAATACGATGCCACAAATGCTGCCGAAGCATTTCTGACTTACACCAGGCGTTTGGGCGAGCAAGACGAACTTGAATTAATGGAAAAAGCCTGCAAAGCTGTTTTTAAAGCTAATACCGCAAGCAATCAAATGCATATTTATTCAGCCGCGCTTAGTATTTACGCCAAACACCTGGGTTACGAAGCCACTCCATTACTGCTAAAGGCCATTAACTCACCCGATAAGGCATTTCGTTACGCGGTATTAAATATTGCTGAAAACCTGGGTGGCATTGCCGATACGCGAAAATGGATTGCCAAAGCCGAAACTGCCAGTGCTGAAGTAAAAGCAGATATCATTTCGATGTTAGGCCGACGTGGGTGCGAACAGGCAAGCAACTTTGTTTCGAGAAACCTTAATTCGGGCGCTGAAGTTGTTCGAACAGAAGCCATTTCTGCTTTGGCAAAACTACAGGGGAACAAGGCAATTGTAACATTAGCCACACATCTGGCACAAGGGAAAGACATCGAAGCAACAACTAAAGTATTGAACACTCTGCTTGACAAAGAACATTTATACCTGATTGCCGAAAATCTTGACCAATCAACAGGAAAAACAAAAGCCGCTTTCATTGGTCTTATCGGAGCTAAAGCCGGCACGCAATATTTTGAAAAAATTCGGGCCGCCACTGCTTCTTCTGACGCAAATGAAAAAGCGGCTGCTTTTGCCGCACTCCAAAAAGTTTCAACCTACGAAAACACCAACGCACTGTTACAGTTATTGCTCGCTGTTGCTGAACCCTCAGAAATTACTGAAACACAAATGACCTTGATTGCTGCTGTTAACGGAGTTGCCAAAGAACAGGAGCCGGGGGGCAAGATCTTAAGCACATTGGAACAAACCGACAAAAAAGAACGACTTTTCCCAGTTCTACCTGCAATTGGAGGAGAAACATCGCTAAAAACACTCAGCAACTATTTTAACTCATCAAGCGGCGGGCAAAAAAAAGCGGCATTTACCGCTTTAAGCAAGTGGCAGGATTATGCAGCTGCAAAGCCTTTATTCGAAATCTGTAAATCAGGAAATACAACATTCAGTCAGGCAGCATTCGAAAGTTTTGTTCGGATGATAGCCGGGGCTAATCTGCCCGACGACCAGAAACTACTGCAATACCGAAAAATAATGAAATATGCCACCTCTGCCGACAATCAGAACAATGTGATTGCAGCAATCGGACGCTTAAAAACCTTTCTTTCGTTGGTTTACCTCGAGCAATATTTAAACGATGATGCACTGGCAAGCACAACGTCACGTGCAATTATGAATATTGCGATGCCGAACAGCGAAGGAGAAGGTGGTTTTTCGGGCGATATTGTACGGCGCATATTGGAAAAAGCTGAGCAAGCATTAAGTGGTGAAGACAGCGCTTACGATAAAATAAATATACAAAACTACCTGAAAACCATGCCCCGGGGCAAAGGATTTGCCGCAATGTTTAACGGCAAGAATCTGGAAGGCTGGCAGGGAATGATTGCCGGCGGAAATCCTATTGCCATTGCCAAACTCAGCGATGCAGAGCGCGCGAAAGAGCAGGAAGCAGCAAACATTAAAATGCACGAGAACTGGAGTGTTAAAGACGGTATGATTATTTTTAACGGACACGGAGCAAACCTGGTTTCAAAAAAAATATACAAGGATTTTGAACTTATTGTTGACTGGCGAATCAGCAAAAAAGGCGACAGCGGAATTTATTTACGGGGCACGCCACAAGTGCAAATATGGGACACTTCGCGCGTTGAAGTAGGTGCCCAGGTGGGTTCGGGCGGTTTGTACAACAACAATGCAAATAATGTGCGTAATCCGCTGCAGGTGGCCGACAACCCCATTAACGAGTGGAATACTTTCCGCATTACAATGGTGGACGAGCAGGTAACGGTTTATCTGAACGGTGTACTGGTGGTTGACAATGTAAAAATGGACAATTACTGGGACCGCAGCCTCCCTATTTTCAGCGAAGGAACCATTGAGCTGCAGGCGCATGGCAACGAGCTGGCTTTCCGCGATGTGTATGTACGCGAAATTAACAGCAAAGAAATAGGCCTAACCCAGAAAGAGATCGACGAAGGTTTTGTTTCCTTGTTTAACGGGAAAAACCTTGATGGCTGGCAGGGCAATAAAACAGACTACTATGCCCAAAACGGCGAGCTGGTGGTAAATCCTAAAATGGGTGGCCACGGCAACCTGTTTACCGAAAAAGAATACAGCGATTTTGTTTTTCGTTTTGAGTTTAAGCTAACACAGGGCGCCAACAATGGTCTGGGAATTCGCACACCTCTTGAAGGCGATGCCGCTTATGTTGGCATGGAACTCCAAATTCTGGATAACACCGCGCCAATATACGCCAGGTTGAAAGATTACCAATACCACGGATCGGTTTACGGTACAATTGCGGCAAAACGTGGTTTTCAGCAACCGGTTGGCGAATGGAATAAACAAGAAGTGATTGTTAAAGGCACACAAATAAAAGTGACACTAAACGATGAAGTAATCCTTGATGGTGACATTGCCGAAGCCCGCGAAAACGGCACCCGCGATGGGCGCGAACATCCCGGCTTGCAACGTAACAAAGGTTATATCGGGTTTCTGGGCCACGGTTCAGAACTGTTTTTCCGGAATATCAGAATCAAGGATTTGAGCGAATAATCAATTAATTCAACAAAATAAAAATAGCGATAGCTTTTCCCGGTTTCAGGCTGTCGCTATTCTTTTATACAAATAACAATTTACAGCTATACAGGTCTCCTGCAGCCGTGTAATTCCTCAGAAAACATTTTTGCTCCTTTCCTGCAGCGCCGCATCCTGCAAGAAATTCTTTTGGAAGGCTTCCTGCAAACAGCATCTCCGAAAAAACTTTTTTGGGAGGCTTCCTGAAGCTGTGTATCAGGCAGAAAATTTCGTGGCGTGCCTCCCGCAGCACTGCAACATAGCTCCAAACATTGTCAGACCCCTCTTGCAACATTGCATCACGGGTCTATACTTTATGGCTTGCCTGTTGCAAAACTGCGGCAGCGTAAAAATTAGTATGAATTTATATGCCTTGACTTGCAGCACACCCATAAAAAGTTTTGGAGTAGGTAAACCGGGAGTCACCGGCTCAGAAGAAGGAATTATACCGGGCAGCAATTCGAAATCTTTAGGTTAAAAACAGCCGGACTTTGTACAAACACCTGTTCCATTGCCAGCGCTAGCGCCTGCATAATATCGGACAATTCGCCTGTTAATATACTGCTCATTTTGCCGGGCTCAACTTCAATAGTTTTGTTGTTTGCCAAAAGCGACAAAAAAGTATCTACCGGTTTTTCAAAATCGTCACTCAGCGGGTAAAGACTTATTTCAACAGCAACTTGCATGATTATTTGTTTTTCTGAACCAGCGCAACCATAAAAGCCGGTTCGTGATTATCTTTCTCAGTAGTTCGATCCATTACCTTGAAATCGGGTGCAAAATGCACTCCTGCTGTAAGTTCCGGAGTTCCGAACTTGCTTAAGGCTTTCTTCAGGCTGTCGGGAACAAAGAAGGCAGCATTTTTAAATACCGGATCGTTGGCAGCATTTTTGGCCAGCTGCGAGTTTCCGTTCAGGCAACCCAGCAAAAGCCAGCCTCCGGGCCTTAGCACGCGCATCACTTCTTCCAGCACTTTTTCTTTGCTGTTAACAAATTCCATCATGGTAACCGAAGCCAGCACATCAAAACTTTCGTTTTTAAAAGGCAGCGCTTCGGCATCGGCTTTTAATATTTCGGCATCAAGCCCTTTAGCAAAAGCCTCCTTCAGCATCACATCCGAAACGTCGGCGGCAACAACATCAAATCCCTCATTTACAAATAGCGCTGTCCAGTGGCCGGTACCACAGCCCAGTTCCAGCATTTTTCCTCCTGGAACCTTTTTCAGCGCATCGCTAATGAGTTTTTCTTCTATTTCATCAACTTCTTTCCCTGCTGCAGTTTGATAATAGGCATCGTAGGCCCCTGCTATTTCTTCATTTAAAAATACGTTCATTTTTCCCGGTTTTGCTTATCACTTCTCTCAAACAAAGATGCCATCTTTCTACTTAACGTAAATAAAGATGGCATCTTTTCATAAAAGAATAATCTGTTGCTAATTCTTTTTAACGTACTGCGTAAGAATAACTATTTGCTGGCCATTCACCTTACCCTCAATGTGTTCAGGATTGTCGTGTACCAGCGAGATATTGCGAACGGCAGTTCCGCGTTTTGCCGTAAAGCCACCGCCTTTCACATTCAGGTCTTTTATCAGCACCACGGTATCGCCGGCCTGCAAGACTGCCCCATTGCTATCGAGGTGATTTACCACATCGTCCGGATCGATTCCTTCGCCGGTTGCTTCTGCCCAGGCTTGTGTTTCTTCGTCGAGGTACAACATATCAAGTAAATCTTGCGGCCAACCTTCAGCTTTCAGCCGATTTAACATACGCCAGGCCATTACCTGAACTGCAGGCACGGTGCTCCACATGCTGTCGTTAAGGCAGCGCCAATGGTTGGCATCCACGCTTTCCGGGTTGTTTATCTGCCCCGAGCAGGTTGCACAAATATAAATGCTGTCTTTTTCGCTTTCCTGTGTTGCCGGTGCTACAGTATATATATCCAGGTTTTCTTCTGCTCCGCACAATTCGCAAACCGAAGTACGCTTTTGCAATTCTCTTTCTATACTCATTTTATTATTTTGTTGTCACTTCGGTCTTTCGACTTCTAACTTCCTAAAACAATTTCTTAAATCCGATTACATCCTTCACTTCCTGCAAAGTTTTTACGGCTGATTCGCGGGCTTTTTCGGCACCCATTTTAGCCACTTTTGCCAGGTAAGCATCGTCCTCGAGGATATCGATGATACGTTCGCGAATTGGCGAGGTGTAGGCAATAATATCTTCGGCCAATTGTTTTTTCAGGTCGCCGTAACGAATTTCGCATTTGTTGTACAACTCGTCAAAATGTGCCACAGTATCGGGTGTAGAAACAATGTCCATCAGGGTAAACAGGTTTTGAACGGCTTCCGGTTTTTCCTGGTTCATTTCCGTTGGTCCCGAGTCGGTAACAGCACGCATTACTTTTTTACGAATCGATTTTGGATCTTCGTACAGGTTAATGGCATTACCTTCCGATTTTCCCATTTTTCCGCTTCCATCCAATCCGGGTACTTTAATCATATCGCCACCACCAAAAGTAAAGGGGCGCGGAATTGGGAATACCTCGGTTTTATACATGCGGTTAAAACGTTTCGCGAACTTACGGGCCATTTCCAGGTTTTGCTCCTGGTCTTTTCCAACCGGCACAAAATGGGCTTTATGAATAATAATATCGGCAGCCATTAAAACCGGGTAGGTTAACAAACCGGCATTAACGTTGTCGGGCTGCTGGCGTGCTTTGTCTTTAAACGAAGTTGTGCGCTCCAGTTCGCCCAGGTAGGCATTCATATTCAAAAAGGCGTAAAGCTCCGAGACCTCTGGCACATCGCTTTGTATAAAAATGGTTGCTTTTTCCGGATCGATTCCACACGCGAGGTATTCGGCCAGCACCTGGCGTACGCCCGATTGTAAATTTTCGGGTGTTGGATGTGTGGTTAACGAGTGAATATCGGCTATAAAAAAGTAGCAGTTAAAATCGTCCTGCATTTTTAAGAAGTTCTGCACCGCACCAAAATAGTTTCCAAGGTGCAAATATCCTGTCGGTCGTATACCGCTAACAACTGTCGGTTTGTTCATTTTTCTTTTTTGCTATTTGCCATGCGCATGGCGCAAAGCGTTCTGATTTTTAAGTGAGTGCAAAAATAGAGATTCGCACGGAAAGTAAAAAAATAAAATTCGGTGCAAGCAAAAAATTAATACTGAAGAAGGCATATTGGCTTTGAATCATCGTTGTTTAGTAAAAAATTGGGGTAAAACATTGATTGACATGCTTATCTTTACCCCTTTGGCTGTCGCCATTTCCCCTTACAAGGGGAAACATTTGAAAGGAAAAGAAGGAAGCTTTGATGTCAAGCAGAAAGAATATTCATTGCTTGCACCCCGCCTGAGGGGAGCTCCCGACAGGGAAAGGGGTAGAAAAAAGTGAATCTGTCATCACGAATCAATCAGGTCGGAAAGCTGGGCTCCGGTGCAGGCGATCAGATCTTTTGGATTGATTTTTATCTGCATCCCACGTTTCCCTGCACTCACAAAAATAAAGGTGTAATCCAGGCAGCTTTCGTGAATAAAAATAGGGTATGGTTTTTTCATGCCCAGTGGCGAACAAGCCCCGCGAATGTAACCGGTAAGCCCGAGCAGCTCTTTCATTTGTACCATTTCGGCACTTTTATTTCCCGACACTTTTGCCGCTTTTTTTAGGTTTACCTCTGCCGCCCCCGGAATTACTGCTACAAAAATACCGGTTTTGTTACCGCGCAAAACCAGTGTTTTAAACACCTGCTCAACATCCTGCCCTAATGTTTCGGCAACATGTGTGGCACTCAAATCTGCTTCATCAACAAAATACTCCACTAATTCGTACGAAATATTTTTACTGTCGAGTAAACGGGCAGCATTGGTTTTTTTCATGGTGGAAAGATTTGAATGCAAAAGTTGAAATTTTTGATTGTTTGGGCAAGTAAAAATACACAGCAAGCCGTAATTATTCTCGATTTGGCAACAGTTAAAGAATCTGAACTATTTTTTCAAAAAAAAATAATGATTAGATTTACGACAAACAATATGTATACAACACCTTTATACGGAAAAGAATGGCACTGGCGTAACGTGAAAATGGAAACACGGGAAGGAGCTGTTGTTTTTCAGAAATAAACTGAAAAGGGATTTGTCGTGCTTATGCGGCAAATCCCTTTTTTGTTATTAGAGAAATAGATTATTATACATGAGTAGTGAGACAGACTCGGTTGGGAAAAGAGGAGATTACCTTCGAGTTTCTCAATACTCTGTACTAAATACTCATTAGTATAAACAGAATTATCAACCAATAAAATAAAAAATTATGACCAGACAAAAGAAGATTTTTCTCGACGAGTCGGAAATGCCCAAACAGTGGTACAACCTTGCCCCCGATCTGCCATCGCCTTTAAACCCGCCGCTTGGCCCCGACGGAAATCCTGTGGGACCTGAGATGTTGGCTCCGGTTTTTCCGATGAACCTGATTGAGCAGGAAGTTAGCCAGGAACGCTGGATTGATATTCCGGAAGGCATTCGTGAAATTCTGGTACAATGGCGGCCAAGTCCGCTAATTCGTGCTTACGAACTGGAAGAAGCCCTGGGAACCCCGGCAAAGATCTATTACAAAAACGAGGGTGTATCGCCGGCAGGCAGCCACAAACCAAATACTGCGGTTGCACAGGCCTGGTACAATAAAGAGTTTGGTATTAAAAAACTAACTACCGAAACCGGTGCAGGGCAGTGGGGATCGGCATTATCGTATGCCTGTGCGCAAATTGGCGGTATTGAATGTAAGGTTTTTATGGTGCGTGTGAGCTTCGACCAAAAGCCTTTCCGGAAAATGATGATGGAAACCTGGGGCGGTAATTGTATTGCAAGCCCAAGTACCGAAACAAAGGCCGGCCGCGATATCCTGGCACAGTATCCTGATACTCCGGGAAGTTTAGGCATTGCCATTTCGGAGGCTGTTGAGGCTGCTGTTTCCGACCCAACTGGAGGTACACGTTATTCGCTTGGCTCGGTGTTAAACCATGTAATGTTGCACCAAACCATTATTGGCCTTGAAGCTAAAAAACAGCTGGCCAAAGTGGGTATTAAAAACCCCGATGTGGTTATTGGATGTTGTGGTGGTGGTAGTAACTTCGCAGGTCTTTCATTCCCGTTTATGTATGATAAAGTTAATGGTGCCGACATTCAGATTATTGGAGCCGAACCATTTAGTTGCCCGACTTTAACAAAAGCACCGTTTATTTACGACAACGGCGATGTGGCACAAATGACCCCACTTTTGGCAATGAACAGCCTGGGACATAATTTTATTCCGGCGCCAATTCATGCCGGCGGTTTGCGTTACCACGGAATGGCGCCGCTGGTAAGTGCTGCCCTTAAAGACGGTTTAATGGATGCCATTGCCGTGCACCAAAGTGAATGTTTCGAGGCCGGTTTGCTGTTTGCCAAAACCGAAGGTATTATTCCGGCACCGGAAACCACACATGCCATTGCAGCTACTATTCGCGAGGCTAAAAAAGCCAAGGAAGAAGGCAAGGAAAAAACCATCTTGTTTAACTTTAGCGGCCATGGTTTGATGGACCTGGTTGGCTACAACAAGTACATTGCCGGCGAACTTTCGGATTACGAATACCCGGAATCGGAAATTGCAGCTAACCTGAAAAAACTTGAAGGATACCCATTACCCAAATAGGAAGATTTGGATTTGGAATATTAGAATATTAGAATGGCGCACTGCAGTTTTGTGGTGCGCTTTTTTTGTGCTGATTTTAAAAGAATGCGTAAATCAACTCCTCATTATCTGTTTTTAAAACTTCTCTAATATCCTCGAAAAAGTGTTGTTTGCCAACCAACAATGCTGATAACTCAGTGGTGTAAGGTTCAACAAAATAATTGCCCTGAAGATTGGCATTTTCGATATGTCCTTTTTTTACTTCAAGGTAGATTTCAAGCGTTCGTCCATCGATTTCCGCCTTATTGGTAAAAGTGTATTTTGGCGAGTAACCCCAACGCCAATCCCAGGTTGTGAATTTTTCTTCAACCAGTTTATTAATCGCTTCCTCATCATCAGCTGAAATCGTATAACTATCAGCACCTTCTTTTTTCAACTGCACGCCAATCATAAAATCCATAAATGTCTCAATATGCATTTCGCTTTTAAGGAACGGAGAAATATTAGCCACTTTGCTCCGGTTAGATTGCACAGCTTTACTCGTGTATTTCCCGGGAATAACTTTTATGGCTTGTCCCAGATTTTCTAAATCGGAATTAAAAAGCAAGGTACCATGGTGCAACACGCGATTTTTAAATACGTGCTCGGCATTTCCTGATATCTTCAACCCTTCAATCAGCAGGTCGTTTCTGCCCGACGTTGTGGCTGTAATTCCCAATTGGGCAAGTGCTTCCACCACCGGTTCGGTAAACTGCTTAAATGAAATCTCAGCCGGGCTTTTTACATTTTTAATAAAGGCAAAATTCACATTTCCTGCATCGTGATAAACCGTTCCTCCACCCGAAATTCGACGTGCCACGGTAATGTCATTCTCGCGCACATAACGATAGTTTACTTCGCCAAGCGCATTTTGGTGCTTTCCTACCACAACGGTTTTATCGCTTTGCCAAAGCATAAAAATATCATCATCGAAATTCTTTAGCAGGTACTCTTCAGTAGCGAGGCAGTAAAAAGGATTGTTGTTTTTTAAATTGATACAAAGCATGATTATAAATTTTGAATCCAACGTTGGAAAAGAACATCATAAACGCTGTAAAAGTGTTTTCCCCCAGAATCACGTTCCTGAAAAATCAACTCCTTTTTTAATAGCGAGTTCACAGAACGATTAACCGTTGAAGGACTACCCAACTTATGATCCTGCATAAAATCTTTCGATGTTATGTTGTACACTTTTCCATCGGAAGCTACTGCTTTTAATAAATTCCACTGTTGTTTGGTGAGCATATCGCGATAGCCAAAAAACACATACTCCTGCTCTTTCAAAATCTTCAATGCCTCTTCATTCCAGGTTTTAGTACTTATATTTTTCCCCGAATGAATATAAACCCGATTACAAAGCAATTGCACAAAATAGGTATGCCTATTTGTCCATCGCAGCATTTCGGCGGCAGTTTCGGGAGAAATGTTTTTTTTATGCTCCGCAAATTTCGTTACAATAAACGACTGGTACTTTTCAAAGCCAATTTTATCCAATTTTAGAAACTGAGTACTTCGAAAAAATGGCCGGGCAGGATTTGAAAACATATCGCTCATTAAATGTTGCTGACTACCTGAAAATATAAAAACCACGTTTTTTAACTGTTGAATAATGGTACGCAACCACGCCTCTGTATTTTTTTCAGGATAATTAAGAATTTGCTGAAACTCGTCGATTGCAAACAAAACCCGCTTATCCTGCTGCTCAAGAAAGGCAAAAAGCGATGCTATCTGATGTTCGCTTTCTTTTTCCTGAACTTTGAATGTAACATTTGGTTCGCCTGATAATGAATCGAAAGAAATTACCGGACGCAAAGATTTTATGAAATTCCAGATTCTTTTACCAACTCCGGTTTTCTCCGGCACCGAATTCAGAATGGCTGTTGCCAGGCTATTTAAGAAATCATTCGTATTCTCTGTTGCCAGAATATCGGCATAAATACAAATCAAATTAGCTGACAATTTTTGTTCCAGATGCTGTATAAGTCCAGTTTTCCCAATTCTTCTGATGGCAACTAAAGTAGTAGACAGGCCTCCGTTAATATTCGAAATCAGTGTTTCCGTTTCCTTTTCTCTGTCGCAAAAATATTGCGGACCGAAATAACCTGTTGTAACAAAAGGAGTTGTTGGCTGCGACTTTTTCATTTCATTTTTATTCGATGTAACTCTCGATGAATTTTAATCCTTCTTGTTTGTGAATTTAGAATGAGGAAAATTCATGTTCGCTTCATACTTTTTTATTTTTCGCATTTTGCAATATACAAAATGCGAATTACAAAATGTAACATTTGAGCATAAAAAAACCACCCGTCAACCGACGGATGGTTTATATATGGCATATTGCTAATTCACGGGTTTAACTTAACACTTATTTCCTGCAGCTATTAAAACGCAGAAAACCGCCTCTGCTCTCAGAGGCGGATTCAATCTTAAGTTACTGCATTCGCCTTAGTTCGACGATTGCAATTTTATTTTTAATTCGTTTTTGTTTGCATCAACATTTACAACTTCTGCTTTTTTCTCGTACGAAATGTAAGTTGTAACGATTTTATATTCTCCGGGCTTTACTCCTTCAAAAGAGAAATTTCCATCAAAATCAGTGTAAGCTTTCCTATCGGTTCCTTCCAGCTTAACCTCTACTCCAACCAACGACTCTCCTGATAATTCATCGGCAATAGAGCCTGAAATCATCATTGTGGCCTGGCTTTCAGTATCAGCGCTTTTCGATTTTGTATCTGTTTCTTTGGCATTTACTGCTACAATCGAAATAACAAGCAATGCTGCAATCAGTACCTTTTTCATATTGTTTACTTTTTATTTTGTCGTTTTCTTACACTACAAAAGTACGCTATGTCAATTACGCTGTAGTTACAGAACTATTACAGTTCGGTTAAATCAGTAATTTCGATTAACAAAAAACAATACCGAACTTAATACTTTCTTTCGCTGATAAGCTGACCATCTTCGTTGTACTTTTTCCACACCCCGGTTTTTTCACCATTGGCATAGGCCAACTCGTACAACAAGTTTCCGTAGTCGTTCCAGATAACCCATTTACCGTGCTTATTTCCGTTTTTGTAACGTGCCACCGACACTTTTATACCGTGCTCGTTGTACATTACCCACTTGCCGTGCATTAGGTTGTTTTTGTATGAACGAATTTCGTTTACACGTCCATTTTCGAAGTAGATGGTAGTTTTACCGTGTTTCTCGCCATTTTTGATTTTTACTTCGCTTTTTATAGCCTTGTTTTCAAACAGGCTCACATACGTTCCGGTGTACTTTTTATCGTTTTCGAAAAATACACCATCAACTTCCTTAATATTTTGTGCTTTCGATGCAGTGATTATCAAAGCCAAAAATCCAACTAAAACCAATAATTTTTTCACGTGTTTAAAATTGTTTACTCGTTTGGTGCTACATGATTCAGTTCCTTTTTTAAAGAAAACGAACTCATGTAAGCTTTACAAAAATCAATAAGAGGAAAGCCCCGGAGGTTAATCCGGAGCTCTTTTAAAACCGGTTTTACGAACCGGCTTTAATAAACACTGCATTAAAAAAAATGCCTTTGATATCCTCTTACTATTTTATTCATATTCAATAAAATAATTTGCTTAATTTTTTTACAAGCCAGCAGCAGTCCAGGTCCATCCTGAAATATCGATGGCCGTAGAACCGGCACCCGATTTAAAGGTGTACTTATTTGTTTCACCTGAAATCAATTCAACATCGGCATCGGCACCGTCAACCTGTACATTTGCTGTAGCTCCACTGTCTTTCATATCCAATTCAACCTCGTAACCATCAATGTGCAATCCTGTAATGCTTGCACCAGAGCTGGCTTTAAACTGCAGTGCAGTTCCGCCGGTTGTTGATACACAGGTTACATTGGTGAAGCTGGGGTTGTTGTTTACTTTATCGCCTTCAAAAGCGGTAGAGAAATCTTCAATGGTGTGTTTGATGTATGTATTCTCAACAGAACCGTTCCAACCTTCTGTCCAGTCAACAGCGTCGTCTTCATTGTTTTCAAGGTAAATATTTTTTACGATAGCTGAACCACCAAAAAATTCAACACCATCGTCGGCTCCGTTAATAACCGCAATATTTTCGAGTTTGGTTTCAGAACCTACGGCATACAGTGACACGCCATTGTACTGCGATTCGTCGTTAATTTGTGCACCGGTTCCTTTAATTACCAGGTAGGTAACTGATCCTGAATTATCAGCATCGTTGGTACCTCCGTAAATAAAGCCACCCACTTCAGCTTCTGAATCGGCACCTGCGCTGGTTGTTGCTTTTCCGCAAATGGTTAATCCACCCCAATCGGCCGGAGTTCCAAGGTCGGAGGCAATAACAACCGGATTATCAGCAGTACCGTTGATATAAATTTTACCGCCCATTAAAACGGCAATGTAAACATCGGTACCACCGGCATCGGCATGAATTTTTGTGCCGGCAGGAATGGTTAATGAGCCACCGTCTCTAACGATATACGAACCTTTTAAGCGGTAAGCTTTTGCCGGATCAAGTGTTACATCACCGGTAACATCGCCTTCAAGGGCAATAACTTCAGCCAGTTCAACATCCACCCAGGCCCAACCGCTTGGATCAACTGTTGCCGATTTGTTATAGCTATCAGTTGGATCGGCCACTACACCTTCAATAACCACATTATCAAGCGGGCCATCGTCTTTCATATCAATACTTTTTGAGTACCCGGTTAACGATAAACCGGTAATGGTAGCACCCGATTCGGCTTTAAACTGTAGTGCTGTTCCGCCGGTTGTTGATACAGCCGTAAGGTTGTTGATTTTGGGGTTGTTGTTTACTTTATCGCCTTCAACAACTGTTGAAAAATCGGTAATGGTGTGCTCAACATAGGCATTATTAATAGTACCGCTCCAGCCTTCAGTCCAGTCGATTGCATCGTCTTCGTTATTTTGAAGAAAAATGTTGGTTGCCGAAACTGTTCCTCCAAAGAACTCGATTCCATCATCTGAACCGTTAATTACAGCAATGTTTTCGATAGTAGTTGCTGAACCTACTGCATACAACGACACGCCGTTATATTGCGATTCGTCGTTAATTTGTGCGCCTGTACCGCGAATTACCAGGTATTTTACCATACCTGAATTATCGTCGTCATTGGTTCCACCGTAGATAAATCCACCTACTTCTGCCTCGGCATTTACACCTGCTGTTGTAGTTGCTTTACCACAAATGGTTAAACCACCCCAGTCGCCTGGGTTTCCGTTAGCCGACGACATAATAACCGGGCTACTTTCGGTACCATTAATATTAATTTTACCTCCCATTAAAACGGCAATGTAAACATCAGTTCCGCCATTTACGGCCTGAATGTTTGTACCGGCAGGAATATTTAAGGTAATTCCCTCGGGCACAATAAATGAGCCGCTAAGGCTGTAGGTCATTGCAGCGTCTAAAGAATAATCTTCGGTAAGCTGGCCTTCCAAAATACCATTCTCCAGATTCTCGATAACTTCCGGAGTCGGTTCCGGAGTCGGATCATCATTATCGCAGCTTGTAAATACCGCAGTTGCCAATAAGGCAAGTCCTAATACTTTAATAAATGCTTTTTTCATTTTTTTGAAAATTTAGAATTATACGTTTGCGTTTTTAATCAAGATTTATTTTTAAACTAAAATTGAAACTGATTCCTTTTTTATAGGAGCTCACCACCTCGGTTGATGCTTCTCCCGAGAGGGGTTTTATTTCTTGTGTTTGTTCAATGTCCGGATTTAACAGGTTTTTTCCCGATACTTTTATTTCCAGCCTTTTTGATAGTTTTTTACTCACTACCAGATCAACCGTAGCAAATCCTTTTTCAACTATTTCGTTGTTAAAAAGTGTGGCACTGTTTTCAAAATCTTCGGGGGCTCCGAGCGCCAGAATTTTGTCTGAAGAGTAATTTCCGGTAATGGTTGCCATAAAGGCATTGGCAGTATTGTTTGAGAAAGTAAGGGCGCCGTTTAAAATAAGCCCTGAGGCACCTTGCAAATCGGTTTCGGTTTTGCTGTTGTACTGAAATTCTTCCAACAAATCCTGGTTAAACCACATTTTGGTGGCATTAACAATCATGTCGAGGCCGGGCATTCCCTCTTCTTCTGCTTTAATTAAACCCAGTCGTGTTTCAAACTCCAGGCCGTAAACATTGGCTTGTTCTCCGGTATTTTCGAAAATAAAATTACCCGACGAACCACGAGTTTGTGCCAGATTGATGGGATCGTTAATCATTTTGTAAAAACCGGTTACCGAGATTAGCTCGTTACGGCCAGGAAACATTTCCCACTTTACATCCACATTGTAATTTTCGGAATGTTTTAAATCGGGGTTACCTTTAGTAACACGCCCTGTTGGCGAAACATACTCGAAAGGTGCCAGCTCTTTAAACTCGGGCAATGTAACCGTTTTACTGGCTGCCAGCCTAAGCGCACTGTTTTCACCCATCTCGTACTTCAGGTTTAGCGCCGGCAGTATATTGGTATAATCGTTTGATAAACTTCCTATTCGGCCCACATAGTTGGCCACATCCCAGTTTGATTCTATTTTATCCATTTCGTAACGCAATCCGATGCTTCCCGACAGTTTTTCGAGTTCAAAAGAAGTATTTACAAATGCGGCCATTACCTGCAATGTGGCATCGTACAAATCTGGTTTTCGTTCGCGAATGATAAGGCTACCGTTTTGATAAAGTGTCTCATCAAGCAGCGCTTCATCTAAATTATCAATAGATTTTACCTGCACGCCTTTAGCTCGCACACCAACCGATAAGGCGTTAAATTCGCGTTGTTTATGACGGAAGTTTCCTCCAAAATTCAGCTTGAGTTTTTTGTTTTCTTCATCAACTAGCTTCATTTCATTGGAAGCATAGCCGTTAAGCTCGGTGTCTTTTATCTCCTGGCTTGATTTACGCTGCTGAAAGTCGCCAACGTGTGCAAACTGCACCGTATTTTCATCCAGAATGTTTACTTCGTTGCGAATACGGTTGGGTTCGTCGGCATTTACCCAGTTGTACCCAACAGCCCACTTCATCTGGTTATTCTGGTTTATTTTGTGAGATCCCAGTAACTGGTTGATGTAAATTTTTGTTTGTTTCAGGTTTTGGTCGCGCACAAAAGCTCCATCTTCCTGCGGATCCTGATCGCGAACATACCCTTCGCCATTGCGGCCTTGTTCGTACAACTGATCGATGGTTTTATAAATGGCCACACTATTAAAATTCAGGTTGTGGTCTTTATTAAAATCATAGCTCAGGTTTAATAGCCCGGTGGTGTTAATTTCACTCGAAAAATCCTCAACATCGGTAAACGAGTTATTCAGGTTGTTCATGCGGTATTTTTTATAAATACCTGTTTGGTAATCAAAATCGTTAGAGTGAGAAAGGGTTGCAAAAACCGCTAAGTCGTTATTAAATAACTTCACTTTTTTTCCGCCAAGTAACGATAATCCCCTTGCTAAAGGAAGATTAACCGATGTGGTATTCCAGCTTTGTTTTTTAACAGCGTCGATGGTTGCATAGGGTTGTTTATAAAAGCCCATTGTTACATCATTCCGGTTCTGTGTTCCGCTAAATTTGCCAAATACGCCATCGCTTAAAACGGCTGTTGAGGTACCGGCTGAAGCCTCAATTTCAATTTTCTCGGAGAAGGTTTTTGAACCAATATTTACCGCCCCCGAGGCCTGATCGCCATAGGTTTCAACAGCAAAAGTTTTATTAATACCTACGTTGCCGATAATATCGGTTGAAAACAGGTTTAAATCGATATTTTTCTTTTCCACATCATCTGACGGAATTGGTAAGCCATTCATGGTAGTGCTTAAATACCGGTCGCCAAGGCCACGGATATAGATATCGCCGCTTCCTTCGTTTTTGGTTACTCCTGATATTTTTGAGGTAGCTGCTGCGGCATCAGAAACACCTAAGGCCGACATGCGCTTCGAGCCTATGCTTTCTTTAATTCCCGAGGCATTTTTCTGGTCGATTAACAACATGGCTTCCGACTCGCGTTTGGCTTTTGCCACCACCTGAACACCTTCGAGCTCAAGAGTGGCCGGCGCCAGGTTTACATTAACCAGCGTTTCCTCGTTGGCTTTCACTTCAATCTGGAATTCCTGGGCATCGTAAGAAATAAAAGATACAACAAGCGTGTAATTACCCGGCTGAACGTTCGGGATAAGGTAATTTCCATCAAAGTCGGTAATGGTTCCCTGTGTGGTGCCTTTAATTAATACGGTGGTTCCAATAAGTGCTTCAGAGGTTTCAGAATCGGTTACAGTTCCTTTTATCGTTCCGGTTTGTGCTGTAACCATTACTACCTGAATTAGCAATAACATGCTAATAAATAATCGTTTCATATATTTAAAAAGTTGCAGTGTTTATTTATAAACTCATAGAATTTACAGAGGCAAAGCAACCCGATATATATTACACCCGAATTACAGTCTATTTAAACTTGGGTTACATTGTTTTAACCTTTTTGCAATGTTTGGCTACAAATAGTAATGGTTTTGTAACGTAAATTTTGCGAAAGCTTTGTTGCCGTTACAGGCATAAAAAAACGCCACCGGAACATTTCCAATGGCGTTTTTTATTGTGCTGCAGGTAATTATTTGGTAAGCGAGAATAAAAACTCAATTCCCCCTTCGGGTTTGTTACGTGCCGATATTTTTCCTTTATGAAGCAGAATTGCATTTTTTACAATCGATAAGCCGAGGCCGGTACCACCCAGTTCTCGGGTCCGTCCGGAGTCGATCCGATAAAATCGCTCAAAAATACGATTGAGGTGTTCTTCAGGAATACCAACACCTGTATCGGAATAACTGAAGTAATGGAAATTTTTGTCTTCCAGGTAATTTCTTATTTCTATCTTGATATCGGTGCCTGCGTAATTAATCGAATTTTCGAGTAAATTTTGAAATACAGACGATAACAACGAATCGTTTCCTTTTACAACAACATCCTTATCAATGTTTAATTTACATTTTATGTTTTTTGCTGTCAGGCGGCTTTCAAGGTTTTCCACCACATCCGACACCACATTTTTTACGTTCACCGGTTTTATTTCAAATAATTCGCCGGCATCTTCAATGTTATTTAACAGCGAAATATCGTTTAAGAGCAGATTCAGGCGTTCGGCCTGCCGGCTTGCCCGGGCAATAAAATACTGCTGCTTCTCCTTATCAATGTCGGGGTTCGACATTAATGTTTCGATATACCCTTTTATTGAAGCCAGTGGTGTTTTTAGCTCGTGTGCAATGTTTGAGGTTAGCTGCTGTTTGAGCAACCTGCGTTTTTCAGGTTTTGTAATGTCGGTAATTAAAATCTCAAAACTTTTATCGGCAAAAACAATGCACAGTAGTTTAAAGTAACTGTCATCTTTTTGCAGCGTAAATTCAATTTGTGGCAATTCGTTATTCTGAAATACAATTTCCGTTTTTAGGTACTTGTCCAAAAATTCATTAATTTTCTGAAACTCAGGTATGTTAAAAAAGTTTTCTGCCGAAATGGTCATCGTATCTGAAATAATGCTGACATACTGAATAAAATGACTGTTGACCAGCATTTTTTCTTTTTGTGGCGTAAAAAATCCAATCCCTTCGTTCAGGATATTCATGTGGTTGGCCAATCGATCCTTTTCAAGCGCAATGGAGTTTTTGGCTTTATGCAGGTTTTTGTAGATTTTAACAATTTGAGAGCCAATTTCACCCAATTCATTATCCGGGAAATTTCCTTCTTCTTCGTTTATAGGCTCGTTTTTACCGGCCTTTATTGCAAAATCTTTTAACTTGGTTATCGAAATCGACAGCCGTTTTGTGAGCTCATTAATTACCAACCAGATAATAAGGAATATGGCGATAATGAAGAAGATAAATAAGCGTTCAGCTTTCAAAAAATTCTCGACATTAACGTCGTAAACCATGGCTGCCCTTACAAAATAGTTATCGTAACTTTTTGCATAATAATAAAAATCGGTACCGGTTGTTGCTGAATGGCGGATATTGGCTCCTTCTCCGGCATAAAGGGCTTTTTGTACTTCCGGACGATCAAAATGGTTTTCCATTTTTTTGTATTCGTACACAAAACTGTCGTATAAAACTATCCCCCTTTTATCAATAATGGTTAGCCTTATATTGTCTTGCGGAATAAGAACTTTTAAGGTATCGGCACTACTAAAGTTTTGCGACTGCATTAACTGGTAATACTCAATATAATTATGGGCAACCTCGGTAACATTTTTTAAGGTATTCTCAAGTTGCGACGTTTTATAATTTCTTTCGCGCTGCAACTGGAACAACATTATTACTACTGTAAACAATAAAAATACGGCTATAAAGTAGTAGAAAATTTTCTGTCTGAATGTTTGTTGAATAGGCACCTTGTTCTGTTTTTAATTATTTATATCTATCAACTTTTTTGTACTATGCTTGGTTATTACAGCTCTTTAAATGCGTAACCATAACCCGATTTCCCTTTGATATACTGGCCGTATTTGCCAATTTTTTTTCGGAGCCGGGCAATATTTACATCCACATTTCGCTCGGTAACAATTACATCATCGTTCCAAACGTAATCGAGTATTTCGTTTCGGCTAATGTATTGCCCCTGATGTTTTAGAAGAAGTGTTATAATTTCAAACTCTTTTCGTGTAAGACTTACTGCTTCTTCATCGATTTGAACGGTTTTGCTATTGGCATCAACCAGCAAGCCTTCCACCCGGTATACTTTATTTTGTCGGGTATTTTGCCGGCCACGTTTTAAAACTGCTTTAATGCGCGCCACCATTTCTTTTATCGAAAACGGTTTCGATATATAATCGTCTCCACCAACATTAAATCCGGTAAGAATATCATTCTCAGCAGTTTTTGCTGTCATGAAAATGATGGGTACCGATAACTGCAGCTCTTTCCTTATTTTATCGGCCATTTTATACCCCGACATTTCCCCCATCATTACATCCAACAAAATTAGATCATACTCATCAAGCGGTAATTTTAATGCCTGTTCAGCCGAATGGGCTACGGCGGTTTCAAAACCTTCGCTTGACAGGTTGAACTCTAAAATTTCACATAAATCTTTTTCGTCGTCAACAATTAATATTTTCGGATTTGATCCCATGATTAAAAAATTTCTCTCCTTTGTTCAGGGTAATAAAAATACATTATCCTTCATAAAAACAAGTTTATTTTACTTCTTTATGCCGGATGTCTTTCCCGTCAATCGAATAAATAGCTGCTTCAGCAATATTAGTGGCCTGGTCGGCAATACGTTCAATGGTGCTTACCATGCTATTCATATTTATAAAGCTCATCAATAATTCTTTATCGTCGTTTGACGAAGTACTTTTTTTAATGGCTTTTTTCAGCATCTTTTTATTGAGTTCATCCACTACCGAGTCGTTTTTTATCGTCCAGATGGCATAGTCTCTGTCGTCGTTTGTAAATGCCAGTAAGGATTTATTTACCATGCTCGCACTTTGTATCAACATATTCGAAACCACTTCTGATAGCTCGGTATAAACTTTTGGTGTTTTTATTGTTTCAACAAAACGCAATACGTTTATTACCATATCGCCCACCCTTTCAAGGCTGATAATTATTCGGTAGCAGGCCATTATTTTACGGATATCGGAAGCCACCGGCTGGTATAAGGTGATGGTATTAATAATTTTATCGCTGATTTTAACTTCCAGTTTATCCAGCTTTCGTTCGTTATTGTATAACTCTTTACTTTTATCTTCCGGAAAAGTTGTTTCTCCGGTAGCAATTAGCGTCTCAAGCAAATCAAGTTGATGAAGTACCAGGTTGGCAAATTCTTCAAAATCGCTCATTACTGCTTTTATTGCATCATCTTTTTTTAAAGTCATCTTTTTTGGAATTTGTATGAAGTTAAAACAATTAACCGAATTTACCGGTAAGGTATTCTTCTGTACGGCGGTCTTTCGGATTGGTAAACATATCTTTTGTTTTACCGTATTCTACCAGTTCGCCCAGGTACATAAACATTGAATAGTCAGAGATTCGGGCCGCCTGCGACATATTATGTGTCACCATCAAAATCGAATAATTCTCTTTCAATTTTACCAGCAGGTCTTCAATTTTTGAAGTTGCCACAGGATCGAGTGCGGAGGTTGGTTCGTCGAGCAGAATCACTTCCGGGTCGAAAGCCAGCGCCCGTGCAATACAAAGTCTTTGCTGTTGCCCCCCTGAGAGGAAAGTGCCTTTTTTATGCAGTGTATCTTTCACCTCGTCCCAAAGAGTAACATCGCGCAAAGAACGTTCAACAATTTCATCACGTTCTTTCTTCTTTAAACGAATACCGTTCAGCTTATAACCGGCAATTACATTGTCGTAAATGCTCATTGTTGGAAACGGATTTGGACGTTGAAACACCATACCCGCCATTCGGCGCAATTGTATGGTAGGCATATCGGTAATGTCCTTGCCGTTTAAAATCAGTGTTCCTTTTGTTTCAATATTTTCGTACAATTCGTGCATACGGTTTATCGCACGCAACATGGTACTTTTTCCGCATCCCGAAGGCCCCATAATAGCGGTTACTGCATTTCTTTTTATATCGGCAGAAACATCGTTTACGGCATATTTTCCTTTATCGTATGCAACCGAAAGATTGCGAATAGAAAGTACGGGGTCTTTTATATTTACAGTATCTTCTTTCATTCTATTTCTATGCTATTTTGTTCGGGCGGCTATTCGTTTTGAGACCAGGTTTAAAGTTAACACCATTGCCATTAATAATAATGATGAACTCCATATCAGGTCAACCATATTCGGATCGTTATAAAACTCCCATATTAACAAAGGCACCGCACTGGTTGGTTTGGTAATATCGAGGTTAATTATTGTGCTTCCAAGTGCGGTAAGCATCAAAGGTGCAGTTTCGCCTAAAATACGTGAAATGCCGAGCAGAATACCGGTTAATAATCCGCTAAAACCGGTTGGGATTAAAACCCTGAGAATTACCTTGTAGTAAGGAACACCCAATGCCATGGCTGCTTCTTTAATGGTTTGCGGAATCATTTTCAGGGTTTCTTCAGTGGAACGAACAATCATGGGCAACATCATTATTGATAAAGACACACTACCTGCCAGAGCCGAAAAGCCACTGGTTATTGGCTTAACAATCCACATATATGCAATTAAACCCAGTACAATTGACGGTACGCCCTGAAGAACATCTGAAACATTTCGGGTAAGATTTGCCAATGGCTTCCCGGGATTTTCATACAGGTAAATACCGGTAATTACACCCACCGGAATGGCAATTACGGAGGCAAGCACCACCATCAACAATGTTCCGGATATTCCGTTGGCAATACCCCCCGGAATTAATTCGCCATTACTTAAAGCAGTCATTGCCTCAAAGGTATCGGGCGGGGTTTTAATAATAAAATTAAGGCTTATCTGCCGGTATCCTTTGGCAACCAATTTGTAAATAATAAGTACAATTGGCGAAATAGTAACCACCGACAGAAAAAACACGATTCCTTTAAAGAAACGATCTTTAAATGTTCTGCGAGAGAGGTTTGCGGCTGTTATTTTTGCTGCTGCATTCATTATTATCCCATTCGTTTTATGATGAATTTTCCGATAGCATTAATTATACCTGTGAGCAGGAATAATAACAAACCAATTGCAATAAGCGAACTCAGTTTTAAGCCCTCTGCTTCACCAAACTGGTTGGCAATAACAGAGGCCATGGTGTTCCCGGTTCCAAAAAAACCTGTGGGAATAATGTTTGCATTTCCAATTAACATGGTAACAGCCATAGTTTCGCCAAGTGCCCGCCCAAACGACAAAATGTAACCGGCAACGATTCCTGAACGTGCAGAAGGAACAATTACACTAAAAATTACTTCCAGGCGGGTTGCTCCTAAAGAATAGGCTGCCTCTTTCAATTCGTTGGGCACCATCGTAATTATCTCGTTACTCAGCGAGGTGGCATAAGGAATTATCATAATGGCCAGAATGATGCTGGCAGTAAAAACTCCAAATCCCTGATTAGGCAAACCCAAATCAATTAACAGGGGGCGCAAAACATAAAATCCCCACAAACCGTAAACTATTGATGGGATTCCGGCCAGCAAATCAACCATGGTACCCAGCACTTTTGCCATTTTGGTTCCGCGGTAATATTCTCCTAAAAACAAGGAAGCGGAAAAAGAAAGTGGCAAGCTTATTAAAAGTGCTGCAACCGATGTTACAATTGTGCCGGCAATAAATGGCAGCGCTCCATAGTTTTCTTTTCCTTCGGTTGGATTCCAGTCATTCAACCAAATAAAACTAATACCAAAACTTTTGAATGCGGGAATGGCCCCTTTTACCAAGGAGAAAACCATGCCTCCTGCCACAAAAAGTATGAGGAATGAGGAAAGCAAGAGAACGCCTTTAGTTATTTTTTCGCTGTTCATTTAATGAAATATGTAACAATGATGTGGTGTACAGGACACTTTATTTACAGGCGACAAGATTCAGAAAAAGAGAAGAAACCTGTTTTTGCAAACAGGTTTCCATATCCTGTTATCTTAAATGCTATATTATTGAAGTAAGGGTTGCCCGTCGAAAGTAATTGATCGTAATATAAGCTTGGCTTTTGCTGCAGCAGCCTCGGGTAGTGGCGCATAATGCACTTTTTCGGCTTGTCCTTGCGCATCGCTGCTTACCAACCAATCAAGAAAACTTACAGTTGCCAATGCCTGATCTTTTGACCGGCCATTGTAACTCTGTTCCTTGTACAATATAATCCATGTAAATCCACTGATCGGATACGCTTCCGGATCTGCTGAATTGGTAAGCATAATACGTGTGTCAGCAGGAATCTCTCCCTTTGCAGCAGCACTTACCGATGCTATTGACGGCTCGATGTAATTACCTGCACTATTTTGTACTTTTGCCGTTTGAATTTTTTGTGCAAAAGCATACTCAGAACCAATATAGCCAATGGCTCCTTCGGTTTGCTTAATGGTACCGGCTACTCCCGGGTTTCCTTTGGCTCCCATTCCAACAGGCCATTGTAACGATTTTCCTTTACCTACAGCATCAGCCCATTTTGTGCTAATTTTACTCATGTAATCGCTAAAAATGTAGGTAGTTCCGCTACCATCAGAACGATGTACAAAAGTAATATCCATATCAGGTAAAGCTATACCTTCGTTATTGGCTTTAATTGCCGAATCATTCCATTTGGTAATTTCTCCCATAAAAATTTTCTCAAGCAATTCGTTTGAAAGCTTTAAGCCATCAACTCCAGGCAGGTTGTAGGCAATAACCACAGCACCTAGCACCGTTGGAATATGAACCACTTCGGCCGGCATTTCGGCCAGTTTATCATCGTTCAAATAAGCATCAGTAGCTCCAAAATCAACTACTTTGTCGGTTAAACTGCGAATACCGCCACCCGAGCCAATTCCACCGTAGGTTAAAAGCGTTCCGGTTTCGGATGTGTAGGCCTTAAAAACCATGTTGTAATAAGGCATGGGGAAGGTTGCACCTGCAGCAGTAAGTGTCACTTTTTTGCTTTCTCCGGATTTTTCTCCTCCTTGTTTGTTTGAAGAACTGGAGCAAGCTCCAAGAATAAATACTGTTAAAACCAGTAGTGCTAAATTTTTCATTTTTCTATTTTTTTGAAATTCTAGTTTTCTGTTAAGTATAAAAATCAGAACTTAAACTCTGCACTTAAATACAGGTAAGTAATATTTTCAGCATCGGCTTTCTCAGGATTAAAAAATCGAATGTTTGGTGTGATTTTAACACCTTTCACCGGGCTATATTCGGCACCTGCAATCATTAATTGACCATCTGAGTCAATATTCCAAGCTTCTGATTCTCCATCAAGTTCATCCGAGTTTAATCCATCATAACGAGCAAAAAGTTTCCAGCTATTATTTGGTTTATACCAACTGTAAATAGATGTACCGTATTGGTTTTGACCGTCAACCATTTTATAGTTTGATTGGTAGTTGTATTCGCCGGCAAGTGTAAATTTGCCATTGGTATACGCCAAAAGGGTTGCCAACGATTTTTGTTTTACATCATCGCCTGAGATATCAGCAAATACGCGGGCAATAACATTTTTAACCGGCTTAATGGTTGTACCGGCTCCGTAGCGCAACAGGTCGTCGCCTTGAATTTTTTTGTACCCTTCGCCGTTAATAACAGAGAAATCGGCACTAATAAAATCGGCAAATTTATAATCGATGTTAAAACCGAGGTCGGCACTCGAATTAAATTTGTACTCATCCTGGTACGACTTCATCATGTAGCGGTTTCCCCACAATTTTTCTGAAACCTTAAACTGGGTAGTAGAAATCATACCAAAATAGGCTTTCAGGTTGTCTTTTGAATACTGCACATAGGCATTTTTAAGAAAAGCTGAAAGCTCGTGGCCACCGCCGTCTTTTGGATTACCTACGTCAAAAACAACTTTCGCATAGAATTCTTTGCTAAAATTGTATTCGTAACCTAAATAGGCCCGGGTATTTTCAAACTCCGAGGCCGATTCCCCATCGGAAAAGGCAGTATGAAAATTGGTAAAAATCAAAGCAAGTGGTTTCCCATTTGGTTTAAACGCTTCAGTTTCTTCTTGGCTAAATCCTGTTGAGATGATTCCTTGAACCAATAACAACAGTAAAAACATTTTTTTCATTTTTTACTTAAGATTGAATTTTGTCTGTTTTTTACGAAGGCAAAAATGTGCCAACACTATTACACGGGAATTACAGATATATTACAAAACGATTAATTTTTCACATCGCGGTATTTATAAATCGCTGTATTTCAGCAAATAAATTTTTGGCTTAATAAAATTACAAATTTGTAACACCTTATTCAATAGCCTTTAAACCATTTTTAAATGTTGGGAAATCCATGTACCTAATCATGAAAAAATACGCTCATAAATAGTATCACAGCGCTAATCAATGCATGTTTCAATAACTTGCTTTAGCCAGTCGGATGTTTTGTCCTCATACAAAATTTTTAATGCCACATCCTGGTTTAGCCACTGCCCCAAAATACGCTGCGCTTTTTTACCTGAGTCAATTACGGGCACACCCATTTCGGCCAACATGGCGGCATTACAAGCCTGTTCGTATTGATTCTTCATAGGAAAAACGCACAGTTTTTTACCCATATAAAGTGCTTCGGCCGGAGTTTCAAAACCGGCATTACACAATATTCCGGCACAACTAACAAACGATTGATTAAAACCTTTGAGCGAAACCGGATTAAACCGAATGGAGCCTTTGGAGTAGCTTTTCTGACAGTGTTTTGAGAAAACTTCCCAGCGAACGTTTTTATGCTGCTTAAGAATTTTTTCAATCTCCAAATCGCTGTAGGCAGGTAAATAAACGGTGTAATGCCCCTTGTTGTTTACTACTGCCTTGCGAATAGAAGAACGGATTACTGGCGTAAAATTATGCTTATCGAGTTGTTTAAAATGAAAGCCATATTGGTATTTGACTGGGGCATAATGTTTTAACACAAGCTTTCCAAAGTAATCGGTTTTTAAAGGACGGGCAGCTCTGGGGTGTAAAACAGCGTTTTGGTGACTTAATCCAACGCACGCTTTTCTTTTTAACTTGCAGGCCCATGCTGTTATTGGCTCAAAATCGGTAATAACCAGGTCGTAGTTTTTTACCGGGATTTTTCTGATATCGTTAATCAACCTAAAAAGCCGGGCTTTATAAATGGTTTTCCAGATATCCACACCTCCGCGCTCACCAAAAATAAAGCTAAAACCATAAAGCTTGTATTTTACCTCAAAAGGTAAACGGATATCCCCCTGTATTCCGCTCACAAGGATATCCGTTTTGCCCAGTTTTCGTAATAAGGGAATAATCTCAGTAGCTCTTGCTAAATGGCCATTCCCGGTGCCTTGTATGGCATATAAAATTTTCACTTCTTAATCGGGCACAAACTTATATTAGTCTGTTTTTGTCAGGAAAAACTTCTCAATATCGGCCCAGGAAATGTATTTAAAATTTTGGCTTACCAGTTGTTCTCCATCATAATTATACCCATCCTGAACCACTAACATACCTTTAGGAAAATTTGCCCCAAGCGGCACATTAGTTATTTCTATTCCATCGGTTTCTTCCACTCCATCAAAATCGCCTTCGGTAATACGAAAACTTCCCAGGTATTTATTCTCGCCCTGACGTTCGAAAACTGCAAACGAATAATTGCCCTGCGACGAAGCCACCAGGTAACCGTTTACACTGTCGGTAGCATAAATAGCCAGGCCCTCAATATCGTAACAGATGTTCTCGTTCTTTTCTGAACTGAAGGGAATTAAAACACCTGTGGTGGGGGCATCCGGTTCAGCATTAAATTTATGTATTCCTGCTATTTCTTCTCCTATGTAAACAAGGCCAAATGCATCGTCGGCAATAACGCCTTCGGTTTGTGTTTTCAGATTAAAAGCACGTACCAGTTTGGCATCAATTTTATCTTCTTTTGCCAGTAATTCCCATTGTTCTAACTCACCGGCCTTACTGTTTAAAAAAACGTAATATTTACCTGTTTTCGGGCTTTTATACATACCCAGGCCATAAACATCATCTTGCATTTCAGCTTTAATCACCCGGGCATCAACTGCTTTTAAAACGCCGCCTTTATGCACCGTATAAAGCGCAATGGAATGCGACGAGCGATTACTGGCTGCCAATACATCAACTTGCTTATCGCCCAAAGGAAACCCGTAACGAAGGTCGCAATTGTTCATATTTCCATCAGCGTAGTAGTTAAGAAGCTTGCCGTTTAAATCGTAGGTGGCCAATCCTCCTTTTTTATCGGTACCAATAATAAAAGAATTCGTTACATCGGTGGTATCAATCCATATAGCCGGGTCATCGGCAGAATCCTCGTTTTTGTCCTGAGGAACCGGGTAGGTTTCCGCCAGTGCAACTACTGTATTTTTAATATGCTCTCCGGCTTTTTTAGACCCTTCGCTTGGTCGGTTTGTGTTGCACGAAATTAAAACAGCAATTAAAACAAATAGCAAAAAAATACGATTGGAGCTACAATTCATCGCGTTATTTTTTAGGTGTAAATAACTGAGAACAACCTTTTGCTGTTCTCAGTTATAATTAATTCGAATATACTAAAATCGCCAACTTTTTTAGAAATCAAATTTTACACCGAAGAATATTTTACGGTTATAAAATTCTTCCTGCATTAAGTAGTCCGACGCGCCCTGGTAGTATCGCAAGGGTTGATTTAGCAGGTTGTTTACCTCGAAAAATAGATTCAGGTTTTTTGTTATCGAATAATTCGCATTCATATCCATATAGGTTACTTTATCGTACCACCTGTCGTAAAATACATCATCCCCAACTTCATCAATAAAAGCATCGGCATAGTTAAACGAAGCGCGTAAGGTAAATTTTTCGCCTTCGTAGTACAAGGATGCATTAAAGCTATTTTCGGGCGTACCCGGCAATGACATTTCTTCGTCTTCGCGCCCCTCAAGATTGAAATTCTTCACCTTTGAATGGTTGTAAGTGTAAGTGGCATAAAAGCCGGTTTGTTTTAGCAAGCCAGGAAGAAAATCGAACTGTCGCTGAAAGGCAAATTCAAGGCCCCACAAATCGGCATCGCCGGCATTCAGAGGTTGATAAAACTTATCGTAAACAGTTCCTTCGTACGTGTAATCGCGTGATTCCTGTGTTACAATAAAATTGGTAATATCTTTATAAAATACACCTGCCGAAATCTGTCCAATTGAACTAAAATAATGTTCGAACATTAAGTCGAAGTTCATTGAGTGGGTAGGTTCCAGTTCAGGGTTACCAATTTCAGCTTCCATATCTTCCAGGTTAATTTCAACATGAGGAACCAGGTCGTAATAGCGCGGACGGGCAATGGTATTGGTCCATGCAAACTTTAATTTTGTGTTTTCGCCCAAGGAATACTTTCCAATTAAACTTGGTAACACGTTTATATAATCGTCGGTTTCAGTTGGCGTAACCAGTAACGATTCTTCACCTTCCTCATCAACTTTTAGTTCGCGCCCGGTATATTCCAAACTGGTTGCTTCTATGCGCACACCTAAAGTAATATCTAAATTGGCACCAAGGCTCTGATCGAAGCGAAGATAGCTGGCCCAAACATCTTCTTTGGCGTCGAAGTTTCCGGCCAGTTCTCCCGGTACTTCGGTTTTTTCAAAACCCGAATTCAAATTCTGATCACCAAGAAACTCTTTGCTGATAAAATTTCCGGCATTGTATTTTTTACCCGGTTCAAAATCATCTTTTGTTTTGTCGGTCATATTGGCAAATGCAAGGGCATTAAATGCATCTTCATCCTCGGGTTCGTATTCGTAAAATTCGTTATCGCGCTTTTTCTCTTTTCCTTTGTAGCTAAACCCTGCTTTAATCCGGTTTTTAAAATCGCCTTCCAACCACGGAAAAGCCAGGTCTACCTTAAACCTTTTGTCTATATCGTCTGTATATTGGTATTCTTCGGTCATTTCTTTAAAACTCCATTCACTGTTTAAATCTTTTGCATCGTTGGTAAGAATTGTAAAGTAAGGCTTTTCGGTGTTACTTAAATCGGGGCTAATCTCGGCATCTTTATACCGGTAGGTAATGTAACGCTCGTTTGGGCGTTCTTCTGATGCTTTGGCATACGACCCTTTCCAGTTTAACTCTACTGCACCAAAATGATGTTCGCCATTTAAAGAAAAATTCATGGCTTTTTGGTCTTCCAAACGTGCGTATTTGTTGTCTTCTACTCCACCTTTGCTCTCGCGGCGCATTTCGGCAATCCAGGTACCATCTTCCTGCTCAATACCATCATAGCGCAAGCGAAAACGGTTTTCCCAGTCTTTGCGGTGGTTGTAAATTCCTTTAAAATCGATTTTATGGTTAGGATTAAAAGTATAATCGAAAGCAGCAGAATAACTCTGACGTTCGCGTTGAACGTTATAAGTTCGTATCTGGAAATCGCTCATAAAGATTTCACCATCTTCATTTTCCCATTCTCCCTCGATGTTATCTGATCCTAACTGTATATTTTGGTATGAACCTGATAAGACCATCCCGAGCTTATCGTTTAAAAAGCGATCGCCATACACTAAGGACAGGTTCGCATCTGCCTTATCGGATAAAAAGTTATAGCCACTACCCAGCGTACCTGATATACGGCGTTTGTAAGGTGAACTTTTTGTTACCAGGTTTACCGAACCGCCAATAGCATCGGCATCCATATCGGGGGTAACCACCTTGTTTACCTCAATAGCCTGCACCATATCCGACGGAATAAGATCGAGCTGAATGGAGCGGGTTTCAGCCTCGGCCGAGGGAATTCGATCGCCGTTTACAGTTACCGAATTATATTCGGGCGAGGTACCGCGAATATTACCAAAGCGGGCTTCGCCCTGGTCGTATTGTACATTAATCCCGGGAATTCTTTTTAGCGCATCGCCAACATTGGCATCGGGGAAACGGGTCACCTGGTCAGCCGAAATAATATTGGTAATGTTCATGCTGCTTTTTTGCTGATTGAGGGCTTTGGATTGCCCCTGCAATGCACCATTTACCACAACTTCTTCAATATCAATACCCGGATTCATTTCAAAGTTGAGCTGACTTGTTTTTCCTACCGATACCGATAGTGATTTTTTAAGCTCTTTAAAACCGATATATGAAACTTTAACTTCGTACTGGCCGGCATCAAGCGCCACAATACGGTAAAAACCATTGGCATCGGTTACGGCTCCTTTTTTTAAGGTTTCAATAACAACAGCAGCTCCAGGAAGCGGCAAGTGGTCGGCATCCACAACTCTACCGGCAATAGAACCTTTGTTTGCTGCATTTTCGTTTTCACCTTCGGCCAACGCATTAAACAGGTTGACAAATAAGCTGATAAATAATAAAAAGGATAATTTTTTCATTTTGGATTTGGTTAATAATTCGATGGGTACAAAGTTCTATTATCAACCAAATTAAATGTTTCAGAAGTAATAAAAGACAATTAAGATTTGAAGCTGCAGGTTAACCAAATTGCAACACAACTTTAATCCATAAAAAAAGAGGAAGCTTAATGCCTCCTCTTTCTTTATCTGTATAAAACTGTTTAGTGTCTTGTATTAGTTATAAAATCACGTTCAGATTTTACCAGGTTAATTGCATGCAATAATAGGTTTTCCAACTCGGTATGCATTTTAAAATACAATTGTGAGTTACGGTTGTTAACCAACTTCTGCTTCACTCGTTTAAACTGGTTCTTTTCATTTTTGCGTAATATTTCCACTATCGCATCCTTCCCTTCCACCAGTTTTTCTATGTCATCAAACTGCTGCCCGCTAACCATTTTAGTTACTTCTTTCAAAAAGTCTGAAACCTTGTTTATGGTTGCGGTAAGTTCTGCCGCCTGGTCTTCAGTAAATGGTTTGTGATTGTTCTCTACGTGCGTTATCATCGGATTCAGCATAAAGTGAACAGCATGTGCCATTTCGCGTTTGTGCTCTATCATCTGCACGTAGTAATGTGTTGTTTCGGCAGAGCTATCCATCAGCTTTTCTGCAATTCTAAACACTTTATCTTTATTCTTTTTCGCTTTTTTCGATAAAACAGTACAGGCTTCTTCGGCTTTTCGCAACCCTGCCCGGTCTTCGCTTAAGAAGCTTTGCATTCCGTTTTCCAGAATTTCCGAGGTGTTCTCCAAACCTTTTATAATCTGCTTGGCACTTTTCGAAATAATAACTTCCGTTGCATCTTCATCCTGTATACTATCTTCGTCAACTGCCGATTTACTTTCAGCACGTTTACGGAAAATAATCTGAGTTCTGATAACCATAAACACAGCCACTGCAATAAACACAAACACCATGTACTTGCCACTCAGGGAAATTACCAATGCAATTGTACCGGCTACGGTAAAGGCTATTAAGGCGGTTAAAAACCATCCGCCAATTACGGCAAACACTCCGGAAATACGATAAACCGCACTCTCGCGATCCCAGGCCCTGTCGGACAAGGAAGTACCCATAGCCACCATAAAGGTTACATAGGTAGTAGAAAGTGGCAGCTTTAATGAAGTACCAATTGCAATTAAAATACTGGCAACAACCAGGTTAACTGATGCTCTGATTTTATCAAATGCAGGTGCATCTTCTTCGTTTTCGAAATACGAGAATTTTTCGAAGCGCGACTGAATTGTATTACCAAAAGAGCTTGGCAGTACCCGCATCAGTTTTTTGTTAAAGTTGGTAACACCGCGCACCATCATACGCGCTGCCATTGATGAACCAAAGCGTTCGTCGCCGGCATCCTGGCGTCCAAGATTAATTTCGGTTTCGGTTACCGCACGAGCTTTTTTCGACATGATTAGGGTAATAACCATAACCAGACCGGAGATTAAAAGCATATATATTGGGGTACTGCTTTTCCCAGCCAGATTAGCCATCGAAAACTCGTCGGGGGAAATACCACCCGAAGCTACCCAATCTTTAAACGAGGCAAAACCGGCTACCGGCACTCCAATAAAGTTTACCAGGTCGTTTCCGGCAAAAGCCATTGCCAAAGCAAAAGTTCCAACCATTACAACTACTTTCAGAATTTTTATCTTAAAAATCCATTTTAGCAGTTGAATTAATACCACCCAGAACCCAAAGCTCAGCAGCAATACCAAACCGGTGTTGTGCTTAAACCATTCCTGCAGTGTTTCGCCACTGGCAATTTCTACATCAGCAAACGACGAGCCTTTCATTCCCTTGATAAAAATAAAATAGGTAATTGCCGTAATTGCGAGTCCGCCGAATATGGCCCCAAAATATTTCATCGGTCCGCGATAACGGAAAGAAAAGATAAAACGGGTAATGTACATGACTAAAGCACCAATACTAAAGGCTATAAACACCGAGAGCAATATTCCGGTAATGATTGCCAGCGCTTTTGACGAATTAATGTAGTTCGACAATTCGGCAGCAACCGACAAGCCCATGCCCTTAATTTTTACAACCGCTACAGCCACTGCAGAACCCAACAATTCAAAAACAATTGAAACTGTTGTTGATGTTGGCATACCAAAGGTATTGAACAAATCAAGCAGAATTACATCGGTAATCATTACCGCCAGAAAGATGGTCATGATTTCGGCAAAGTAAAACTGATCGGGATGAAAAATCCCTTTACGTGCCACTTCCATCATTCCGTTTGAGAATGTTGCTCCCACCAGAACACCCAAACTTGCCATTAAGAAAATGGCCCATTTAGGCGCGGCTTTCGAGCCAATTGCAGAGTTAAGAAAATTAACCGCGTCGTTGCTAACTCCAACTATTAAATCGGAAATTGCCAAAGCAAAAAGAACGACCACAAGAATTAAATAAAAATTTTCCATTTATCTTTTTTTAATTAAGCTATTCGTTTTTCAGCAAATACAAGTTTAATCGTTTTGTAATCGCTGGCAAAGGTGTTCTAAAATCAGATTACTTTTGTTGCATTTTTGTTACATTTTGATTACATTTTCATCCGCCTCGCTAAAACTCTTATAATTAGATACAAACAAAACCAAAATAACCCGAATACTATTTACTTATTTATTATTTGGTATCTCTGGTGTATTTAATAAAATCGCGATGCGCTTTTACAAGATTTACTGTATGAAGCAGTAGATGTTCAATTTCGGAAATAACCTTAAAAAACAATTGCGAATTTCTTGTATTAACCAACTTGTTTTTTATCCTTTTAATCTGGCTTTTTTCCATCTTACTAAGATAGGTAAGCAATTGATCTCTTTTTGCAATCAGTTGCTCCAGCTCATCAAAATTCTCTGCTTTTACTGCGTGTAATACGTAATTAAAAAATGTATCAATTTGCGAAGTCATCTCTTTTAATTCCTTAACCTGCTCATCAGTAAACGGTTTATGGTTATTTTCAACATGAAAAATTACCGGAGCAAGCATAAAATGTAAGGCATGTGCCATTTCTCTTTTATGCTCCATAACTTGTACGTAAAAATGACTGGTTTCAAGTGTACCATCGGTTAATTTGGTAACTGTAGAGTACACCCGGTCGCGGTTACGTTTTGCCTTTTTTGAAAAGGTATCAGATATTTCCTGCACTTTTTTCAGTGCATTCCGGTCTTCTTTAATAAAGCCTTGTATGCCAAGAGCAAGTACCTGGCTTGAAGCCACAATAGCTTTAACTACTTGTTTTGAACTTTTCTCCAGAATTTGCTCGTGCGCATCCGCCTCTTCAATATCTTCATCTTCAGCGGCAATTTTTTTCTCGCGTTTTTTCATCATGGTATGCGTACGAATAACCATAGCAACAGCCACAACAACAAATACAAAAACCATAAACTTGCCACTAAGGGCAATCAGCAATGCCACCAAACCTGATACTGTAAAAGCAATTAAAGCGGTTAAAAACCAACCTCCGATTACTGCAAATACACCGGAAATGCGGTAAACAGCACTCTCGCGATCCCACGCACGATCTGATAGCGAAGTACCCATGGCCACCATAAATGTAACGTAAGTTGTTGATAGCGGAAGCTTTAAAGAGGTACCAATGGCAATTAAAATACTGGCAACCACCAAATTAACCGATGCCCGTACCTTATCAAATGAAGGTGGATCCTGGTCATCCTCTGCGACATAGGTATGTGGCTGAAAACGCGTACCCACTCCCTCGGTAACAGCTGAGGGCAATATGCTATTTAGACGTTTGTTAAACTTTGTAGTTCCACGAACTATAACACGCGCGGCAAAAGACGATCCAAAGCGTTCATCTCCTTCGTTTTGGCGCGATAAATCAAGCGATGTTGCAATTACCGATTTTGCCTTTTTCGACATAATAAGTGTTACAATCATTACTAATCCGGCAATTAGCAGCATATAGGTAGGTGTACCTACTTTGCCTGCCAACATGGCCATGGAAAAGGTATCGGGGTTTGAAGCTCCATCAGCGACCCATGCCTGAAATGAGTTATAACCGGCCAGTGGTACGCCTATAAAGTTCACCAGGTCGTTTCCGGCAAATGCCATAGCCAATGCAAAGGTTCCGGCCAAAACAACTACCTTCAATATCTTAATATTAAAAATCCATCTTAACAACTGAATTAACACCACCCAAAACCCAAAGCTATACAAAAGCATTAATCCGGTGTGATGTTTCACCCAATCCTGAACAGTTTCGCCATTTGCCAATTCAATACTGGCAAAGGTCGATCCTTTCATTCCTTTAATAACAATAAAATAGGTGATAGCAGTAATGGCCAGTCCTCCAAACACAGAACCAAAGTATTTCATCGGACCGCGATACTTAAAGGTAAAAACCAGTCGGGTTAAGTATTGGACTATTGCCCCAACCGTAAAAGCAATAAAGACCGAGAGCAATATACCGGTAATAATAGCCAGGGCTTTACTCGAGTTGATGTATTGCGACAGCTCCATTACAACTGAACCTCCGGCGGTTTTGATTTTTACAATCGATACCGCCACGGCAGCACCAAGCAATTCAAAAACTATTGAAACCGTAGTTGAAGTTGGCATCCCAAAAGTGTTAAACATGTCAAGCAGAATAACATCGGTTATCATTACTGCCAAAAAAATGATCATGATTTCGGAGAAGACAAACATATCGGGGTGAAAAATTCCTTTTCGCGCTACTTCCATCATTCCACTCGAAAAAGTAGCCCCGATAAGCACCCCTAAACTTGCCATTAAAAAAATCACCCACTTGGGAGCTGCTTTTGAACCAACAGCTGAATTTAAAAAGTTAACTGCATCATTACTTACTCCTACAATTAGGTCTGAAATTGCTAAAGCAAAGAGTACAATAACAAGAATCAAATAAAAGTTTTCCATTGAAATTTGGTTTATTAAAGGTCGGCAAATATAAAGCAAGTAAAAAGTTTAATCGTTTTGTAATATTAATAAAATATTAACTAACCATGAAATTACCATTAACCAATTAATAACCACTTTTTTATACCGTATTTGAAAACTTAATTTGCAGCGTTAGATTTATCAATAACTGTTATATCATAATAAAATATACTTAATGAGAACATATTCTTCGAAATTCCTTGCCATCCTGGTTGCTGCAATTTTAACCCTACTCGCATTTGGGATAACCCTACTTGCACATTTTTTTGGCGAGAACATTCTGGTTATCATTGTTTCAATTTTATTCTTCTTTGTGGCTGCCTACTTTTCCATTTTGTATATCATAAAAAAATACATCATCGACCGAATAAAGCCACTTTACAATACCATTCGCGATTTGCCGTTAAGTGGCAAAAAGATGGAAGAAAAAATCGATTCGAACAGTTTGCTGTTAAACGTAAAATACGAAGTTGAAGAATGGGCAAAAACTCAGCTGAAAGAGATTGAGCGATTGAAGGAACTGGAAAAATACCGAAAGGATTTTGTAGGCAATGTTTCGCACGAATTAAAAACACCAATTTTTAACATCCAGGGTTATGTATTAACACTGTTGGAAGGCGGTCTGGAAGATCCGAAAATAAATAAACTCTACCTGAAACGTACCGAAAAGAGCATCGACCGCATGGTGTCAATTGTTGAAGACCTGGAGTCGATTACCAAACTGGAATCGGGCGAGCTGAAACTTAATATGACCCGTTTTGACATTGTTAAAACAGTTGAAGAGGTTATTGAAATGGAACACTGGCAAGCTATGGAGAACAAAATATCGGTGAATATATTGAACAGACCCGATAAACCGATTTTTGTCAGGGCCGATAAAAAACGCATTCTGGAGGTAGTTACCAACCTAATTGTAAATGCGATAAAATACGGTAAGCCCGAAGGTTATGTCAACATCTCTTTTCATGATTTGGAAGACAATATAATTGTTGAGGTTGCCGATAATGGAATTGGAATTGAGAAGAAAGACCTTAGACGAATATTTGAACGTTTTTTCAGGGTCGACAAATCACGATCGCGTGAGCAGGGAGGAACCGGACTTGGCCTTTCCATTGTAAAACACATTATTGAAGCCCACAATCAATCGATAAATGTTAGAAGTGTACCCGAGCAGGGAACCACTTTTAACTTTACACTTGAAAAGCAGAAATAAAAGAAAGAAAAAGTTTCGGGCAAATAACACCCGAGTGTGGCTTTTAATTTGTATTTTGCTTTGATTATACGAAGTGTTATTTTCGTGATTATTTTTTGTTTAAAGAAAAGTTAATTGTTCTTTAATAAGTAGCACGTACTTTTGTTCAAGAATTTTATGTTATGAGTGAAAACGAATTTAAAGTTTTATTGGTTGACGACGAATTGGATATCCTTGAATTCCTAAGTTACAACCTTGAAAAAGAAGGATATAAGGTTTACACCGCAAAAAATGGGGTGGAAGCTATAAAGGTGGCTGAAAAACACGTTCCGCACCTAATTATACTCGACGTTATGATGCCTGAAATGGATGGTATTGCTGCTTGCGAAGAACTTCGGAAAATACCCTCGCTAAGTAGTACAGTTATTGCATTTTTAACAGCCCGTGGAGAAGATTATTCACAAATTGCGGGATTTGAAGCCGGTGCTGATGACTATATAACCAAACCGGTTCGTCCAAAAGTATTGGTAAGCCGGGTAAAAGCATTGTTAAAACGTACAGGCGAAGCAGCCCAACCCGTTGAGGTAGTTGACACCAATACTGTTACCATTGGCAACCTGCTAATCGACAAAGAGCGTTACCTGATACGGATTGGCGATAACGAAATGATATTGCCACGTAAGGAATTCGAATTGCTTTCCTTACTCGTTTCAAAACCGGGAAAAGTTTTTACTCGCGAAGAGATTTATTACTCGGTGTGGGGCGAAAACGTTGTGGTTGGCGATCGTACCATCGATGTTCACATCCGAAAATTGCGCGAAAAAATTGGTAACGAGCACATTAAAACCTTAAAAGGTATTGGTTATAAATTTGTTGAATAACAGCAATACAAAAGATAAAACAAGAGGGGCTTTTTTAGGTCCCTTTTTTTATACAAAATAAATAACAAGGTAAAGCACCACAAAGCCTAGCCCGTAACCGGCAGCCAATTGTGCAACACTGTGTTTTTTCAAACTCAGCCTTGCACTACCAATTAAGCCCGAAAGCAATACAACGATTAAGACCGAATAAACCGGGTTTATGCCATTGCGGAACGCCAGGGCAAATAAAGCACCCGAAAGGCCACCAATGGTAGCCATGTGGTTACTAATTTTCCATTTTATCGAAATAACAAGCAAAGCAACAATTACCAATACCGAAGCCAGCATAAACAATTTAAATTCGGGAACTGCCTGTACTTTTCGTAAGAGAAAGAATCCCAGGTAATAAAACAAGGCAGAGCTCAGTAGCGGAATTAACCGGTCGCGACTATCGGGCATGTTCACATCAAATTTCGGATTTAACGACAACACGGCCACCGATAGCATTGGCAGTATGCAAGTGGTAAAAAATACTACCAACAATACAAACCGCTTGGCTTCCCAAAGCAGTAATTCAAAATAAAAACCCGAGTTGAATAACAAAACCATACCGAGTGTAGGCACGATTACAGGATGAAAAACAATGGATATGACTTTAGCCAGTTTTCTATCCATTTTATAACTCTTTGCGCAAGCGAGCAACCGGTATTCCCATTTGCTCTCTGTATTTTGCCACCGTACGGCGGGCAATATTGTATGATTTTTCTTTCAGAATCTGGGCCAGCTTTTCGTCGGTTAATGGCCGACGTTTGTTTTCACCCTCAATACATTCCTGAAGGATTTTTTTAATCTCGCGGGTCGATACTTCTTCGCCATCATCCTTTTGCAAACCTTCGGAGAAAAAATATTTCAGCGGGTAAATTCCAAAGTGCGTTTGAATATATTTACTGTTTGAAACCCTTGAAATAGTTGAAATATCAAGGTCTGTTCTTTCAGCAATATCCTTTAATATCATCGGGCGCAATTTGGTTTCATCGCCTTCCTGAAAATATTCTTTTTGAAAACTAATTATTTCAGACATGGTAAGCAGCAAGGTGGTTTGACGCTGGTGAATAGCATCGATAAACCATTTTGCAGAATCCATTTTTTGTTTCACAAAACTAAGTGCCTCCTTATCGTTCTTTTGCGACTTCTGGTTTTGGCTCATTGTTTTGAGCATATCCGAGTAGGTTTCGTTAATCTTTAACTCGGGCACATTTCGCTGATTGAGCGATAAGCTCAATTCTCCATCAACCAGCTCCAGAATAAAGTCGGGAACAATGTGCTGATTCGATTTATTTAATGGGTTACTGTAGGAACTACCGGGTTTTGGATTCAGTTTCAGCACTTCATCTATTCCCTTTTTTAGCTCCTCTTCCGACAGTTCAAGCTTCGACCTGATTTTATCGTAATGTTTCTTGGTAAATTCCGCAAAGTATTCTTTTACAATGGTTTTCGCCAACTTATATGTTGCTTCTTCTTTACGGTCTAATTGCAGCAACAAGCATTCGCGCAAATCGCGGGCAGCAATTCCCGGTGGGTCAAATTCCTGAATAACCCGAAGTATTTTTTCCAGTTTCTCTTCTGGCACATCCAGGTTCATATTAAACGCAAGATCGTCGCTAATGGCCATCAAATCACGGCGCAGGTAACCATCGTCATCAATATTGCCGATAATATATTCGGCAAGTTGCTGCTCCTCCTCATTCAGGTCGGTCAGCCCCAGTTGTTCATTTAAAAACTCGTGAAAGCTAATGCCAACCGAAAACGGAACATCGATGTATTTATCGTCTTTTGAGTAATTATTTACATTGAGTTTATAGGTAGGAATTTCATCGTCTTCGTAATAATCGTCCATCGAAAACTCTTCATTATCGATGTCGGTATTATTATCCGAATCGTCGTTTCCCTGCTCATCGGCTGCTCCCGGATTATCAGACTCGAGCTCTAACACCGGATTTTCTTCCAGTTCTTTTTTTATCCGTTGCTCGAGTTGCATAGTTGGGATTTCCAAAAGCTTTATCACCTGTATTTGTTGAGGCGACAGCTTTTGGAGCAGCTTCTGTTGTAATGTTAATTTTTGCTCCATAATCCCAATTGATAACCCCGTAAAAATAACATTTTTTTCGGAGTAAGTTTTCTAAATTACACCATCAAAATTCAGCATTTTTTGGTGTCCGCGGAAAGGCAATTACATCTCTGATGTTACCCATTCCGGTTACAAATAGGATAAAACGTTCGAAACCAAGGCCAAATCCACTATGCTCAACCGATCCGTAGCGGCGTGTATCCAGGTACCACCACATTTCTTCTGCCGGAATATCCATTTCCTGCATGCGGGTTGTCAGTTTTTCCAGGTCTTCTTCGCGTTGCGATCCGCCAATAATCTCGCCAATTCCGGGGAATAAAACATCCATGGCACCTACGGTTTTCCCGTCAGGGTTTTGTTTCATGTAAAATGCTTTAATGTCTTTTGGGTAATCGGTTAGAATTACCGGACACTTAAAATGCTTTTCAACCAGGAAGCGCTCGTGTTCGCTTTGTAAATCAACGCCCCAATCAACCGGGAACTGGAATTTTTTCTTTTTATATGGTTTTGAGTTCTTCAGAATATCAATCGCCTCGGTGTAGGTTATACGCACAAAGTCGTTATTCAAAACAAATTCCAGCTTCTCAATTAAATCCATTGAGCGCTGATCCTGTGGTTTATTTTTTTCTTCCTGTTGAATTCGTTGTGCCAGAAACTGCAGGTCGTCCATGCAATTTTCAAGCGCATATTTTATACAATATTTCAGGAATTCCTCGGCCAAATCCATATTGTCTTTCAAATCGTAGAAAGCCATTTCCGGTTCAATCATCCAAAACTCTGCGAGGTGCCTTGTTGTGTTCGAGTTTTCAGCCCGAAATGTAGGGCCAAAGGTATAAATCTCTCCCAGTGCCAGTGCTCCCAGCTCACCTTCGAGCTGTCCCGACACGGTAAGGTTGGTTGCCCTTCCAAAAAAGTCTTCGGCGTAATTAATCTCGCCCTCATCAGTTAGCGGCGGATTTTTAGGATCAAGGGTTGACACACGAAACATTTGTCCGGCCCCTTCAGCATCGCTGGCAGTTACAATTGGTGTATGCAGGTAGTTAAATCCTTTTTCGTTAAAGTATTTATGAATGGCAAAAGCCATGGCATGCCTGATGCGGAAAACTGCGCTAAAAGTGTTGGTACGGAAGCGCAGGTGCGCGTTTTCGCGCAAAAACTCAAGCGAATGTTTTTTGGGCTGAATCGGATATTTTTCCGGGTCGGCTTTACCCAGCAAATCAATTGATTTGGCATTTAGCTCTACGTTTTGTCCACTACCGGCCGATTCTACCAGTTCTCCCGCAACAGCAATGGCTGCTCCGGTTGTAATATCGCGTATCAATGCTTCTTCAAAACTTTCCACATCTACAACCACCTGAAGATTATGAATGGTTGACCCGTCGTTAAGGGCAATAAAGTTTACATTTTTGCTTCCTCGTTTTGTACGTACCCAACCCTTGGCAACCACTTCGCTGCCTGTTTCTCCATGTTTCAGTATGTCTTTAATTTTCAAACGTGCCATGATGTTTCTTTTTTATCTGCCTTTTAATGTCTGATTCTGACCTGTCTGCGGTCATTTTATACTTCTCGATTTTTCGAGCTTACAAATTTATATTTTATTGGGAATAATAGGACGAGAAGAAACATTTTCGTTAGTTTTTTAATACTTACATGAAAAACACCCCCTTTTGTCGCGGGCACTTTTAACAAAAAGCTTATAAAAAATTAAAGGCTGTCGGTACCGACAGCCTTTAAGTGCTAAAAAATATATTTTGCAATAACTATTTGTTCCCGTTTGAATTGCCTTGTGCACTTCCCTGATTGCCATTGGCTTCATCAGCTCCAGTGCTATCGCAATCCTCATTCGGGGTGTTACCATCATTCCCATTTTCTGCTGCATTGCCCTGGTTGTTGCCTTTATTTCCGTTGTCATTCTCATTTGCCGAAGTGCCCTTACTGTTTTCATTTTCGGCGGCAAGAATTTCTGCCAGTTCAGCTGCGGTAATGTATTGCGCTTCGTAAGTGGCATTTTGGGTAGCCAATGCTCCAACAAATGCACGCATATGGTTTTCCGACCCTTTTAGCAGGTTTTGATAAACCCCTGTTATATCGGCGCTTGAAGTTTCTTTTAACAGTTCCTGTAGGTCGAATATATCCAGATCTTCAATGGTTGCACCAACTGTAAGTGCCTCAACCAAACCTACCGAGCCCGCTTCAATAAGCGCTGCATACAAAGCAGCGAATTCCTCATTCGAAAATTCGCCGGCAACCTCCAGTGCTGGATCTTCAATACCATATCCATTTAGAAGATTTAAAACCGCGTTGGTATGGGCAGCTTCACTTTTTGCAATATTTTCGAATATAGCCTGGCCGTATAATTCATAAAATTTAAGGTAAACATCGTGCGCCAGTTTTTCTTCTTCGCGCATTAAAACCAGGCCGGATATGTCGGCTTCTGTTAGTTCATCTTCAAATGTACATGAATCGCCTGGTGTGCTATTCATTTCCAAACTTTTATCGGCCAATGCCATCGATTCTTCAATTTGTTCCGATTCGGAACAAGCTGTGAACAAGAAGCTTGCTGCCGCAACTGCTAAAATTGTTATAAAATTTACTTTTTTCATGATCTGATTATTTAATTGTTTTGTGACTTCCTGATGTTGTTTTGTTCTTAATTAAATCCCTTTTCTTCAATAACTTCAAATTCCGCTTCATTTATGGTGTCGGTGTTGCTGTGCTGGCAGTCGGTTGAGTGGTTATGCTTATTCCCCCGGCCCGTATGTCCCTGGCAATTGCCAGTGTGGTTGTGGTTTGCGCGCGCAAGAGTTCCATGTCCGTTTCCATTCCCGGAGTTATTTCCTTGCCCTCTTCCCACGTTCTGATTTCGTCCGTAGCCGACATTGGCATGCAGCCGGCTGTATTGCTCCTGTTGTTTATCTGTTAACAAATTCTGAACGGCTTTGCGATGCGCCTCAACGGTTTTCAGCATTTCGGTTCTGATTTCGCTTTTTTCAACAGCATTGTTTGTTGAACGGCGTTTTGTACGCAGTGCTTCCATCGTTTCGTGGTGCGCTGCTTCCATTTTATCAATTTGTTGGTGCTGCTCTTCGGTAAGGCCCGAAATGCTGCTTAAACAATCGCTTTTGGGGTTTTGGTTAAAACCATTTCCGTTTCTGTTTCCTTGTGCAAAAGCTGTTGTGCTTGCTAACACCAGGGCAAAGATCACCCAGGCAATGTTTTTTAACTTGCTAGTTTTCATCTGTTTAAAATTTTAAGATTTAAAAATGAAACGTATGATGAATTTTATTGGCCATTTTATTTCATCCCGCTTCCGATAATGATTTTACGTTTGTTTATTCGTTAATCGGCCTGCTGCGGTGGCGCCCACCACGTTGAGGCAATGAAACATCTTCTTTTGATTTTGTCATCGACAGGAAAACATCATTCAATTTTTCCTGTTGTTCTTCAGTGCAAACCTCTTTCATATCGAGGTAATAAGCAATAGTTAAATCCTTAAGCTCGGCGTGCAAGGCTCCAATTTCGGTTGAAATAGCTTTTAGTGCCGTGCTGTCCGGATAATTTTCTCCCATTTCTTCAACCATTGTAACCCGCAGCTCGGTCATTCGGTCGGAAATTTCCCGTGCATTTCGGTTGTAGGCGCGGTTTAAATTCCGAAATTCATCCATTTGATCGGCTTGCAGGTTCAGCTGCTCGCGGAAAAAACGTGTCCGTTGTTCCGAGGGCATCTCTACCTTTTGTCTGGCGGCTTCAGCTGCCTTTTTATCCTGCTGTTTGTGGTACCAAAACGAAATACCCATCGACAAGTTGGTGCCCACCAGAATTACAATAACCCAAATTAGTATGCGATATGTATTTTTTGTTGCCATGTATTATTCCATTAAAAAAGTTTCAATAGGCTCGGCGTCCAATTCGTTCCAATAGGGTATCAACTCCTGTGCTTCAGCGTTATTACCGGCATTTATAGTTGGAGTTTGCCCCAGTTTAAAACCTCCGTAAACTCCCAATAGCAGAATAACTGAAAATGCTACCGGCTGTAAAATCCGCACCAAAACGGGCCGTGCTGCCACTTGTTTGCCGGCTGTGTTTTCGAGCCTTGCCTTTACCCGTGTAAAAAAGAAAGGATTTTCGTCTTCTACCTTATCGGCTTCGATAATACTGAGTGTTTTTTTCATTTCTTCGGCAAAGTGCGCACAAGGTGCACATTGTTTCAAGTGCTGCCGTACCTGCTCCATTTCTGAAACCGGGAGCTCCTGCTCTACGAAGAAAATTAATTTTTTATGTGCCAACTTACAGTTCATCTTTTCAGTATTTGTTTATATGACACGCTCATTTTTAAAAACTTGCGTTTTATATGCACTTTTTCTTGTAACACTTATACAATTTTTTTTGCAGTCCCTTTTTGGCCCTGAACAGCAGCGATTCGACCGACGAAACCGATAAATCCATTACTTCTGCAATCTCCTGGTACGACAGTTCTTCGTACTTGCTTAAAGTAAAAGCTACTTTTTGCTTTTCTGGCAAACTATTTATGGCCTCTCTCAGCATTACAGCTCTTTGTTTGTTTTCGAGGTCGTATTCGGGCTCATCGGCAGCGGCCCCCGGCACTTTAAGCAATTCGTTGTTTTTAGCGGCTACTTCGTCTTCAAACGAACGAAACCACTTGTGTTTTTTATTATCACGAATGTGGTTTAACGAACGGTTTACCGCAATTCGGTACAACCAGGTTGAAAGTTTGGCATCGGCCCTGAAATTTTTAACATTACGATACACCTCAACAAACACATCCTGGGCAATATCCTCGGCATCTTCGCGATTGTGCAACAACCCATAACAGGTGTTTACCACCAGTTTCTGATGCGTATCAACCAACTTTTTAAAAGCCAGTTCGCTGCCTTGTTTCAGTTGTTCTATAATTTCGGTGTCTGACATTCAGGATATTAAAATACCAATTTCAGAAAAAATACGGCACTATTCCGACAGGATTTTGTAAACATCGCGCGGTGGAAGATTATTGTTTTCGCCAATGGTGCGCAAGGTTTCGTTGGCTTGTGCATTAATATTGTTGGCTTTCAGAATTTGCAGCAATTCGTCGCTTGTTTTATTCAGCTCTTTTGCAAAATCGTCAATGGTTTTTCGACCAACCCCCATGCCTTGTCCCTGGTTGGCTGGCTTTTTGGCCAATATTTCGTAAATGTCCATTGGCGTAGTGCGATTGGTCTCGGCTATTTGCTGCAAGCTTTGGCTGTGGGTATTGCTGAAGTGTATGTTATGGCTTTCAAGTTTTTGTGTGAGCACGCTAACTTCACCAATTTCGAGCTGTGCGGCCAGTTCGTCGAGGCTTAACAATTCGGCATGCGCCACAGGTGCCCGTTCTTCTGTTTTCTCCCACGAGTTGGTGGCATTTTCACCCAGCACCATAATGGTTTTAAACGGCGGTACAGAAAACACGGTTCCGAAGAAAAACACCAGTACCATGAGCACCGAAAGTGCCAGCTCTTTTTTCTTATTAAATCCTTTGCCCGATTTTGATTTAATGTAGGATACAAAGGCTTTCCAGTTTACCGAGAACAGGTGAAAAATTGAAAGCACAATAAAACCCAGCGAGAATATTGTATGAATGGCCTGCCAGCCTTCTTTCGAGAACCCCGCCAGCTCCCAGTTTACCCAATGAGCGTAGCGCCCCGGAGGTGCCACATATAAAATTACACCCGATACCAGAATAAGCAGCATAGCCCAGGTTAATCCAAAACTTATAAATGCGCGCCAGCTAAATTTCGATTTCATATCTACTAAAATTTTGTTGTTTAGGGTTGGACACCACTACATTTAAAAACTTGCGCGGGGTCCTGAAAATTGAAAAAATCAACCGGAATCACTAATCATTATATTTAATCCTCCCGGATGCTGCTCAATGGAACCATCCCCGGGACTATTCTTTATGACGAATGCCTTTTTCTATTACGACTGGAGTCAAATGATGGAACAGATAACTTCAGGCTCACGAGGCATTGCGTGGGATACAGTGCTTCGAAATATTCAGGATTTGATAAGCAAAATTATTTTGCAAAAAGAAGCCAGTGGAGGAAGATGTAAAAATTAGGTATTAAAATCCTAAAAACAATAGATGAAAATACCTGTTATGCTGTTCATACCACACCAGCTTTTGCATAAGGAAACATAAAAGAAAAAAGATGAACGACTCCAAGAAATATAAAACGGTAGATGAATATCTTGACCGTCAGTGCGAAAAAACGAAGGAAAGGTTGATTGAACTTAGAGATTGCATTTACCGGGCAGCACCAAACGCAATTGAAATGATTAATTATAACATCCCTGCTTATGCCTTAACCGAAGGGGGCAAACGCGATCAACAGATTATGATAGCCGGGTATAAAAAGCATATTGGTTTCTATCCACACCCGACAGTTATGGAGAAATTTGACCAGGAACTTTCGGGCTACAAGAAAGGTAAAGGTTCGGTACAATTCGCAGTTGACAAACCTCTTCCCAAACATTTGATTATAAAAATGGTTAAACATAGATTAGCACTCATAAAAAAAGGAAAAGTTTAAATTGCCTGTTGCTGCAATAATGAAACCAGACTATGGAAAAACACCGTAAACCACTTTCAACAAAAAAGCCTCCAGTTGCTTCGAACAACCATACCATTATTGAATATTGGATGGCAAACGGAATTATGCCGGGGATTCAACCGGTTATAAAATCAATAGATAAGCTGATTACTGATTCAATTCCGAATCTTCAATACGCCATTAAGTGGAGCAAAGCCTATTACGGCTCAGAAAAACTTGGTTGGTTTATTGAACTTGCAGCCTATCATGTGTCAGCCAATATTGTGTTTCTGAGTGGTGCAAGCTTTAATCCGAAACCTCCTCTTGGAAATGACGAGCAGTCGAGATATATTAAAGTGAATACAATTGAAGAGCTAAATAACGAAGAGATTCTGGATTACATTGAACAGGCAGGGCGTACAAATGGTTGGAAATAACGAAAACAAACCACCAACTGTTTTTAAAAATAAAACCTTTACCAATCGTCTTCAGAGTGCTGGTCTCACTCAAAGTAAGAATCGCTCTATTTAATACCGGCTATACTTCTTTAGCCGGAACCTTCTTTCGCTCCATCCAATAATAAGCTATAGGCAGTACCAAAAGGGTTAAAAATGTAGAGGTTACCAAACCGCCAATTACAACGGTTGCCAGCGGGCGTTGTACCTCGGAGCCAGGACCTGTATTAAAAGCCATTGGAATAAAACCCAAACTCGCTACCAGGGCCGTCATCAACACTGGGCGCAAACGATCTACCGAGCCTTCAATTACCAGTTTTCGCAGGTCGCCTTTTTTCTCTTTCCGCAGTATGTTTATATGATCGACCAGTACAATACCATTAAGCACCGCGACTCCGAACAGGGCTACAAATCCGATACTTGCGGTTACCGACAAATACATACCTCGTACCCACAACAAGAAAACACCTCCTGACAAGGCAAATGGTAAGTTCAGTAAGATCAGCAATGCGTATCGCATTTTTCCGAAGTTCAGGTACATTAAACCAATAATGATAAAAATGGAAAGCGGAACAACCAACAATAAATGCCGCATTGCCCGGCGCTGATTTTCAAAAGTACCGCCATAATCGATAAAGTAACCCGATGGAACGCTGGCACTTTTATCAATAGCTTCCTGTAATTGTGCCACGTAAGTTCCCAAATCAATATCCTTAATGTTTATCCCAACAATTAATCGGCGCCAGCCGTTTTCGCGTTGTATTTCGCGGGGGCCTTCCTGCAGCTTGATGTTTGCCACACGTTTTAACGGAATGTAGCCACCACCGGGCAAATGCACGGGTACTTCGGCAATCATAGGCAGTTCGTTTCTAATATTTTCGGGGTAGCGTACAACAATACCAAAATGGCGTTGCCCTTCGTAAAGTTGTCCGGCTTCCTGACCGCCAATTCCGGCTTCCACCACTTTTTGCACATCATCCACATTTAACCCGAACGATGCCACCGCTTCTCTGTCGATATTAATAGTAAGGTAGGGTTGCCCCACCGATTGTTCCACATAAAAATTATCGGTTCCGGGAAGGCTACTCAGCAGGGCCGAAATATCAACTCCAATCTGATCGAGCACTTCCAGGTCTTCGCCATAAATTTTAACGGCCAAATCAGATTTCACCCCACTTGTTAATTCATCAACACGCATGGCAATAGGCTGGGTAAAGTTGTAGGCCAGGCCGGGTTCGGTTAGCAGGTAGGGTTCAATACGGGTAATAATATCTTGCTTGGTAACCCCTTTGGGCCACTCTTCAATGGGTTTTAGCACCACCCACACATCGGTTTGGTGCACACCCATCCAGTCGTTAGCCAAATCAGAGCGTCCGGTTTTGGGCACTACGGTTTCAATTTCAGGAATGTTTTCCATTAGTTTTCCGGCCAGCCAGTCGGCATTTTCCATCGATTCTTCCAACGTTACCGAGGGCATCCGTACCTGTTCAATCAGGATGGAGCCTTCATCAAGCTCGGGTAGGAATTCGGTGCCGAGGCGGGTCATTAAAAAAATGGAAACCAAAAAGATAGCCAGTGCCGAAGAGCCCACAAACCACAGGCGGTTCATGTTCTTTTCCAGACCCTTTTGGTAGCGTGGCCGCATCCATTCAATCAGGTAATTTCGTCGAACTTTCACTTTTTTCCGAAAAACAATTGAAGCCATAGCCGGCACAAAAATTAAAGCCAGCAATAGCGAACCAAAAACGGCAGCTGCCACAGTTATTGCCATTGGCCGGAAAAGAATACCCTCCATTCCTTTAAAGGTCATTATAGGCACATAAACCATCAGAATAATGAGTACCCCAAAAAAGATGGGCCGCACCACATGGTTGGCAGCTTTGCGTATTACCTCGTCCTTGTCTTCTTTTTTGTTTTTCTGCAGGTCGTGTACAATGTTTTCCACCATTACAACCGACCCGTCAACCACCATTCCAAAGTCGATGGCTCCCAGGCTCATCAGGTTAGCAGCCAGTCCGAATTCGCGCATACCAATAAATGCAAACAACATAGAAAACGGGATGACCATAGCCACAATGAGTGCACCTGAGATTTCGCCCAGTAATAATAAGAGCACTACAATTACCAAAAAGCCCCCTTCCATTAAGTTGGTTGATATGGTTGAGGTGGTTCGTTTAATCAAATCTGATTGATCGTAAAACTTTTCAACGCTAACCCCTTCGGGCAGGCTTCTGTTTATTTCTTCTATTTTATCTTCAATTTCGGCAATTACTTCGCGTCCGTTTCCGCCCCGCAACATCATAACAATGCCGGTAATTACTTCACCTTGTCCGTCTTTTGTTACACCTCCCTGTCTTATTTGCTTTCCTTCAACAACCGTTGCCAGGTCTTTTATAAAAATAGGTTTGTTATCAATATTTTTTACAATAATATTTCGCACATCATCCATACTGCTAATCTGGCCTACCCCCCTGATAATATACTGCTCACCATTGTGTTGAATGAAATTTCCTCCTGACACACTGTTGTTTTGGGCAATAGCATCCATTACCTCGGAAATGCCAATATTGTAGGTACGCAACAACCCGGGTTGAATTATTACATTGTATTGTTTAACAAAGCCCCCGAACGAATTTATTTCGGTAACTCCTTTCACAATTTTTAGTTGAGGGGCGATTAGCCAATCCTGAATTTCGCGCAATTCGGATAAGGAGTAGCTGTCGCCTTTAACAACATACTGGTAAATTTCGCCAAGTGCTGTTGATATTGGCCCCAACGAAGGACTTGAAACTCCCGGAGGCAGTTCGTCGATTATTGATTGCAGGCGTTGACTAACGATCTGACGCGCAAAATAAATGTCAGTACCCTCCTCAAACTCAACGGTAACTGCCGATAGTCCGAATTGTGAAATAGAACGCACCTCTGCCACACTTGGCAGGCCGTTCATGGCCGTTTCAATGGGATAGCTCACCAGTTTTTCTACATCGAATGGCGAATAGCGACCGGCTTTGGTAATCACTAATACCTGAACAGGCGTAACATCGGGCTGCGAGTTAATGGGCAGGTTTATTAGCGAGAAATAACCGCCAATGGCCATAAGTAAAACAAGAGCCAGGGCCACATATTTTTGACGAACACTAAATGTGATAATATTTTGAAGCATCACTTGACGGTTTTTAAGTTTTATTCTTCAGAAATTAGTTCGAAACGAGACAAAGCTTTTAAGCTGAAAACTTTTGTAACAGCCACTTCTTCGTCGGGCATTAGCCCCGAAGCCACATATACGTAATCATCTGCAATTTCTTCAATCTCGATGGGCCGACGCTCAAAAGTATTGGCATCCTTTTTTACAAAAACAACAGCCTGGTCGCCATCATAAGTAAGTGCCTGTAACTTTACGGCAATAATTTCTTTTTTCGATTCAGAGGTTATAGACAACCTCAGGTTTTCGCCCGGTTTTGGCCAGTGGTTGGTTGATGGCACAACAATGTTCACAACTACCGAACGGCTGTTTTCATCCAATCCCGGGTTAATGGATGTAATTGTTGCCTCGATAAGCATGTCTTCCTGTTCGCGTTTTGTTAGCACTACTTTATTGCCCGGCTCAACCAGTGTGGCATCGCCAGGCGAAAGGTAACCGCGCACCAGCACCTGCCTGGTATCGAGCACACGCGAAAGATTCTCAAGAGCATTTACCGATTGCCCCAGTTCAACAAAGTTTCTCTCGATAACACCATTTATGGGCGCTAAAATCTTTAAGGTGGGCTCCACATTACCCGAGCTAGAAAATTGCTCAATCTCGCTTGTTGATACCCCAATTGCTCGCAGCTTGGCATAGCTTGATTTGAATGCTGCCGAAATCCTTTGATATTCGGCGGTTGCTTGCTCCAACTCATTGGCCGAACTTATTTTTTCATCTACCAGTTGTTTTAAGCGAGCCAGGCGGCTTTTTTGATAGGCCTCCTGGGCAAAAGCCTGCAGGTATTCCGAAATCAGATTGCCATACTCAAGGCTCTGAATACGAAACAACTCCTGGCCTTTATTCACCCAATGGCCCTCGTAAACCTTTATAGCTGTAACCTGCCCGTTTATTGGCGTACTTATAATACTAGAATGACCCGGTGCCGGAAAAACAACTCCCGGTGCCACCAGCTGATGGTCGATATATTCACTTTGAATTCTTTCGGTTGTTACAGCCAGTTCCTCCCGTTCTTTGTCAGAAAGCTTAACCAACATAACTTTTCCGGTGTTTTCTTTTAACGATGGAGGAATTTCCGCCGGGGCTTCAGCCTGCGTTTGTTCTTCTTTTGGGTTTGAACTACACCCCCAAAAAGAAAGGGCCAGTACGATGGCAATAATTTGTACAAAATAAGTTTTCATTTATACCTAGTATTTTGTGTAAAAAAGATTTCCTGCTGAGCTGATGTAAAACCAACATTCACCGGGCACTCCTTTTCAATAGTTTAATAAATTAACTCCTGGTTTATAAATTGTTCCAGGGCAACCAACTGCAGATAATAATCGCGTAATGCGGTTAAGTAACGCTGCTCGCTTTTTAAAAATATTTGTTGTGCATTTAACAGCTCCAGTAAATCTATTTCGCCCAGCTGATAGGCTTTTAACGACATGCTTTGCAGGCTCGAGGCCCGCTCTTTCATTGACGAATGATAACGGGTTACAATAGAACGGCTTACCGAATAATTGTGCCAGGCATATTCAATTTCCTTTTTCATATTCAGCTGAATTTCCTTCTGGCTCCACAGCAACTCATCCTTTTTGGCATGTGCCATTTGTATTTTCCCTTTCTGCTCAAAAGGAAACCAGATGGGAATGCTAAGGCCCAGTTCAAATCCATTAAAATCATATCCCGTTCCGTAGTCTTGTTTATACAGGCAAAACCTAACATCGGGCAGAATGTTGCTTTTTGCTTCTTTCAAATAAAAATCAGAAGCATTTAGCAGGTTTACCGATGCCTGGTAAGCGGGTTGCTCTTCCTGAACCGCCAGTGCCTGAATTTGTGAAATATCAATGTCCGTTGCATAAAGTGTATCAGCAAAACTGATACTGTATTTCTGCTCTTCAATCGCCAGGCCAATCAAATTAAACAATCCATAACGAGCCTGGTGCAAAATCCACTCCGATTGATCCAGGTCATTTCGGGCTTCATCGAGTTGTATCTCGGCATTGGCCAGGTCGATACCATTGCCCATACCGGTTTCAAACTTGGTATAAACAGCATTGTATAAGTTTTGTGCCAGGTTTAACTGGTTTTGCCTCGACCGCTGTAAATACAGGGCATAAATTACTTCAATGTATTTGCCCTTTACCCGGGCACTCACTTCTTTCTCTTTTGCCCGAATTACATTTTCCTGGGCCTGCACCTCTTGTTTTAGCGCTTTTACGCGGTACACTGCCGTTAACGGAAAATCTATTTCCTGTGTTATCGCCACCCGTTTTTCTGCAAACGGAGCAGTAGGGTCATCACTAATCCCCTCTTTAAAGTAGCTAATTTCGGGAGCTGCAATTCCGGTATTGATGCGCCATTCATTTTCTTTTTGCAACAATCTTGCCCGCAGCTGATTCAATTCGGCATTATGCTCAACTGCCTTGCTTACGGCTTGCTCAATAGTTAACAATTCGTTTTGCCCATAGGCATCAGCAATAAGAAAGAAAAAGAAAAGCAAACATGTTGCGCTTAGTTTAACCATGGTTTTTATGAATTTAACAATCAAATTATTATGCATGAAGTTACAAAGTATACGGCAATTTGTTTATACGATATTGTATAAATATTCTATTTGCCTGAACACAATCGTCTGCTCATACTTGTGAGCTTACGTTTATAATTTGACACGAGAAGAATAAAAAACCTGCGTTTTTATTCCGATAGTTTATCCTGGGCGTTGTAGGGCGATTTTAATTTACGTCCACGGTAGGCAAAGCGTTTCGACATGTATGCTAAAATTTCATTCGCGGTGCTTTCAATAGGTTTATTAGAAACATTAACTACGGTAAACCCTCCACGGTCGAATATAAACATGGCTTTTCGTATTTCTTCACGCACAGCCCTTTGGTCGATGTACGACTCCAGGTGATGATTATTCCAGCCTGAGATTCGTTTTTGGCGATGTGCAATGAGCTGACTTGCACCAATATGTAATCCGAATACACGTTTAGGATCTACCTGAAACAATTCATCGGGGGGATTAACACCGGGCACCAAAGGTACGTTGGCTACCTTCCAACCGTACATAGCCAGATAAACGCTAAGTGGTGTTTTCCCTGCCCGCGACACGCCGGTTAATACAATTTCCGCATTTCGCAATCGCTGAGGGCTCATACCGTCGTCCTGAGATAAGGTAAACTCAATGGAATCAATACGATCAAAATACTGGTAGTTAATCTCGCGGTACAAACCCGGATGTACCAATGGTTCAACATCCAACTGCTCATCCAGGTACTCGGCCAGTTCACCCATAAGATCGATTACCCGCACCTTAAACTCTTTACACAGCTCGTTTATTTTGTTGCGCAAATCAGCATTCACCATGGTATGCGCAATCAAACCATTATCGGCTTTGGCCCTCATAATAATATCAAAAACCTCATCTTCGGTGCTCACCTGCCCGATAATTTCAACAGGTACTTTATTTTCAGGGTACTGAATTAATAGTGATTGAACCAGGTTATTTCCGGCGATTCCTCTCCCTCCGGAAACGACATAAATAGGTGCAGGCGTTTTTTTGCTCATAACTTGAAGTTTGTAATATCAAGAACAGCACGACCCGCGATTAAGTTTAGCCCCCGATGAGAAATATCTCCCGTATCACTACCACTAATTTTTAAGGCACAAACTGCATCTTAAAAAGGGCATGGCTTTGCACCGCCTCTTTTTCAAACCAATCAGGATGATACTTATTATTGATATACATTTCGGTTTGATCAAGGTAGAACTCGCTGGCAGGAATTCCACTGGTGCCTGTTGGAATAATCGTTTCCGATTGATTCCAGTTTGCTGTATTGTAAATGTGCCTGTGCGAAGCACCATGAAAAGTTTCGTAAAGCCGGGTAAATGAATAAGAATAAGGGCAAACCGTATGATAACTGCCGGGCATTTCAAAAGGCCCCCGGTTAAGGTTAAATGCCTTGTTTAAAATCGGTACAACTCCCAGCGGATGCTTAATGGTAAAGGTATGCATACGGCCCCACTGCCACTGCTCAACATCCGTTCCGAATTTCTGAATTAATTCTGAAACAGCTTCCTGAAAGGCCAACTGAATGATATCGTCGAAAGTCTCTTCAGCATCGGTCATTACATCATCTACCCAGACCGAATGCCCCCTGGCAAGCAGATTTATCATTAAATTTTCGAGTAACATTTTTTGTCCGCGAATGCCTTTAAACAATTCGGGCGACAATTCATCTTTTACCAGGTTTTCCATTGTTTTCCGATACAGTACTTCAAAAATGGCTGCCGACACGCTGTTTCGCGTGAGCTCATAATCCCAGGCTTGCAAGTGGCTGAGTGCCTCTTTTTCAGTTTCGTTTAAATCAGCTGATTTTTGCATAGCTTCTAAAAATACAGGGCTCAGTTGTTCGGCTGTTTTCGATTTCCAATCGGCATGCATAGCTTTAAAATCATCGGTATCCAATTGATCTTTGGCCTCCATCATTTCTCGAATCCGGTTAATACGGCTTGGTGTGGCAAACCAATGAGAAATATAGTGCGGATAATCATTAGGCACGGTTTTGTTATTGGCCGAGGAAACATAACCCCGCTCAGGATTAAATTCAAAAGGCAGCTCTTCAAAGGGAACAAGGCCCTGCCAATCGTACTTGCTGCTGTCGCCGGGGTAAATCTGTATGCCCGACCCCAAACGAATGGGTAGTCCGGCACTGCATTGTAAACCAATATTTCCGTTTACATCGGCATAAACAATATTTTGGCTTACCGATTTAAAGGTGCTTACCGCACTTCTGAACTCGCTCCAGTTATTGGCGCGGTTTAACAAAAAAACGGTGCGAATTTCGTTGCTCATTTCGTTGCCCAGCCATCGTATTGAAAGCGGCGTTTCCTTCTCCTCCTTAAAGCGATTAACCAAAGGTCCGCGGTGGGTAAACTTAAGCTCTTCAACAAACGCTTCAGCGTCCTTGGTGCGAATTATTTCCTGTTGGATTAACAGATCGTGCCAGGCACCATCAAACCAATATTTGGTAGAGTCTTTGTTCAATTTTTCAGCATAAAAATCAAGGTCGTCAACCATTACATTTGTCATTCCCCAGGCAATGCTGTCGTTGTGTCCGCAAATAACAAAGGGTTGTCCGGGAACCACCACTCCGGTAACATTCAATTTACCTTCAACAACCTGGTGCATCTGGTACCAAATTCCGGGCGAGAATAACCCCAAATGCATATCATTTGCCAGCAAAGGTTTACCGCTTTTACTTTTTTTACCGGCAACGGCCCAGTTGTTGCTCCCGTTAAAAATTTCGGCACCCAGTTCTTTCAGGTTTTTGGTAGCCGCCAGCAATGTTGCCGATGCTTCAACTTTAATCGTTCCAAACTCAGGGTAAATGGTTGTTTTATGATGCTCCAAATCAGGAATAAGTTCAGCAATTTTCTCGTCGGAGACTTCGGTGCGCAACTGATGCAAAAAATACTCGGTTCCCCATCCCATCGATAGGTCCCACGACATGTAACCAATAAGATTAATGGAATGTACGGGTTCCCAGGGTTCGGGCTGGTAACGCAGCACTTTAAATTCAGGAGGTAGCGGATTTTGGGAAATGTATTGATTTACACCATCAGCATAGGCCTGTAGAGCCTCAACAATTGCCGGATCTGATTGCGCCAGAATCTGCTCTGATTTCTCCTGAATACGCAAAGCCCGCATCAGCAGGTCGGTTTCCAACTGGTCTTTCCCAAGTATTTCAGACAAACGCCCTTGTGTAACCCGGCGCAATAAATCCATTTGCCACAGGCGATCCTGGGCCATGGTAAAACCTATTGCCCGATACAAATCGGCTTCGGTTTTTGCATAAATATGTGGTATGGCTTGCCCATCGCGAAACACCGAAACCCCTTGAGAAAGCCCGCTTAGCTTTACATCCTGGTTATAATCGGGCAGCGCCGATGTTTTTATATTTTGCAAAATAATAAAACCAACAATAATAACCAGTGCAAAGAAGCCAAGTACCCCAAGCAGAATGCGTTTTACGGTTTTCATGTGTATAAAATAAATGATTAACTCGATGAATTTTCTATATTTATTCCATAAAATTAATTCAAAATCAGACATTATGAAGAAGTTACTAATTCTTTTTTTCCTTGGCATTTATGCTTTGGCGAGTGTAGCACAAGAAGCCGATAAGATTGTAGGCATTTGGTGGAACGATGAAAAAACAACCAAAATTGAGGTGGAAAAACAAGATGGCAAATACATTGGTACTATTGTTTATATGATTCCGGAAAAGTACGAAAACGGAGCGCCACCAAAGGATGATGAAAACCCTGATCCGGCTTTGCGCGACCGCTCGGTGGTGGGCATTCAAATTCTGAAGAACTTTGAATACGATGCCAAAAAGAAGGAATGGAAAAACGGAACCATTTACGACCCAAAATCGGGGAAAACCTACGATTGCTACAGCTGGATGGAAAGCAACGATGTGCTTAAACTTAAAGGTTTTGTTGCCGGAATTCGAATGTTGGGAAGAAGTTCTGAATGGTATCGTACTTCTTTGTAAGAAATGATAAGGATTTAAGGTTCAGCAATATATCTCAAAATTGCTGAACCTTAAAGCTTTCAGCTTTTATCCCGAAACCTGCACATCAAAACCGGCATTGCGAACACGTTCGGCAATGGTATTTAATTCTTCCAACGAAACTTTTTCAAGTGTATCAATGGGTGTATCGCGTGCAATGGTGTAAATCATTACCTGCAATGGTTTTATTTTTTTCAAAACCCCGAGCCAGGCAGCTATCTCCTGCTCGGTAGTATTGTTAATTGTTTGCCCTTTCCAGGTGCCCCGTACAAACATGGTTTGAATAATAACTTTTCCGTTAAAAGCAACCAGCTGTTCGATGGTGTTGGCCAGATTAAAATTGCCTTTGGGGCAGTCCAATAGTTTTACCGTTGCTTCAAAAGCCGAGTCGAGCTTTTGAATATTATCGCGGATTTTTAACAAAGCATCAAAAACTGGTTTCCGGTGAATCATTGTAGCGTTTGATAAAACAGCAATTCGGGCCTTGGGTGTAATTTCGTTGCGCAGGGAAATGGTATCGTCAATTATACCTGCAAATTCAGGGTGCAATGTTGGTTCTCCGTTACCGGCAAAAGTAATTACATCGGGCAACTCGTTGGCAGCTACCATTTCGTGTAACTTCACCTCCAGCCTTAGCCGCACATCGGCCCGCGATGGGAAAGTAACTTTCTGCTCATACTCACGCGGGGTAAATCCACATTCACAATAAATACAATCAAACGAGCATACTTTGCTGTCGGTTGGTAATAAGTTTATACCCAACGACACACCCAACCTGCGGCTTTTTACCGGTCCGAAAATTATTTTATCAAATAAAAATGTTGCCATAGGCGCAAATATAACATCATTTTATAGGGGGCACTACCTAATGAATGATGGATTTAACTTACCTTCGAAAAAAATAATTTCAGGATGCCAAACATTAAAATCATTCAGAAAAGAATTGGCTATTCCAACGCCACGCTGCTGGTTAATGGACCAAACAGTGTGCTTATTGACACAGGGGTTAAGGGCAACATGAAGAAGATTGAGCTGATGTTTAGGCAGGCAGGCATTGAACCCACCGACATTAAAGTTATTGTGCTAACCCACACCCACTACGACCACACCGGCAACCTGCCCGCACTGGTTGAATATACCGGTGCTCAGGTTTTGGTGCATAAAAACGAATTTCGGAACCTGCAACAGGGTTTTACCCCCATACCAAAAGGCATTGGCCGCTACCCACGTTTTATTTCGGGTATTGGCCGCAAACTAATGCCGCGGTTTACTTCGCCACCTGCATTTGCCGCGCAGCTGGTAAACAATGCTTTTTTTGATTTAAACCCGTGGAATATAAAGGCAAAAGTTATTCCTACGCCCGGGCATACCTTGGGATCTCAATCGGTAATAGTTGATAAAAGCCTGATCTCGGGAGACACCTTTGTAAACATGCGAAACGGACAAATTTTCCCTCCTTTTGCTGACAACCCGGAGCTTTTACTTCAAACCTGGCATGAACTTTTCAAGCTCGGAATTAAAACCATTTACCCCGGGCATGGCAAAGCTTTTCCGGTTGCAAAAGCAATTGCAGAGTATAAAAAATGGTGTAAAAAATTTACACCGGCTTACCGGTAATTATAAAATACAGCTTATCTGATCTCGAAAGTAGTTTCGCCAATTTCGTTACCATCGGCAAAAAGATTAATGGTATAATTCCCCGGCATTAATTCCGGTTCGTTGGTATTGTCCCAAAAAATAGCAACCGGCAAATCTTTGCCTTCATAAACCACTTCGCGCATGGCCGAATACTGGATTTTCAAGTCCTCAAACTGAAAAACATCGTTCTCGGATTTTACCATCAGCAATTGATCGGGACGCATTATGCGGGCGTAAATACTTTTTGGCCCTCGTTTGGCGGTGGCATTTTGCCCTAAAACAAAGTAAATTCGAACTTTTGCAGTACGTTTGGCAAAGCGGGTTTCTTTGCTTCGCGTATTTAATGGCGTTGCCACCAATTCGCGTGCTTCAAGCATGGCTGCCCGTTTCAGGTTTTGTTGCAGGCGCTCTTTTTCTTTACTAAGTTGCTCGTTTTGTTGTTCAACCTGCTTGTATTGTTGTTTAACCTCCCTGTTTTCAGCCATCAGCTGTTCGTTTCTTCGGTTTAACGAATCAATCTGCACTACAAAGTCGCGCATAATACCACGTAGGGTAGTTACTTGTTTCTGGTAGTCTGAAATTTTTGAATAGCTAACTTTTTTGGTTTGCTCCACCTCCAGCAACAGATCTTTTACTTTTGCCTGAGCAACAAACAACTGCTCGTTAATCGTATCGTTCTCGGTTTTTAGCGAATCGTAACTCATGGCAATTTCTGTAAGCTCAAACTGTATCGAATCTTTTTCCTGCTTAATTTCGTTTACAATTACCTGATGATCGCGGCGTTGCATAAAGAACAACACCAACACCACCACTAAAACTATAGAAAGAACAATAACAATAATATTGTTTCTTCTGTCTTTCGATTCTTTTTGCATTGCATCAATCTGGCTACTCATAAACTCAACTCTTTAAATATTCCTGCCATTAAAACGAAACAAATTTAACAATCTTTTACCCGGTGGCAAACTCCAGCCCCTTTGAAATTTACAATTGAATATTTCTATGTTGCCTGCGTTAAATCTATTTAGAAAAGCTCTAAATAAGTTGCCTGAGCAATCAACAAAACTTACTTTTGCCTGTGCAAAAAAATAAATCGATTGCGATGAATAAAATAATATTTATACTCCCACTTCTATTGCTTTTTTTTACCAGCCATATTTTTGCTCAGGACGACCACTCTGATGCAGTAATTATCGGGCACGTTGTTTCAAAAGGCGAGCACATACCGTTTGTAAATATTTTTTTGGAAGGTACTAAATACGGAACCACAACCGATGTTACCGGACATTACATGATGGTTGATCTTCCGGTTGGCGAATATACTCTGGTTGCCAAAATGATTGGATATAAAGAAGACAAACAGCAAGTGGTTTTAAAAGCCGGCGAAACAGTTGAGATAAAATTTGATTTGGAAGAAGATGTAATACACATGGACGAGGTGGTGATTACCGGCACTAAAACGTTTAAGCGGCAAACCGAAAGTGCAGTTATTGTGAATGTGCTGGATGCAAAAACCATTGAAAAAGTAGCGGCACAAACCATTTCCGAATCACTGAGCTTTCAACCCGGGCTGCGCATGGAAACCGACTGCCAAACCTGTAACTACACACAGTTAAGAATGAATGGCCTTGGAGGCGCCTACAGCCAGATTTTAATTAACGGCCGCTCGGTATTTAGTCCATTAACCGGACTTTACGGTTTAGAACAACTGCCTACCGAAATGGTAGAGCGAATTGAAGTGGTACGCGGTGGTGCCTCGGCTTTATACGGAAGCAGCGCCATTGGCGGCACGGTTAATATTATTACCAAATTACCCCAACGAAACGCCTACGAAGTTACCACCAACAACACCATTATTGGCAGCGACGCACTCGATTATAATGTAAATGCTACCCTTACTGCCCTTTCGCAAAAACGTAACGCCGGCATGGTTTTGTATGCTTTCCATCGTAACCGCGATGCCTTTGATGCCAATGATGATAATTTTTCTGAACTGCCAAGCATTACAAACAATTCATTTGGTATAAATTCCTTTTTTCAGCTGGATGAAGACCAAAAAATTGAAGCTAATTTTTCGAGCACACACGAGTATCGCTTTGGAGGAGAGATGATTGACGGCCCGGCATATCTTGCGCAGCAATCGGAAGAACGCACGCACGATGTAATAATGGGAGGAGTAGATTATACCTACACTCCGAACATGCACACCAGTTTTGTATTGTATGGGGCAAGCCAGTACACCAAACGAAAGCATTACACCGGAATTGCTCCTGACGGGGGCGATGACTTGCAGGATTTTAACAATGCTCCTCCTTACGGTAACTCAAAAAACTATACCTACCAGTTTGGAGCACAGCTAAATCACGCCATTAGCGACTTTGCCGGAGCAGGAACCAATATTTTTACTTTTGGCGCCGAGTTTGTTAGCGACGATGTTTTTGATGAAATTGAAGCCTACGATTACCTGATTGACCAGACAGCCAACAACTTTGGAGCTTTTGTTCAAAGCGACTGGTCGATAACACAAAAAACAACTTTGCTGGCCGGAATTCGTGCCGACAAACATAACTTTGTTGATAACCTGATTCTTAACCCACGTGTTTCGCTGCTGATGAAGCCCAATTTAAACACCCAGCTGCGTCTTTCGTGGTCTACCGGGTTTAGGGCGCCACAAGCCTTTGATGCGGATATGCACATTGCATTTGCCGGAGGGGGCATTCAAACCATCCAGCTGGCCGACAATCTGGAAGAGGAACGTTCGCAAAGCTTAAGCGCTTCGTTAAACTGGGACAAACCAAACGAAAAACACATTATTGGCTTTACCATTGAAGGTTTTTATACCCAACTAAAAGATGCATTTATTTTGGAAGAACTTGCCACTGATGCTTCGGGAAATTCAATTCTCGAGAAACGTAACGGCGGAAACAGTAATGTTTATGGTGCAACTTTTGAGGCCCGTGCTAATTTTAACCGTACACTTCAACTGGAAACCGGAATTACGCTGCAGAAAAGCCAATACGATGAAGCGGTAGCCTGGTCGGAAGAACTGCCCGGAACGAAAGACTATTTGCGCACCCCGGAAGCCTATGGCTATTATACGGTGACCTGGACTCCTGATAAGCGTTTCAGTGCGGCCTTGTCGGGGGTATACACCGGCTCTATGCTGGTACCGCACTACGGCCTGGCAGGCGATGCAGGAACCATCGAGCAAGATGAATTATTTGAGTCGCCTACGTTTATGGACATGACCTTAAAACTGGGCTACACCATTGAGCTGGAACGTATTGATTCATCCATTGAAATTTTTGGAGGACTTACCAACTTGCTGGATGATTACCAGACAGATTTCGACAAAGGAAAAAACCGCGACAGTGGCTACATTTACGGTCCTGCCAAACCCCGATCGGTTTTCTTTGGCATAAAACTGTTTAACTAAAAAAGGCTGCTGAACGAATCCAACAGCCTCTTCCTTCATATCGTTAAAAATCAATACAAGGTTCCAATGCTAATCCCTACATAAATGGTTCGCGGAGTTAACGGCCCATAAACGTAGGCAGGATCGCGGTCGATACCTGCATCAAAATCGTTTTGATAGCTATTAAAAATGTTCTTCATACCTCCATTTAAAGCCAGCTTTATATGATCAGTAAGCCTGAAATCATAACTGAGCTTTATGCCTGCATCAAAAAATGGGTCGCTTTTTCGTAATTCGCCAGCCTCCGGGTTGTCCAGCCCCGGCCCAAAATAAGGAATCAGCATTTTGCCGGTGTAGTTTCCGGTAAAGGCAATTTTGAACAAGGGTGTTGGCGAAAAACCGGCACTTAGATAACCATAAGAATCAGGGGTCCGAAAGAATCGCTTTTCGCCAAATTCCTGCGGGACTTCAAACTCGCTTTTCTGAAAGGTAAACCCCGATTGCAACTGCAATTTACTCGACGGCGAAGCATTAAACTCCATATTTATCCCCTTTACGCGTGCACCATCTTCAGCATTAACACGGGTGTAAATAACGGTACCTTCCTCATCGGGGATACCATATTCGTTGGCAAAAGGGTCGATTAGTGCCGTGTAAAAACCTTCAACCAGTAACTGAAATTGCCATTCGCCCCAATGGTTTGAATAATCAACTGATGCAGTAAAACTGTTGGACGACTCTTGCTTTAAATCCGGGTTATTTTTATGAATAACCTTTCGCGAGCCCGAAGTTTCGATGTGTAAATCTTCATCAAAAATCTGAGGAGCCCTAAATCCTCGGCCATAACTACCCCGGAATTGAAGGTGATCTGCAAGGTTGTACATCACGCTAATTCGCGGACTCAGAACATTTCCAGATACATTTTCCTCTTGTCCTGTTTTTTCGTCAATAGTATACCTGTCGAAACGTAGGCCTGCGCTAACAACCAGGTTATCTGTTTTCCACTCCGACTGCAAAAAGCCGGCATTGGTTGTCATTTTCTGGTCGGCAACAAGGGTATTTCCAAAATGTTCGTCTTCTGCGGCATCGTAGTAGCCCAGTTTTTCGTCCTTCAGCGAACTGCCGTTTGTTTCAATTCCGGAAGTTAATGTTGCCGGGGCAACCAATAAATAATCAATTTTACGAATGTATTGCAGGCCGGCTGCATACGAAAAATCCTCGGTAGCTCCGTATGCCGACAAATCTTGCTCCGCTCCGTAATACGAGCCGCGATCTACCCCCTGCATGGAAAGATAAGCTGAAAATTTATCGCTCTCGCGCAAAAGCAAATCAAAGTTTATGGCTCCGGAATTAATCTGATGTTTTACACTTTCGGCAATATCAGCCTCGTGCAGTGGCACATCAAATTTGTTGCCTCCCCGGCGGTCTTCGTTAATGTTAAAATAGTCGAAGGTAAGTTTCCCACGGCTGGCTACACGTTGAAAAAGTCGGGCACCAATGGTCGTATTGTTTATAAGTGCCAGCTCCGAGAATCCATCGCCATTGGCATCAAAGGGGTCGCGTTTACGGTGAAAACCAAAAATGCTCATCCCCGTTCTGTAATCATCGGTAACAAAAGAACCGTTTAAGTTGAGTCCATAGTCGTTTGCAGCTTCGTAATCGTTGCCCGTGCCAATAACACTGTTGGTGATTTCGGCTTTAAAACTATTCGAAATCGGGTCTTTGGTAATCAGGTTAATGGTTCCGGCAATGGCATTGCTGCCATACATTGATGAGCCTCCGCCACGAATAACTTCCACGCGTTCAATCATGTTGGCAGGTATTAGCTCGAGGCCATAAACACCGGCCAGACCACTAAAAACCGGGCGCGAATTAATCAGGATTTGCGAATAAGGTCCTTCCAGTCCATTCATCCGCACCTGCGAAAAACCACAGTTCTGACAGTTGTTTTCCATGCGCAACCCAGGCGAAAAATTAAGTCCTTCGCTTAATGTTAAACTTTGTACACGCTCAAAAAGTTTCGGATTTATGCTGTTTACAATTGTTGGGGTTTCTTTTCGGCTTTTGGCATTTCTATCGGCCGAAACCACTACCTGCTCAATGCCAATATTATCCGGTTCCAGTTCTGCCAAAATAGTAATACTTTCTTTGGCTTTCAGCTCTACCTGTTTTTCAAGCGTTTTATAACCTATTGCCGAAATAACAAGCACTCGTTTACCAAGGGGTAAGTGAGTCATTTTAAAGTGCCCGGTGGCATCGGCTGCAGTGCCAATTGTTGTTCCTTTTATTGTTATTGTGGCAAACGGAATATGTTCGCCATCTGACTTTACATCGCCAAATAACATGGCATCGGTTTTTGGCTTTTTATCATCGTCGGGGCCAGCTGCCCAAACACTATTGTAAGCGATAATATGCAATAAAATTGCAGCTATCAATTTCATAATTTCTGTGTAATTTGTTTTCAAACTGTTTTTAAAATTTTCAGATTGACAAAATCAATCCATCAGCTATACCTGTTGATTTACTGTGTTTCCATTTCATAAATCGAGCATAACTGCCTTTGTTGCACAAAACATGCAACCCAAAAAAATAAGCTGAAAACTATACGGGTGGGGCCCTGGGAATTAGATGTGGTACAAACTGTTTTTTAAGTTCCTGTTCATCAACAACAACATATTCGTTATGAATTTCAGGTACTTCAAAATTAAATTCGGTAAAAACAGGTGTTTCGTATAAATCGAAATGCAGTGAAGCAAACAAACAAATTTCTGATTGGGTGTGTTTGTGATCGTTTAAAGGACCATTGTTGTTAGTACCCGGATGCGAGTGAGTAACAATAATACCGTTGGCATAAACATGCGTATGTTTGTTTTGTATTGAATTTTGAACGATGTAGAAATACACCGGTAAAATAAATACAAACAGTAAATTTGTATGTTTTCTTATTAAATTCACTAAATCGGTTAGAGCGAACAAAATTAAGAAGCTTTCTAAATAATATTATAACATTTGTTACAATAATTGCATAATTAACAATGGCAAAACGCAGACCTACATTTAAGATATACAGTTACGGCGAATATGCAGAATGGGACAGGACGAGTAAGAATATCCCTAAAATACTGGAGTTTTCAACAGAAATAGATGCAAAAATAGGTACGGAGTTTGGTTATGTGCTGCACATAAAAAATGGAAAAGGAGAGAAGCTTGATTTTGAGATTGACCATCCGCCCTTTACCGACGAAGCGGGGAATATAAGGCCTCCGTTTACGGGCGAACAATATATTCGTACCAATGATTTTGAGTTTTACCTTGGCGATTGTATTTGGGAACCACTTGAAGACAAATTGGGAAAATGGGAGCTAACCACCTGGTACAAAGGACAGGTAGTTGCTCACAAAATTTTTAACTTAAAATAGCAACTTAGTGCCTACCCGTTTATTGAGCAACTTTTTTCACTTCTGCCGATAATTTTTCAAGGGCTGCATCGGCGGCAGTCAACATATCCTGTACCAACTTTTTATAATACTGTTTTACCAGTTTCGGATTGTCTTTTCCATCCGGATGTACTGCACGCAAGCGCAGCTCGCGGTGGGCTTTTACAATATCTCCGGCAATTTCATACACCGCTTTTTCATCTACATTGTTGTTGTATTCCATCACATAAAAACAATCGCTTAACGCCAACGACATTATCAGGTCAATGTCCTTCTTCAGGTCTCTTACACTTGCCATAATTCTTTTAATAAAGTTTATTAAAGTTAGAAAATTTATATGAAAGCAAAGGAAAATGTTTTACATGCGTTGAAAATTGCTTCCCGAAGTAGTATTCCCGGGTTTGAACATGCTGTTGTTGCGTTCCTGTTCTTCTTCTTTCTGGCGCTTTTCAAGAGCTTCTTTTCGTTTTCGCTCTTCTTCTTCCTTATCGCGAATATTTTTACTAAAAAGTGGGTCGAGTGTTAAATCCCAGCTATGACTTTCGCTCCAGTTCGAGCGCAGCTTAATTACCTCCTGAACGTATGCAACACGTTCGGGCTGTACCTTATCCTGAAAACTTCCACCATCCCATTTTCCATTTCCGTTGGCATCGTAAATCACTTTCACCTTATATTTTTCAGGAGGCAGGTACTCAAATAACACCGATCCGTCTTTACTTATCGTTTTTGCTCGCAACACTTCTTCGTCGTCGTTATTTTTCAGAATTTGCACAATCATTGGCATTGAAACACTGGTAAAAGAAAACTCCAGGCTACCATAATAATCTTCCTCGCGGGTGGTAAAACTTTTTGTTAATGCCTGGCTGGTAATCCCGAAAATATTGGTGCACGCAGCAGAATCAATTTCCAGGGTGTAATCTGTTTCTGATTCCCACTTGTAAGTAAAGGAATAGGTACGGTGTTTTACCGAATCTTTTTGCAAAGAAACTGGCAATGCCGTTTTTAAAGTATCTTCTGTTAAGTACAACCTTAACATCGAAAAATCAAACGAACGAACAGGCTCGGGTGTAACCAATTGAACCACCCCATTCAATTCCATGGTTGACGAGAGGTTATTTTGCCAATAGAACTGCGGAATAGGCTCGGGACCTTCTTCCTCTTGCTCATCATCTCTGCGTCGTTTTTTCTTTTTTTCTTCTTCTTTCTTATCGGCAAAATACATCAAAACAGTATCTTGGTGTACGTATGGTTCGCCCATCGAGTCGAGCTGATAATAAGCCAGCTCCATATTTAACGAATCGAAACGTGAGACCATCGTATCGGTAATCCACATTAAAACCGAATCTTTTTCTTTGTTGTATTCAAACAATTGCCAGTCCTGCGCTTCCAGGCCAATCAACTTCACCGTAAATGTATCAGCCACCGATTCATTAAACAAAAACAAACATTTATTTCTGCTTTCGCGCTCTGTTGATTCAATGTATTGTTCAAAAATATCTTCCATAAAAAAGCGCATGTAAAACGGCTCGGGCAAAAAATGGGTATGCCCCAAAACCAGCATCGAGTCTACTCCTGAAACCAGGGTGTCCAATTCTTCATGAAAGTGTGCCTCGGGTACTACCACCGTATCAAGAAAAGCGATTTCCTCAGCTCCTTCGTTATACAGCAGGTCATTATTCATATCATTAATGGCAAAAAGGTTATAGGTGCCTGGGGCAATATTATCGATCATAAATAATCCCTCGGCATCTGTTTTGGCAATATAATCCGGGCGAACCCTAAATACCGCCGAATCGTGCAGGTTCGAATGTAAAACCAGCAACGAAGGTTCTTCTGCGGGTTCCAGATTAAAACTGTTTATAACCCGCCCGGCCACTCGCAACGAATCGTACTCAGGCCCGGTACTAAACGAAAAACGCAGGTTTTCAATCGGGTTCTGTTCGTTGTTGTCAACTATTGCATTTTTAAAATCGAGCGAATAAGTTACGCTGTCTTTTAAATCCTCATTAAACTGAATAATAAGTGTTTTAGATTTGGTTTTTATCAGCGGTCGTTTCTCGAGCGGCGGCGAAATTACCAGTATTTCCGATATTTTATCGGTTTGCAGGTATTCATTAAATGTTAGCCGAATATTGTCTTTATTAAAGTTAAGTGCTTTATACTCGGGGTTGGTTTCAAGCAAAACAGGCGGAACGGTATCACGTGGTCCCCCCACTGGCTGTCCGATATTGGCACACGACGAAACAATTACAACCCATGCCAGGGCTGTAACAATCAGAAATGGTAATTTTCCCTTCAATTTCATTTGTAAAAAAATGGTCTACAAACATACAAATTCCCTTAAATATTGGAGGTATGGAGTTGTTAAATAATCCGAAATAAAAGTTTGTTGCCCTTGAGAATTTGTTGGCAACTTAACCTGATATTTTTAAAAGTTATTTTAGAATTATTTTAACTTGCTTGTGAAAAGAAAAGACAAAATGGCCAGAAAGAAAAAAAACAAACTGCGCAAAAAGAAACGCACCGGAACCTACAACAAGAAAAAACTTAAAAACGCCATATTATCCTCCTTATACGAGAATCCGGGAAAAACGGTAAACTATCGCCAGCTTTCGGGCTCGCTGGGAATTAAAGATCCTGAAACCCGCAAGCTAATTAATGTTGTTTTACAGGAACTGGCCGACGATGGCTACCTCGATCAGATTTCGAGAGGCAAATTTAAACTCAAAGCCCGAACCGGAAAAGTAACCGGTATTGTTGAAATGCAGCCCCAGGGTTTTGCGTATGTTATCAGCGACGAATTGGAGCATCCGGTTGTTATTTCGTCGCGCAACCTAAAACATGCCATGGAAGGCGATAAAGTTCGCATTCATGTTTATGCCCGACGCAAAAAACACGACCTTGAAGGCGAAGTGACAGAAATACTTGAACGGGCCAAATCGGTGTTTGTCGGAACCGTGCAAACCACTCGTAATTTTGCCTTTTTGGTGCCTGCCGGAAAAGTTGGTTTTGATATTTTTATTCCGAAAGAGAAATTAAATGGCGCCAAAGACGGGCAAAAAGCCATTGCAGAAATTAAAGACTGGCCACCCAACGCTCGCAGTCCCTTTGGCGAAATAACAGAGGTACTGGGCGATACCGGAGATAATGATGCTGAAATGCACGCCATACTTGCCGAGTTTGAACTGCCTCATAAATTCCCAAAGAACGTTGACAAGGCTGCCGAAAAAATTCCGCTCGAAATACCGGAAGAAGAAATAAAAAAACGCCGCGATATGCGTAAAACAACCACGTTTACCATCGATCCGGCTGATGCTAAAGATTTTGACGATGCCTTGTCGCTAAAAAAACTCAGTAACGGCAACTGGGAAGTGGGCGTACACATTGCCGATGTTACGCATTATGTCCGGCCAAATACCATTATTGAAAATGAAGCACAAGACCGGGCTACATCGGTTTACCTTGTTGACAGGGTTGTTCCAATGCTCCCTGAGCGACTATCGAATGGTGTTTGCTCGCTTCGGCCCAACGAAGACAAACTGTGTTTTTCGGCTATTTTTGAAATCACCCAGGATGCGATTGTAAAAAAACAGTGGTTTGGTAAAACAGCTATCCACTCCAACCGAAGGTTTACCTACGAAGAGGCACAGGAAATTATTGAAACCGGAAAAGGAGATTTCACCAACGAGGTGCTTACCCTTAATCAATTGGCTCTTCAGCTTCGCGAAAAACGTTTTGGAAACGGATCAATTGCTTTTGAACGCGTTGAAATGAAGTTTGATATTGACGAAAAAGGCAAACCTCTCTCCGTTTCGTTTAAAGAAGCCAAAGACTCCAATCATCTGATTGAAGAATTTATGTTATTGGCGAACAAAAAAGTGGCCGAATTTATTGGCAAGGTACCCGAAAAGAAAACTGCCAAAACTTTTGTTTACCGTATTCACGATAAACCTGATCCGGATAAACTGGTTTCATTCAACACCTTTATTCAGCGTTTTGGACACGGCATACAGCTCACTACACCCCGGGCAATTTCCACCTCGCTCAATAAATTATTAAACGAAGTAAAAGGAAAAAGCGAACAAAATGTGGTGGAAACACTGGCCATCCGCTCCATGGCCAAAGCAGAGTATTCAACACGAAACATTGGCCATTACGGTTTATCGTTCGACTATTACACACATTTCACCTCTCCTATTCGTCGTTACCCCGATATGATGGTGCATCGCTTATTGGAGAAATACTTAAACGGAGCGCGGTCGGTTAACGAGCAAAAATACGAAGGCTTGTGCAAACATTCATCCGATATGGAAGCCAAAGCTGCCAATGCCGAACGAGCTTCAATTAAATACAAACAAGTGGAATTTATGCAAGACCACATTGGCAAAAGCTACCCCGGAACCATCTCGGGAGTTACCGATTGGGGTATTTATGTTGAGCTGGAGAACAAAATTGAAGGCATGATACCCATTGCCCAAATGGACGATGACTTCTACATTTTTGATGAAAAAAATTATGCCCTCGTTGGACGTCACTCGCATAAAAGTTTTCAGCTGGGCGAAAAAATAAATGTACAGGTTTGGCGCACTAATCTCGAGCGAAAACAACTTGATTTCAGACTGGCCGAACAAACAGAATAAAAGAATTTCGAATAATTCACATATAGTTCTCAACCATTTATAAGGCCTTGATAAAGAATGAATCAGTATCGTCTGTTTAAGTAAAATGTTCTAAAAAAGGATAATGGCTCAAATAAATGGTTATATTTGGCCAAGTTTTTACCACAGAAAAATGTTTTAATTCATGCAAAATTCAGCGGAAACTGCGAATAAAAAGGATATGAACAGAGAAAATATCCTGAAGATTGCCCGTGATATTTTCAGCAAATACGGCTACAAAAAAACCACCCTCGATGATATTGCCAACGCCGTTAGAAAAGGAAAAAGCTCGCTTTATTATTATTTCAAAAGTAAAGAAGACCTTTTTCAGGCTGTAATAATGAAAGAGGTTGAAATTTTAGCTCACGAGCTGGAAATTGTGATCAACAGAAACACCGATCCGGTTGATAAACTGCGCGACTATATATTAACCAAAATGGCCACCTTCCGGAATCTGGCAAATTTTTACCATGCCATTGAAAACGATGTTACTGCCGTTGGTTTTATTGATGAGGTAAAACTAAAATACGAGCAGGACGAGATTCGTATGATTAAAAGAATTCTTATTGAAGGGGTTCGTAAAAATGAATTCGAAATTTATGATTTTAACCTGGCTGCAATTGGTATAACTACTGCCATAAAAGGTTTGGAAATGCCTCTGGCTGCAGGAAATTACAGCAACGTAAACCTGGAGCGAAGCGTAGATATTATTCTGAAAATTGTTTGTTACGGAATTATGAAAAGGTAGATCTCAATCAAAAAAAAAACAACTATATATGGGCTGTTGGAGTAATCTGGCAGCCTTTTTTTGTGCGTAAACGCCTTAGATAAGAACACAGGTGGTTTTAAAATTCAGAAAAAAGAAAAGGCTGCCCTTCTGACAGCCTTTTTAACCTAAACCAACTAAACCTAATAAACCACAAACTTGCCAGAACGACAAGCCTGGTGTTTTTCTTAAATATCGTATTCTTTTTTACTTCTTTATTTGCGACAAAGATATCAATTTTTTTTAGTTGAAAAACCCACTTGGCAATTTCGCGGAAAATCGTTTCCCGTAAATAACATTCTCTTATTTTTGTGTTTACAAATACCTGGCAAAATGAGAAAATTTCTATTCCTTTTTACATGCTGCTCAATTCTTTCAGTAATCCTATGTGCACAACCTAAATACGAGTTCAGAGCTGTTTGGGTTGCAACTGTGGTAAATATCGACTGGCCATCGAAACCAGGATTGAATACCGAAGCTCAAAAAAGAGAGATTACCGATATTTTAAATTTACATGAAAGTTTAGGCATGAATGCCATAATTCTACAAATTCGGCCGGCAGCCGATGCCTTTTACCATTCGGAATTGGAGCCTTGGTCGCGTTACCTTACCGGCACCCAGGGCCAGGCACCTCAACCTTATTACGATCCCTTAAGTTTTTGGATTAGCGAATGCCATAAACGCGGAATGGAACTACATGCCTGGCTAAATCCTTACCGGGTTGCTCAGAAATTTACTGACCCCCTCTCAACAACCCACATTGCTTTTAAGCACCCCGACTGGATTTTAAAGTACGGCGAACGTTTGTATTTCGATCCCGGATTACCGCAGGCCAGAGCTTTTGTTACCCGCGTGGTGCAGGATATTGTTAAGCGTTATGATGTAGATGCCATTCATTTTGATGATTATTTTTACCCTTATCCGTTAAAAGAAGAATTTCCCGACTCCACATCTTTTAAGCTGTATAACAGAGGATTTTCAGCAGAACAAAAAGCCGACTGGAGACGCGAAAATGTTGACATTACCATAAAAATGCTGAACGATTCGATTAAAGCAATTAAGCCCTGGGTGAAATTTGGAATCAGTCCTTTTGGTGTTTGGCGGAACAAATCAGACGATCCGCTGGGCTCCGACACCAAAGCCGGATCCACCAATTACGACCATTTATATGCCAACATTATTAAATGGCAAAAAGAAGGTTGGATTGATTATACGCTACCACAACTGTACTGGCATATTGGCCATCCGGCCGTAGATTTTAAACTACTTGCCAACTGGTGGAAAAACCATGCCTACGGTCGCGCAATGTATATCGGACAGGCACCATACAAAGTTAGCGCTAAATCAAGTACTCCCGAATGGACCGAAGCTGATCAACTGCCTAAACAAATTCAGATTTTAAGAGCGATTCCTGAAATTCAAGGCTCATCGTTTTACAGCAGCAAATGGTTTAAGGGCGATTTGCTTAATTTTCAAGACAGTTTACGATTGAACTATTATAAAAGCAAGGCACTTGTTCCGCCCATGCCCTGGATAGATAGTAAAGCTCCTGCACCACTGGTTCGGATAAAAAAATCGGGAAGAAAACTAAAATGGTCACCGGCTTGTACCGAAAACGAAATGGATAAAGCCTGGCAATACATTTTATACCTAACTGAAGCAGGAGAGGATTTTGATAAAAACAGTAGCGAAAATATTTATGAAATAACCAAAGAGCAAAGTATTAAGTTCGACAGGATTAACCGAAAAAAGAAAAAATACGAGCTTCGGATTTCTGTTCTCGATCGCTTAAATAATGAAAGTGCATTGTCGGCTCCAATCGAAATCAAGCGCTGAATTTAAGCTCCGGATAAATAAATTCCTCAACAGCTTCAGGTGAGTTGCCAACTGCATTTTTTCCCCTTAGCCGGCGCACGGTGTGGGCCTTTAGCAATCCTTCGGGGGCGGGTACAATTATTTTTTTAGCTACATCTGCTGATTCATTTAGCCAACGGTCAGCATCTTCTTCGGAAAGAATAAGTGGCATTCGTGCTTCTTTTAGTTTAGGATTATTATGGATTTTTTGCATTAAATTATTCGCTTTTGTTGTAACAATGGTAAACGAATTTACTACTTCACCGGTGTCCTTATTTGTCCACTCATCCCAAAGTCCACCTAACACAATGGGGTCTCCATCAACCCGCTGAATATAAAATGGATAGGTCTTTCCTGCAAAATGATGATGTTCGAAAAAACCATCGATATATACCAGGCAACGTTTTGATTTTGCCGAAGTGCGAAAGGAAGGTTTCTCAAAAATACTCTCACCCCGGGCATTAATTGTTTTGTTCCAGATATCAAGTTGCTGTTGCTCGTTTTTTACCCAGTACGGAATAAGCCCCCAACTGGCAACAACAGGTAGTTTATAATTCTCGCTGGTATATATCAGCAATTTCGGATGCTGAAATCCAGAGACGTGAAATAACTCTTCCTCCAGAAAAGGACGAAACTGCTCGATAAGCATTTGAACAGCCTCCTGGTTGCCATAATGACGGGCACGCTTAAGTGCTGCTTCAACTTTAGTTTTTATATCGTAGCACATAATCAAAAAACGAATATTGCCTGTAAATGTTCTGCGGCTTAACAAACTTAAGCAAAAAAGCCACGAAGACATTTATTTTAATGAGCGAAGTTTTTTTGAATATTTGTAAGTTTGGGGACATTTGCATATCAAAAATTAAAATTATGAACAAGCTTTGCTCTTTCGGCCTACTATTTCTTTTTCTAATGCTATTCGCATGTCAAAAAACTACTTCAAATAAAAAACCATTGGATACTTCGTTGGTATTGTGGTACAATAATCCGGCAAACGATTGGACCGAGGCACTTCCTGTTGGCAACGGACGATTGGGTGCCATGGTTTACGGAAATACATCCGATGAACTTATTCAGTTTAACGAAGAAACCTTATGGACCGGGCAACCCCATGATTATGCCCATGAAGGTGCCAGCAAGTATTTTGCAAAACTTCGCGAACTCCTTTGGGCCGGCAAACAAGACGAAGCTGAAGAACTGGGAAATGCCGAATTTATGTCGCAACCACTGGGCCAACTTAACTACCAGCCATTTGGCAACATCCTACTCTCCTTCCCCAATCACGAGAACAGTAGCAATTACACACGAAAGTTAAATTTAGAAGACGCCATTACCAGCGTATCATACACCGTTAACGAGGTTGCTTATAAAAGAGAAATTTTCGCATCAAATCCAGATCAGGCAATTATTGTTCACCTGGAAGCTTCGGAGAGCGAAGCACTGGAATTTAGCGTTGGGCTAAACTCGCCTCATTCTGATTTTGAGATCAGTACCGAAGATAACACGGTAGTTTTAAAAGGCAAAGCCAACAACTATCCCAAAGAAAAAATAAGAGCTGGTGGAAACTACCCTGAAAGTAAAATTCGTTTTGAAGCATGTTTAAAAATTGTTGCCGAAGGCGCACAAATCACACAGGAAAACAATAAACTTAAGGTAGAAAATGCGAGCAATGCCACACTAATACTGGTTGGAGCCACCAATTTTGTCAACTACCAGGACATTAGTGCCGACCCCTCAGAACGTTGCAATAACTACCTTAAAGCACTGGACAGAAAATCATATAACACACTAAAAGAGGCTCACCTTGCCGATTATAAAAATCTTTTTAGCAGGGTTCATATTGATTTGGGTTCAGGCGAATTATCCAATCGACCAACAAACGAGCGCTTAGCCACTTTTAGCGAGGACAACGACCCAAGTTTAGTCGCACTTTTATTTCAATATGGTCGCTATCTGCTTATTTCTTCTTCCCGCGAAGGAACCCAACCTGCAAATTTACAAGGGATATGGAATGCCGAATTAGCGCCATCGTGGGACAGTAAATACACCATAAACATAAATACCGAAATGAACTACTGGCCGGCAGAAATAACTAACCTTTCGGAACTGGCCGATCCGGTTATGAAATTAACAGAAGAACTGGCTTTAACCGGCAAAAGCATAGCAAAAGAACATTACAATTTAAATGGCTGGGTGGCACACCACAATACCGACATTTGGCGCGGTGCTGCCCCCATTAACAATGCCAACCATGGCATTTGGCCTACTGGAGGCGCGTGGTTATGTCAAAACCTGTGGTGGCATTATCAGTTTTCGGGCGATAAAGATTTTCTGGCAACCCGAGCCTACCCGGTATTGAAATCAGCATCAGAATTTTTTGTTGACTACCTTGTTCCCGACCCGGGCAACCCCGAGTGGCTGGTAAGCGGCCCCAGTAACAGCCCCGAAAACGGTGGCCTCGTTATGGCCCCAACCATGGACCATCAAATTATTAGAAACCTTTTTTCCAACACGATTGAAGCGGCAGAACTACTGGCTGTTGACAAAGATTTTGTTGAAAAGCTAAAAGAAAAACGAGCTAAAATTGCACCCAACCAAATAGGACAGTACGGCCAGTTACAGGAGTGGCTGGTTGATATTGACGACCCGAAAAATGAGCATCGCCATGTGTCGCATCTATGGGGGCTCCATCCCGGAAACGAAATACACCCACTAACAACACCAGAACTGGCTGAAGCCTGTAAAGTAACACTTTCGCATCGTGGCGATGAAGGCACCGGTTGGTCGCGTGCTTGGAAAATAAACTTCTGGGCCCGACTGCTTGATGGCGACCATGCCTTTATAATCCTTAAAAATCTGATTTTACCTGCCCGAACACCCAAATTAAACAAAGACCGCGGTGGCTTGTACAACAATTTGTTCGACGCTCATCCGCCCTTCCAAATCGATGGTAATTTTGGTGCAACATCGGGCATTGCCGAAATGTTGGTGCAATCGCATTTACGCGACGCTAGCGGCGATTTCTATCTTGACATACTCCCGGCACTGCCAAACGCGCTTCCAAATGGTACTATTTCAGGCCTGAAAGGTCGGGGTGGTTTCGAGATCTCATTGGTATGGAAAGAAGGACAACTGTTAAAAGTTGAGGTGCGCTCTTTACTGGGAAATAAACTTAACCTCCGATACCAGGGCAAACTTATTTCGCAGGCAACAGAAGCCAACACTACTTATTCTTTTTCGGCAACAGATTTTTAAGCCATTCATTAACACTAAACCAATGAAAGCACTTGTACTCGACCAATATATGGAATTAAATTACCGCGATTTTCCTGATCCGGAAATTACGCCTGATGAGGTACTTGTTAAAGTAAAAGCCTGCGGTATTTGTGGCAGCGATGTACATGGCATGGATGGAAGCACAGGCCGACGACGCCCACCAATAATTATGGGGCATGAAGCGTCAGGAGAGATTGTAAAACTGGGGGGCAATGTTAAAAGCTGGTGCATTGGAGATCGTGTTACCTTCGACTCTACCATTTACCCACTTGATGATTGGTTTACCCTGCAAGGGCACTACAATTTAAGCAACAATAGAAAAGTATTAGGGGTTTCGCCAAAGGAATACCGGCAACACGGCGCCTTTGCAGAACTGGTAGCAGTTCCGGCTCATATTTTATACAAGCTACCGCATACAGTTTCGTTTGAACAGGCAGCATTTGTTGAACCGGTGGCTGTTGCTGCCCATGCCTTAAATACCTCGCACATTAAAACAGGGCAAAGTGCAGTGGTTGTTGGCACCGGAATGGTAGGTACTTTTGTTGTAAAATTACTTGAAATTGCAGGCGCTTATCCGATTATTGCCATTGATAAAGATGAGCAAAAATTAAAAATGGCTTCCGAATATGGTGCCACGCACCTGTTTAAACCTGATGAGAAAGAGCTTTTTAACCAGATACAACAACTTACAAAAGGTCGTGGAGCAGATTATGGTTTCGAAGTGGTAGGGATGAACGATACAGTAAATACCTGCATTGCAAGTTTGCGAAGAGGAGGCACGGCGGTCTTAATCGGAAATGTGTCGCCGGAGGTGACGCTACCGCTGCAAAAAATAGTAACCAGTGAAATAGCTGTTTTAGGTAGTTGTGCCATAAATGGAGAATACGAGCTGGTACTGGATCTAATGGCCTCCGGAAAAATCTCCATCGATAAAATGATTTCTGCAATTGCCCCTCTTTCTGAAGGAGCAGAATGGTTTAAACGACTTTACAACAAAGAGACAGGATTAAACAAAGTAATACTACAACCATGACGATTCAATCAACACCTGTTTTCAATATTGCAATTTTAGGATGTGGCAAAGTGGCACACCTGCATGCACAGGCAATTAAAAATTTAGGAAACGCCAGGCTGGCAGGCGTTTGGAGCCGTTCGGAAGAAACAGCCAATACATTTGCAAAACAATACAACACAAAGGCTTACGAAAAAATTGATGAACTTATTCGCAAAGAAAATATTAAACTGGCTGTTGTTTGTACACCTCACCCTTTTCATGTAAAACCAACTATCGAAGCTGCCAACGCCGGCGCACACATTTTGGTTGAAAAACCATTGGCCTCCACACTGGAGGATTGCGATAAAATGATTGCAGCCTGCAAACACTCGGGGGTAAAACTGGGAGTGGTTAGTCAGCGACGATGGTACGAACCCGTAAAAAGGGTAAAAAACGCTATAGTTGCAGGAAAAATTGGCAAACCTGTTTTTGGCACTGTGAATATGCTGGGTTGGCGCGACAAAGCCTATTATGATTCCGACCCCTGGCGCGGTACCTGGCGCATGGAAGGCGGCGGGGTATTAGTAAACCAGGCACCCCACCAACTCGATATTCTGCTTTGGTACATGGGTGAAATTGATGAAGTTTATGCCATTTGGAAAAACCTGAACCACCCTTATATTGAAGTGGAAGATACTGCCCTTGCATTAATCAAATTTAAAAGTGGGGCAATCGGAAATATTGTTGTTAGCAACTCGCAAAAACCAGGCATTTACGGCAAGGTGCAGGTACATGGTGAAAATGGGGCATCAGTTGGCGTACAAACCGATGGCGGAGCAATGTTTATTGCAGGCATGTCGGGGATAGCCGAACCTCCGGTTAACGATTTATGGTCGATACCTGGCGAAGAGCACTTACTTAAAAAATGGCAAACACAGGATACTCAATTTTTTGAGAAAATTGATGCAACCGTATATTTTATGGAACGCCAGATTGAGGATTTCCTTACGGCAATTTACCAAGAAAAACAACCATTGGTTACCGGAACCGAAGGACGTAAAACCGTTGAATTATTTACCGCAATCTACCGTTCAAACCGAGATAATCTGCCGGTAAAATTTCCGTTAAAACCCGAAGAAAATGGCGACATGGATGGAAGATTACGTTAAACAAAACAAAACTTCCGGCAGATATGTTAATAGCCTACTTGCTAAAATAAAGACTTCGCAGAACTTATTAACATTTACAATATTTTCATACTTATGTTAAACATTTAGCGCTTTTTTGTTTCATTTTACGAAATAACCCAACTTTTTTATTGAATAATTTGGAATTTTAAAAACAAGAGCATACTTTGGCTGTCACAAACCCTTATTTTTTATCTTTTTGTTTTTATTATGGGCAGCTTTTTGTGGACGAAAGGTTGCCCTTTTTTGCCTTTTTGTAAGGTTGCAGGGCTGAAAATTAAATTAAAATACTACTTGTTGATGAGTAGTAAGCTATACCATTATATCGCAATAAAAGTTTGGGAAGACTTTTATTGAATCACAGGGCATTCATTTGGAATGATAAAAAATTAAAGGTTTTAAAAAGGCAGGTTTATCCTGCCTTTTATACTTTCTACCCCCATATAATGGCGTGGTATTATGCTTCTGTTTCAATATCCGCTGCCAAAAAAGCTGCAGTTTGTTTTATCGACTCGCCAACAGGCCGGTAACTGTAACCGATTTGGCGTGTAATCTTCGATCCGTCAAAATTGTTCACTTCGTTTCTGCCGGTGGCTGCCTCGCGTGTTATTAACGATGGTTTTCCGGTAAAAATACTGACTACTTTTGCTGCCCGCCACACCAAACTCAGCAACCAATCGGTTGCCCATACTGTTGGTGCTGTTTTTTGCATAGCTACAGCTATTTGAGTAAACACATTCTGATAGCTTAAATTTTCGGCACTTAGAATATAGCGCTGATTTTTGCACTTTTCAAAATTGCTCTCGTGCATTAACTGTATCATGGGTCGAACCACATCAAATACGTCTACAAAACCGGTAACACCTTTGGTATAAAATTTCATCCCGTCGGAAACGGTTTTAAAAATTTTTGCACTACCGCTTTCCCAATTGGCCGGACCAAGAATTATAGAAGGATTGACAACAACAGCATCAAGCCCTTCTTCAATACCACGCCAGATTTCTGTCTCCGAGAAAAATTTACTTTCTGAATAGCCCGAGTTCTTTTTTGAAGGCACCCAGTTGGTTTCTTCCGTAACAAAATTACCATTCTGCAGTTTACCCAGGGCTGCAATCGAACTCACATGGCAAAGCTTTTCAACATTATTTTCAATAGCGGCGTTAACCAGGTTTGCAGTACCTTCAACATTGTTTGAAATCATACGTTGCCGCTCTTTGGTTTCAAACGATACAATTGCAGCACAGTGGTATATTTGGGTTACGCCTTTTAACAATTTCTCAAGCGAATAGTAGTCAAGAATGTCGCCATCTACCCACTCAATACAGTCAAACAATTCCCGGGCATTGGAAGCATAGTAATTAAAGGTTTTTAGCACCTGGCTTAAATTGCTTGTACTACGCTTTAAGGCTCTCACATTTTCTCCTGCTTTGCATAATTCAAAAAGCAAATGAGCTCCAACCAATCCCGTACCACCTGTTACAAAAATCATATAATTTTTTTACGAATTCCAAGGCGTTACTGCCTTCGCGCCAAATTCTTTAGCTGTAATATTTTCAATATGAACCTTTATAATACCAACATTTTTTACAGCAGGGGTTCCGAATTTAAACTCCCGGTCGCTGTACTGTTTCATGATTAAATTAAGACAACGGTACTTTTCGTCAAAATCTTCAATAAATTCCACTTTCCCTTCAACAATAACCGATTTTGATTTTACCCGATAACTGCAACCAACGCTTACATCTTGCCAGGCCAAATCTTCGCCAAGAGTCCAGTTAATACAAACCTGCCGATTCTTTTTTATACTCTCCCACATTCGCCCTTCCGTTGCCGAATGTAGAATAACAACATTGCCATCGAGGGCAAAGTTCATTGGCAATACATAGGGCATATCGTTTACCGACATCGCCAGATAACAAGTTTTGCATGAACGAATTACTTCATCAATATCTTCACGGTTTTTTATAAAAAGTGTGCGCATACTATTAATTTATGGTTCGGCTGCCAAGGCTTTTGGCCAACTCTTTTTCAGCCCGTTTAAGATTCATATAGGTTGATTGTTCCTCAATTACTTTATCAAAATCGTTGGCGGCTGATGCCGCATCAATGGCTTTTTCAATATCTGCCATCATTAATTTTATCTTTCTGAGCTTGTATTCGTTTACAATGCGAGGAACAAGAATATCAAGAATATCCTCTTCTTTTTCGGTAAAAGCACCCGCTTTGGTCCAGCGTTTGCTTTCGGTGTATTTCTCTGATAAGAGATCGGTTGCGAAGGTACTCATCGATGCATCGCTATGATAAACAAAGTGTCTCCACGGATCGAATCCTTCTTTATAAAGATTTTCACGTACTTCATAAAATACTTTCCTGAAAAGCTCATTCTCCGAAACCAGTTCATCCACCTCCAGCTCATCTATCATAAACTCACCAACCGTAAGCACGCGTGTTTCTTTTGTCTCTTCATCTTCTTCTTCAAACAAATCGCTAGTGCAATATTTTAACAAGAATCGCAGATATTCGAGCTCTTCCACCAAAATCCGGACCGGCCTTGCAGTTTCAACCTGTGGTGTCGGCTGAGGTGACTGAGCTGCTCGCCGATCTTTCTCGCGAAGTTCCTTTTTCCTGAATTCTTCAGTTTGCTTGTGCTTTTGTTTTCGGACCTCGGCATATAAAACTTCTTCATCAACCCCCAGCAAACCGCTGCATTCTTTAATATACACCGAACGGGTAATGCTATCAGGAATTACAGCTACTGAACGAATAACGTCCGAAATCAGGCGTGCTTTCGCAATGGGGTCGTTTTCAGTACTTTTTAAGAGCAGCCGTGTTTTAAATTGTATAAAATCGGTTTCATTTTTCCCGATATACTCCTGAAGACCGGAAGCGCCCATTTTTTTTGCAAACGAGTCGGGGTCTTCCCCATCGGGCAACAACAATACTTTTACGTTCATCCCCTCTTCCAGCACCAGGTCGATCCCGCGTAAGGAAGCCTTTATCCCTGCTGCATCGCCATCATAAATAATGGTAATGTTTGGTGTAAAACGACGCACCATCCTTATCTGGTCTGGTGTTAATGCTGTTCCCGACGAAGCTACCACATTCTCTATTCCCACCTGGTGCATCGACATTACATCGGTGTATCCTTCAACCAGGTAGCATTTATCCGATCGGGTAATTTCTCGTTTCGCCTGAAAAATTCCATACAACACCCGACTTTTGTGGTAAATATCCGATTCGGGGGAGTTCAGGTATTTAGCCGTTTTTTTATCGTCTTTTAGAATTCGGCCACCGAATGCAATAACACGTCCGGCCAAATTATGTATGGGAAACATTACCCTGCCGGCAAAGCGGTCGCGCAACCAGTTGTCGCGTTTGATCGTCAATCCCGTTTTCTCAAGAAAATCAATCTTATAACCTTGTTTTTGAGCAGCTTCAGTAAAGGGTGTTTTCCCATCAGGTGCAAATCCAACCTCAAACTTTTTTAGTATGTCATCGCGAAAACTACGCTCACGAAAATACCCCAGGCCTATGGTTCTTCCTTCATTCTCCTCCCACAGGTAGCGGGTAAAATATTTTTGTGCAAACCCCGAAACAATCATTAAGCTTTCACGCTCGTCTTTTAATTGTTTCTGTTCTTCGGTTTCTTCCTCTTCAACAACATCAATACTGTACTTTTTTGCCAGCCATTTTAATGCTTCCGGATACGAAAGATTTTCGTGTTCCATAATGAAGTTTACCGAGTTCCCTCCTTTTCCGCACCCAAAACATTTAAAAATGCCCTTGGCTGGCGATACCGTAAACGATGGTGTTTTTTCGTTATGGAAAGGACACAAACCAAGCATATTCACCCCCCTCTTGCGAAGCGTAACAAAATCGGAAACTACATCGGTAATTTCCGCAGCATCAATTATCCTGTCTATGGTTGCCTGATCAATCATCAGTACAAAAATATTAGAATTACCATGATTTGAATACCATTTACAACGAATAATATCCACAATTACCGACTTGCCAAATTAAGATACAGATTATCAGCCCCAAGGACTTATTGTTTGGAAACTGCAGCATTAAGCGCTTTCTAATTATTTTGAAGGAAATTATTATTAATTGTACATTTAATCGCTGTAAAATTGAATTTATGAAAAAACTAGTGGTTCTTTCGGGTGCCGGCATGAGCCAGGAAAGCGGATTAAAAACTTTCAGAGACATGGGAGGGTTGTGGGAAAACTACGATGTTACAGAGGTAGCCACTCCTGAAGCCTGGCATAAAGACCCATCGCTTGTATTGCGTTTTTATAACGAGCGCCGCAAACAACTTTTTGCTGCCGAGCCCAATGGAGGTCATTTCGGAATTGCCGAATTAGAAAAATGGTTTGACGTGCACGTTGTTACCCAAAATGTTGACAACCTGCACGAAAGAGCAGGCAGTACAAAGGTTTTACACTTACACGGCGAACTCATGAAAGCCCGAAGCACTGTTGATCCGTTTTTGGTTTACGAACTTGATCATTGGGCGCTGGACCCGGGAGACTTATGCGAGAAAGGGAGTCAGCTCCGTCCGCACATTGTTTGGTTTGGCGAAGGTGTGCCCGAAATACCCAGGGCCATTAAAGTTGTTCAGCAAGCCGATATATTGGTGGTAATTGGTACTTCGCTGGCGGTATACCCGGCTGCCAGCCTGGTAAATTATGTAAAACGAAATACTCCGGTTTTTGTAATCGACCCAAACCGTCCTGAAGTGTATAACGAAAATGTTTCGTATATCGAAAAAAAAGCTGAACTTGGGGTGAGGATTTTAAAAGAGAAACTGGAAAAACTGAAATAGATGAAACGAATTTTACTTGTTTTTGGATTACTTTTTTTAGCAGGTTTTGCTTTTGCCCAGCGTTTTGATGCCGGACTGATTGCCGGTTTTAACGGCACCCAGGTTGAAGGTGACAATTTAAAGGGCTATCATAAAGTTGGAGTATTGGGTGGTATTTTTGTGCAAACCGATATTGCACCGGCAATAGTGGCCGGTATGGAAATAAAATATTCGCAAAAAGGCTCGCGAAGAAAGTTTGACCCAAAGCAAGCAGATGAAGACCTTGTTGACAAATACATTATGCGCTTAGGGTATATCGATATTCCACTTTTTATGGCCTTTAGAACCAACGACAGAAGTATGATTATTGGTGGAATTGCGCCTGGGATACTACTACATTCAAAAGAATTAAACAGCGATGGCGAGATTCCGGAACAGGACCGGCAGGAATTTAATACTTTTGACTTACAGCCTTTTGTTGGTTTTCAATTTGATTTTTTAGAGCATGCTTCGGTTGACTTGCGATTTGCCTTATCGGTAATTCCGTGCAGCGACAAAGCAGAAACCAATTATTATTTTCACAACGGACTGTTTAACAATGTTATATCGCTGGCCTTATATTATCGTTTAGGGCGATAAAAAACCACTGCGCTAACTGTTCACCATCCATTTCGAGAAATCATCAAGGTATTTCCAGAACGATCGCAACACCTCTTCGGGTAAATCCAGTTTACTCAATACCTGTTTGTAGCAGTTCAACCATTCAATCCGTGCCTCGGCAGTTATTTTAAATGGTAAGTGCCTGCGGTTTAACTGGGGTTTTCCACGGTTCTGGTTAAAATAATCGGGGCCACCACATATCTGAATAAAAAAGTCAGCCGAATGTTCTTTGGCCTTTTCCAATGCAATGGGATTTTTAGGAAAAAGGTCTTTTATTGTGCTTTGCGCAAGCAAATCATAATGGTCGCTAACCATTTGGCGCATCCCTTCTTCTTTCAAAATAGCGAGCATTAACGGCGATGGCAGTGTTACTCCCGGCCTCACTCCTTTAAAATATTTACTGACTTCAAATTCCATCCTGCTTTTTTGTCCTGAAACAAACAAAAACAGAAGTTGTTGAGCTTACTTGCCAAAAACCCACCCAATGCGAATGCCTCCGGTAAGTGCTATCGGAAATTCATCGGGAGCTACAATAAACCCATAGGGTAAGCCATCATACTCGTCGGCGCCAATCCCGTAGCCCACACCAAAATAGGTATCCACAAGAAAAGCATCGTCAAAAACCCATTGTTTCCCAAATTTTAACATAATGGCAAAAGTTACCTGACTTTCTTTTTCGCTATGTCGAGACGATTGATAATAACTGCTCGAATCGTAGTAATAGTCGTAATAGGTACTCACGTATTTCATATAACGCAAAGCAATTTCAGGAGCAATGTAGGCACCTTTTAAAATATGAGAATAGTGCATACGGTGCATGTAATAATCCGGGCTGCGCATAAATTTATAGGCAAATTTTCCGTACAACCCTCGTGGCTCAATATCCTGCACATCGTTACCTAAACCAACAATTCCAAGAGCCGTTTCCCACGAACGCCCCGGTTTTATACTGCGTTCGTAAACCAATTCTGTTGTTCCGAAAAGTGGCGATAAAAAATTCACTTTTAAGGCATTAACTGATTGATTGGCATAAAATTCAGGATTATCAAAGGTATTGTTTTCCACAGTGACAACTTCGCCGGTTCCAAATTCAATGCGGTTTACCAGGGCATTATCAATACCAAAAATTAGTTTGTCGTTATTGTCGTAATAATACTTTACCTGCAGGGCTCCCAGTTCTGTTACTTTACAATCAATGGTTTCACCTGTTTTTTTCACTATTTTATCCTGGGCAAATACGGCCAAAGTCAAACATAACAGACAAAATAAGGCGCTTATACGTTTCATGGTTTTTGTTTTTATTGCATGTTGCAGTTAATCAAAATTAATGCCGCAATTTATTAAAAACATTGACCCAGCATATCTTTTTTATGTAAAATTACTGTGATGAAATTGGCTTTCCATTTTTATATGTCAGCGAAAGCCAGGGTGGCAATACTCACTTTGGTTCCAGGCTGTTTTAACAAATGTACAGCACACGCCTCGAGTGTTGACCCGGTAGTAACCACATCATCAATAAGCAAAACATGTTTTTCGTTTACCCTTTCCGGTTCCCGCAAGCCAAAAACCGATTCCACATTTTGCCACCTTTCGTAGCGGTTTCTCCGGGTTTGCGTTGCTGTATATTCTTTCCGATACAGATTTTTCGTATCAACAGGCTTTTGAAGTACCTCTGCCATTCCACGGGCAATCCAATCACTTTGGTTGTAACCTCTTTGTTTTTCTTTACGCTGATGCAAGGGAACTGGCATAAGCATATCTATTGTTGCAAAAGCTGGTGAATCAATAAGTTGATAAGCAAATTTTTTACCTGCCTCGTAACCGAGTTCCTTCAATCCCTTATATTTTACAAAATGAATGAGTTGCTGATATTTACTTCCCTTTTTATACGAAAAAAAAGCAGTGGCATTTAAAACAGTTGTGCGCCCCCAAAACAATTGCGCCACTTTATTTTCGGGCTCTAAATGAAAATTGGTTACCGGCAAATCGTGCCAGCACTCAAAACAAACATACCGTTCCTGCGATATTAATCGTTTGCCACAGGTAACGCACAGTTCGGGAAAAAACAGCCCTAAAAATCCTGAAATACTTTGTTCAAGATGGTTCATACCAGAAAGTTACAAAAATTATAAGCGATTGAACTTAAAATTAATTTAAAAGTGTATTCAACTGATTAACATATTTTTAACTCATCCATAATTTTTAAGTAAACCCAAAGCTATTTGAATGTAATACCTTGCAGAAGAAAATATTTCCCTTATCTCTCTTGTATTCCTCTCAAGAAATCATCTCTAAGGTTGTCACATTCGGGACAACCTTTTTTACGGCTACAAGCAGGTAGTTATAGTGTCTCTTTTATCTTTAACACAGATAATACCATCTTCGTCCGTAAATTTTGAAAGGTTCTAAATTCTTTCTAATAACATATAAAACACGAAGTTTTGGTCAGATAAATTATTAAATTTGAAACCACTTGAAAAATCAACATACCTAAAAGACTACAAACTATGCTAAAACGCTTTGGTAATTACCTGCGAAAAAAACTATTGCTGGTTTTAATTATCGGCTTCTTTATTGGAATTGCAATAACAATTTATACGCACAAAGCCATTGAGGCTACATCAACTCCAGAATCGTGCGAAATGTGTCACATTCATCCGCATGTTTTTGATTCGTGGAAACTTTCTGTTCATCACGAAAACAGGATTGGAATGCATGTGGGATGTGTTGACTGCCATCTTCCGCCCAAAGGACATGGCTATTTAAAAGAAAAGATCAAAGCATCGGCCCGCGATGCTTACGGTTATTTTTTTAAAGACAGTGCCGAGTTTAACTGGGAAGCCAAGTCGACACTTGAGCAGGCACAACATTTTGTTTTTAAAGAATCGTGTATTCATTGCCACAGCAACTTGTTTCCGCTAACTTTAACTACCGAAGGGCAGGAAGCCCACCTTTACTATTCGCAAAACGAAGATGAATTGCGTTGTATTAACTGCCATTTAAACGTAGGCCATTACGATCCGAATGCAATTCATGCAAAAAATATTGCCTTTGGAAATGCAGGAGACGAAACCAAAGAAAAATACACCACTGCCGCAGTGGTTTCAGCCCACAACGATTTTACCGAAACCATTCCGGGAACCACAATCGCTTTTAACATGAAAGCTATTCCGGGAGGCAGCTTCAGCATAGGTAGTCCTGAAACAGAACAAGAACGCAAGGCAGATGAAGGACCACAAAAAACAGTTAATATTAGCCCGTTTTTTATGGCCGAAATTGAAGTTAGCTGGGATGAATTTCTTGCATTTTACAGCGCTACGGCAGCCGAAGGCAGAACTACCGATACCGAAGGAACACGAACACAAAGGGATGTAGATGCCATTTCGGGGCCTACTCCTCCGTATGGGCAACCCGACCAAAATTGGGGATTAGGAAACCGTCCGGCAATAACTATGAGCTTTCATGCAGCTGAAACCTATTGTAAATGGTTATCGCAAGTTACAGGAAAAACATACCGCCTGGCAACCGAGGCCGAATGGGAATATGCAGCTCGCGGCAAAACAACTACTCCTTTCTTTTTTGATGGAAAACCTAAAGATTTTAAAGAGAAAAATTTTATAGGAAAACTATTCGGACAGGACAGCGAAATCATCAACAATTATATTGTTTACGAAAAAAACAGTGGTTTAAAAACAGCCGAACCGGTTACGGTAGAGAGCAATCCTTTTGGACTTAAAAATATGCTGGGCAACGTCGCTGAATACTGCTCTGACTGGTATGCCGAAGATGCTTACTCGAAACTCCCCGACGGCATCAGCAACCCTAAAGGTCCGGCCTCGGGGAAAGAGCATGTTGTTAGAGGCGGGCATTTTAAAAGCCCTGTTGGCGAAGTACGCAGTGCTGCGCGCGACTATTCCCGCACCAAAGAATGGATGAAAACCGATCCGCAAATGCCCAAAAGCATCTGGTGGTTATCAGATTGCAATACCGTAGGTTTTAGGGTAGTTTGTGAATTTAATGAGAAAACAGGAAAATAATTAATACACTTTTGAATCCTAAATTAACTAAAACATTAAAACATGAGTGACAATAATTTTTCAAGGAGAAAATTTTTAGCCGGAGCTGCAGCTGTTGGAGCAGCCGGGGCCATGGGAGTAGGAACCTTATCATCGTGCTCGGGAGGAGGAGACGCTGCCGGTGGCCAGTTTGACTGGACTAAACGGGAATATCCTTACCCACCTATGCTGGATGAAGTGCCTGAAGGAAAAGTATTAAAAGCCGGTGTTGTTGGTTGTGGTGGCCGCGGATCGGGTGCTGCAGTAAACTTTCTGGAGGCTGGTGGTTCTACCGTTCAGGTTACGGCACTTGGCGATGTATTTCAAGACCGGATAGACAGCTGCGTTGAAAAGATTAAAAACCAAACCGGGCAGGAAGTGCCGGCAGAAAATTGCTTTATTGGTTTTGATGCCTTCGAAAAAGTAATTGATTCAGGTGTTGATGTGGTTATTTTAGCAACACCACCAAAGTTTCGCCCACAACATTTTGAAGCAGCTGTTAAAGCACGCAAACATGTTTTTATGGAAAAGCCCATTGCTGTTGACCCTGTTGGTATCCGACAGGTACTTGCTGCGGCAAAAATGGCTGATGCTGCCGGCTTAAAAGTTGTAACCGGAACTCAACGCCGACACCAACACAAATATGTAGAGCTGTTTAAAGCCTGTAATGAAAACAATGCGATAGGAAAAATTACAGGTGCCAATGTATATTGGAATGGTGGCAAGCTATGGCACCGCGACAATAATACAAGCTGGAGCGAAATGGAATGGATGATTCGCGATTGGGTAAACTGGTGCTGGTTGTCGGGCGACCATATTGTTGAGCAACACGTGCACAATATTGATGTGGCCAATTGGTTTATTGGCGAACTGCCGGTTAAAGCTGTTGGTTTTGGCTCGCGACAGCGGCGGGTTACCGGCGACCAATATGATAATTTCAGTATCGATTATGTATACGAAAATGGGATGCACATTCATAGCATGTGCCGCCAAATTAACAGCTGTGTAAATAACGTATCGGAAACAATTCACGGAACAAAAGGCCACACTTTCTCTTCGGGAAGCGCAACACCAAACAGCATTACCGATTTGGATGGCAATGAGTTAATGACATTCGAAAATCACGAAACCAGTCCTTACGTTCAGGAACACAAGAACCTGATTACCTGTATTCGCCAAAATATACCATTTAATGAGGCTGAGGCAACTGCAAACTCAGTTATGGTGGCCATTATGGGCCGCGTATCGGCTTATACCGGAAAAGAAGTAAGCTGGGAAGAAATGATGAACTCGGATATGAAGCTTGGACCAGCAACTTACATTATGGGCGATATTGGCTACATGGAAAATGCAGTTGTACCGGTACCCGGAACACTGGAAAAATCCTGATTTATAAGCCTTTATAATATGCATCAATCAATTCAGGTTAAACCTCCGGCAATTGCCGGGGGTTTTTTTGGCACTATAGTTGTTTTACTTTGTGCAAAGTATAATCTAAAAATCTATAAGTCATGAAAAAAGCAAACAAGAAACAAACAATTACCTTCAAAAAAATTTCAGCACTGTTTTTAATTATTGCCGCTGCTGTACTGGCAGCCTGCGAAGGTCCGGTTGGCCCGGTTGGTCCTCCGGGAGATGATGGCATTTCATACGCCGGATCGATATACGAAGTTGAGGTTGATTTTACTCCCGACGACGATTATTCGGTAGTTGTAGACCATCCATCAAGTATTGAAGTTCTGCCCGAGGACATTGTACTGGTGTATATCCTTTGGGAATACGATGGAACAGATATTTGGCGTCTTTGTCCGCAAACCGTTGTATTGCCCGGTGGCGTAATTCAGTATAATTACGACTACACCCAATATGATACCCGATTATTTTTAGAATACACAGTTGATGAGTTACTGCCAGCCGAAACCGATAATCAGATTTTCAGAATTGCCATTCTCCCAATTGATTTTGTGGCTCAAAAATCTGTCGACATCAGCGATTTTAATTCGCTTATTGAAACACCTCAATTGCAACTAAACATTATGGACAAAGTGGAATTAAACCCAATTATAGAAATAAACTAACTGTTTGGGTAGTTGTACAACAAAGGCCGGATACAGTTATCCGGCCTTTGTTTTTTGCTATGCTTACAAAAATAAACACATAAAAAGAGCGCCCGGTAAACACCAAGGCGCTCAGGACATGCGAAAGACTAATCTACCTTATTTGAAGCGGTAGATTGCCATTCCAAATATGCTCCGTCGTAAACTTTTACTTTCGGATATCCAAGTCCTTTTAGTGCAAGGTAAACAACACCGGCCCTTACACTGGTTTCGCAATACACAATAGCCGTTTTATCTTTTGTAATCCCTTTTGATTCAAACATCGAGGCCAATGCATCATTAGATTTTAGTAGCCCTTTTGCGTCAACCAAAGTCTCGTAATTCACATTTACGGCGCTTGGAATATGCCCCGGTCGTGCTAGTTCTGTTTCTGCAGTTCCTGCATACTCTCCGGGTTCACGTGCATCAACAATTACATATGACGAATTGCCAACTGCTTTTTTCACCTCGTCCATTGTAGCCAACTGGTTGGCATCAACCTTAGCGGTAAAAGTGGCTTGTTTACCTTTTGTAGCACCACCAATAGGGCCGCGAATTGCTTTCCATCCCTTAATGTTTCCATCCAGCATTTTAACATTTGGCGCACCCAGGTATTTAAGCATCCAGTACATTCGTCCGGCATACTTTGTCGACCCCTCGTCGTACACAATAATTGTTTTATCTGAAGCAACTCCATTGTTACCTAGCTCTGCAGCCATATCAGCCGGCGATTTAATCAGGTTACGAACAGGCTCATCGGTACATAACGTGGTATGCGGTAGATCTATAGCGCCACGAATAAACACTTTTTGATTTGCTGCTGCATTAACAATAATGTAATCCGGATTTTTCAGATTCTGTTTAAGCTCATTTGCCGAGATTAAATCTTGTGCTGAAACGGCAGAAGCTACCAACAACACTAATCCCAATAAAAATAATTTATTCATTTTCATCTTATTTAAAATTGTTTTTTACCATACAAAAATGGAACTCGCATGATTCTAATTATTCGCTTGTGTTTTACAAATTTCTCATGGTCCTTTCATCGTTTGTATTTTAAAAAGTTAAAATCTTACCTGTAGCTGAACCATAATCATATCGTTCGGAATTTCGCCGTACCATTCCGCTTTATATTCATAGTTTACTTGTAAACGAGTCCATTCGTTAAAGAAATAATTAACACCAACAGTGGTAATATGTTCCATGTTGTTATTTCCTAAACTTATATCGCTGTTATAGTTCTCGTATTTTATTACTGGCTGTAAATTGTAGGTTAGGTTATAAAGTGCCATAATCGATAAACCTTCGCGCTTTACACTACCCTGCACCAATTCAGGATCGCCACCACAGCCACCACCAACAAGATACGAACCTTTATCTTCTGCCCAAATGTATTCACCCTGTACAAGAAATCCGAATTTTTCAATTTCAAATTCTGCACCTAAACGGGTTCTTTCATCGGGTTCGGTAACTGTTTCGTCCTGGCTTGTAGCTTTCCCGAAGCGGAAACTACCACCTACGTGCATCCAGTCGTTTGGCTGAACCAATACTCTACCAACCAAATCTTTGTACTTATCACTATCTTTAACCAGCAGGCCGGTACCGTTCATTACGGCAAAAGAGTACTTCAGTAAAGTAGTGTCTGATCCACCTAAAATCATTAATCCCATATCGCGATCAGGCGCGGTTAATTCGTTTACAAATTTAGAGCGGTTAATGGTATGCAATGCATGGCACGGAGTACTAAGTTCCTGCCCAAATGGCGATTTAAAAGAACCTAAACTAACCTTTGCAAACGAATAACGGCTATAGGTTACAAAAGCATCAAGCAAATAGGCCTTAGGCCCGTCTTTTTTAAACGGACTGGCTTCAATCATTACATAGTAGCTAAAATCGTATGGTATTACCCCCATTACGCCAATACGCGAACGATTGAACCCAAAAGTATTGGTATTATCGCCTTCGGCAAAACCATAGTCGTATTGTGCCTGCAGGTATCCAAAAACATTTACACCTTCATCTGATGCGGGCTCGGCACAACCCTGAGCCTGGGCATTATAACCCATAAAGAAGGCAGCTGTTAGTATTACTAATATTTTGCGTAACATATTCTTTTCTTTTAATTGATAAATAACAGAGTGAATATTTTTATTCTTTCACCCGGTAGTTTAATTAGATGGCACGGTAGGCAAACTCTTTGGATTTGAATCGTATCCCCAGTGATTTGTTACGCCACCTGCTTCCCAAAAAGAATTTGTATGACTCATTCCGTTCATTCCGAAAGTAAGACTATAGGCATCAAAACCTAAAACATTAAGGTAGGCAGTAAGAACTGCCGAAGTTTGTCCGGTATAGCAATAGGTAACTACTTTCCCATTCGGATCAAGTTTGCTGCAATCATCAATCATCAGTGGGTTTACACGTACTGCACCATTAACATGGCCAAAACCTGAATAATGGTCGGCAGAAAAGTAATTATTGATATAGTAGTTTCCTGGCGTGGCCAGAACATCGGCACCCGAAGCTGTTTTAAAACCAGCAGCTACAACGGCCTCTACTCTTTCAGCTAAAATATCAGCTCCATTTGTTGAAGTACTTGTCCAATTGGGCGCATCAAAACTTCCGGCAGAAGCCTCGCTTGTTGTCCAGTTACTTGAATTGGTTAAGTCTTTGCAATTTGGTGTCCACTTATCAAATTGGCTGTTCCAACCACTCATTCCCCATTTTAGTGCCTGCGCATCATGGTAGCCATACAAACGTAATAACGAAGTTGCATAACAGGCTGTTTGTCCGGTATAACAAACTACAATTATAGGCTTGTCTGCTCCGGCAGCTGCGGTAAGTATATCCTTAAAGGCTACGTTGTTTGCACCCTCAATATGAGCTGAGGCAAAATCTGCGGCCCCGCGAATATCCATAATCCATTTTGATGAAAGATCACCATCGGCCGGAGCCCCCATAACAAATTTCTGATCGTCGGCATTTTTCAGCACGTGATCAATATCCATGTTGATAGACTTTAAATAACTGGTTAAGGTTTCGTATGCTAATGGTTCCGAACCTGAACAATCGCAGTCGTCTTCGTATTTACAAGAAGTAAAGGTAATTGATGCAAAAATTGCAAGTAGTAATGTGTAAAAAATGTACTTTTTCATTGTAATAAAATTTTAGGTTATTGTCAAGTATTACATCCCCGGTTGTTTCTGTTTTTGAAAATGATTTCATGTCCGGCTTGTACTACATTATTTTTCTTGTGAATTAAAATGGTTGAGTTCATTAGAGCTGAGCTCCAATTGGTTGAATTGTTGAAAATGATTAAAGGAAAAAACTGTTGAATGGCACCGCCCAATAAAGCTTGTACGGCTGAGAAGAACCTGCTTATTGCATTATGAAAGATGCCTGATTGGGTAACAAATAACACCAAGCCTAACACCATTTGGATGAATGCCTTTCCCATGTCCTTGATAAGTTTAAAAATTTGATTCGTTTTAATAACAGTTCAAAAATAAGAGGCGAACGTGGAAATAAAGAAAAATTTCTATGTTAGCGACTCAAGCTTAAATCAGTTCGTTCTCATGTTTAAATTTGATTCAAATCAAATACTAATTTGATTTATTAAGCAATTGTTAATTTTTATATATATTCGCCTTTCAAGGAGGAAATAATTTTATGCCGTTATCAAAAGCAAATAAATGCCTGGGATGTACCTGTATGTCTGCACCTTTTAAAACCCTTTCAACAGAGGAGCTTATCCAGATTAACAGAAACAGGGTAGAAATAAATTTCAAGAAGGGAGAAACTATTGTTAAAGAAGGTGCACTTGCCGGCCACATTGCCTATGTAAAGAGCGGACTGGTAAAGGTTTGCCGCACCCACTCGAACGAAGAACTTGTTTTGGCACTCGAAAGCCGCGGAAAACTTTTGGGCTTGCACGCCATATTTAATCAAAACATATACAATTACTCGGTTTACGCCTGCGAGGATATTAGCGTGTGTTTACACGATATAAATGCTATCTCAAGTTTTATTAAAAGCAATTGTAATTTCGGATCGGAGATTATGCGGCATCTGAGCGATGAAATATTATTTTCTCACGAGCGCATGGAAAGCCTGGCGCTAAAACAATTACACGGGCGCTTTGCCGACATATTACTTTGTTTAAGTCTAAGAATTTACAAACGTAAATCGTTTAAAATTCCACTATCGAAAAAAGACCTGGCCGGAGTTACCCGCATGTCGCAGGAAAGCTTATCGCGGGTGATTAAAGAATTTACAAAAGATAAAATTATCGAATTTAAAGGCAACCAAATCACTATTCTTGATTACGACAAAGTAAGACACTTAAGCCAGGTGGGTTAACCTTTTTGACGAATCTCTTCGAGTCTTTCTTCGTTTAAAATGGTTAAAACATTGTTTTTCAATTTAATTATTCCCATATCCTGAAACTCTTTTAAAATGCGCGAAACACTTTCTCGTGAGGTGCCAATCAGGGAAGCTATTTCGGTTTGGGTAAGGTTGACTGCGAATGAGTTTGAACCATATACTTCATGTGCAAAATAGTGAATGGCATTGGCAAACCGGCCAGGTAACTGTTGTTGCACATTTTTTACCAACCGATCGAAATAATTCATTTCATCGTTAAAAACTGTTGATAATACCTTTAGTGCAAATTCTCCGTTTTGTTTTAAAAGTCGGGTAAAACATTGCCGGTCAATAAAACATACTTCAGATGGACTAATAGTAATGGCCGAAAAGTAATTGGTTTTTAACGTATCATCCAGATTTTGTAAACCAATATACGATCCCTTTTTTGAAATACTGAGAATAAAATCCCTGGCTCCGGCTCCTTTTTTTACCAGCTTCACAAAACCTTCGCGCAGGTAAATAATGTGTTGCACCGGGCCTCCTTCTTTAAAAATTAACTCTCCTTTATCGTAATTGGTTCTCGAACATCCCTCTTCTAACTGACACAGTTCTCCGGTATTTAATACCGAAACGGCACTTGATTTTAGGGTACAATCAACACAACTATTCGTTAGTAAATTCATCAATCAAACTATTGGTGTAATTTATATCACAATTATACGAGATTTCTTTCACAATGTTTAATGAACCATGGCTCTTTATTTGCCGTATACTTGTAAAAACATTTAGCCATGAATAAAATTTTAACACTTATTTGCTACAACTTAAGCCTCTGGGGAATTCTGGGCTTTTTTGCTACCATAATTCTGGGTTTTTTGGCGTGTTGTGCCAATTTACCTGTTAAGGTGTTTTACATTGCACTTGGCATTTTTGCGCTAATCGGAATTACAGCTACTTCAATTTGCGTTGCACGCGGATGTAAAAAAGCAAAATAAAAGTTTCGCAAAACAGTTCTTCTTGAATAGTAAAATATGAAAAGCGGCATAACGGCTTTTTAATTGTACACTATTTGAGGTTTCTCAATCGTACCTCCGTTTCATCGTGGTTTTTTAATAATACAAGCAGCTCTTCGGTATTTGTATCTCCAAAGTGATAAGGATAAAGCACTTTGGGTTTAAACATTTTTGTTGCTTCAGCTACCATTTCAGGGGTCATGGTGTAGGGCAGATTCATGGGTAAAAAAGCCACGTCAATATTTTTTAATTCTGCCATTTCAGGAATAATTTCGGTATCGCCGGCCACATACACTTTTTTATCACCAAAATACAGTACATAACCATTCCCCACACCTTTTGGATGAAAGGGTTTACCCGGTTCGCGCTCGTGTTTAATATTGTAGGCAGCTACAGCTTCAATTTTAATTCCGGCAAATGCTCCTGTTTCGCCATTGGCCAATACCGCAGTTCCCGTATATTTTTCAGTACATTTTTTTGTGAGCACCACTTCAGTCCCTTCCTTTTTAACCGCATCAATGGATTTCGCATCAAGGTGGTCGCCATGTTCATGTGTTACCAAAACAAGATCGGCTTTGGGCATCTTCGAATAATCAGCATACCACGAAACAGGATCAATATGAATTACTTTGCCATTAAATTCCATCATTAGTGTTCCGTGTCCAATAAAAGTAATTTCCAAATCTCCTTCCGCTGTTTTAAAAGTATCCTTTTCGAATTTAGATGCTTGTGCGAAAAAAGCCAATAGAAGTAAAAAGAACAGTAATTTTAGTTTTTTCATGGCCTTAAGTTTAAAATTTACTGAAAGATAGGTATAAAATCATTTCTTTGCATAAGTTAGCAGAAAACAAAATTTCTCTTTCAAAAGAAAGTTGTAAGCAATTGTATTTTTTACACTTAATTATAAACCAACTAATATGAAAACCTTATTTTTAATGGTCATTCTTACCGCCTTTAGCTTCTTGCTTTCGGCAAAAGATTACACGCTTGAATCCCCATCGGGAAAAGTACAAATTAAAGTAGCCATCGCCGATCAAATCTCCTATTCGGTTTTATTGGATGATCGGGTGATAATTGCTCCGTCGCAGATTTCGATGGAAATTAGTGATGGAACGATATGGGGAAAAGATGCCAAAGTACGTAAAGCCAAAACCACATCGGTTTCGCAGGAAATTACGCCGGTGGTTCAACGCAAATACGCCAAAATCCAGGATGAATACAAGCAGTTGACACTCAACTTTAAGGACTACTCCTTACAGTTCAGAGCTTACGATGAAGGTGCTGCTTACCGCTGGGTTTCTGCCAAAGACGGAGAATATAAAGTTAATAGCGAATTGGCGAGCTTTGTGTTTCCAAACGATTGCGGGCTTTGGTTTCCTGAAGAGGAAAGCATGTACTCGCACCAGGAACGCGAATACCTGCGCGAAAAACTTTCGGACATCGGGACCGAGCGTTTTGCTTCAACAGGTTTGTTGGCGGATTGCGGAAACGGCGTTAAAACATACATCTCGGAATCGAACCTGATGGACTACCCCGGTATGTTTCTGCGGGGTTGCGATAAAAACGATAAAGCACTTGTTGGAAAATTTGCAGGCGTGGTTTTAGAAACCGAACAAACCAGCGACCGCGATGTAAAACCAACAAAGTATGCCAACTACATTGCCGAATGTATGGGACCACGCGAGTTCCCCTGGCGGGCAATCGTAATTTCGGAAAACGACGCCCAATTGGTACAAAGCGAACTGATTTACAAACTGGCTCCCGAGTGCAAAATTGAAAACACCAACTGGATAAAACCCGGCAAAGTAGCCTGGGATTGGTGGAATGCCAACAACATTTACGGGGTTGACTTTGTAGCCGGTGTAAACACTCAGACTTATAAATATTACATCGATTTTGCATCGGAATACGGATTAGAATACATTATTCTTGACGAGGGCTGGTATGTGCTTTCCGATATAATGCAGTTAGAGAAAGACATGGATGTAAAAGCACTAATCGACTACGGGAAAGAAAAAAATGTTGAAGTTATTCTTTGGGTGGTATGGAAAGCATTGGATGACAAACTGGAGGAAGCATTGGATCAGTTTCAGGCATGGGGTGCTGCCGGTATAAAAATTGACTTTATGCAACGCGACGACCAGTGGATGGTAAATTTTTACGAAAAAATTGCTGCCGAATGTGCCAAACGCGAGCTGCTGGTTGATTACCACGGTGCCTACAAGCCGAGTGGCCTGGACCGGGCCTACCCAAATGTGATTTCGTACGAAGGAGTGAAAGGCCTTGAAAATGCCAAATGGAGCAACCTACCCGACCCCGAGCACAATGTAACACTGCCGTTTACACGTATGGTTGCCGGGGCTATGGACTTTACTCCGGGAGCAATGATTAACCGAAACAAAACCAACTTTAACGATGTGTTTACCCAGCCCATGAGCCCCGGAACCCGTTGTCATCAGTTGGCGATGTACCCAGTTTTTGAAAGCCCGCTGCAAATGCTGGCCGATAATCCATCGAACTACTACCGCGAACCAGAGTGTATGGAATTTCTTTCGGCAGTGCCATCGGTGTGGGACGATACCAAAGTGCTGGCAGCAAAAGTTAGCGATTACATTGCCGTGGCACGTCGCTCGGGAGACACATGGTACGTGGGTGCCATGACCGACTGGGACGCGCGCGAACTGGAACTTAACATGGATTTTTTGGGAGAAGGAGCTTACACCATAAAAGTGTGGAAAGATGGCCTTAACGCCGATAAACATGCCAGCGATTTTGCGCAGGAAACACTGGAAGTAACCTCATCGTCAACAGTAAAAGTTAAAATGGCACCCGGTGGTGGCTGGGCGGCTATAATAAAGAAGAAGTAATATACTGAGAAGTGAGTAATGAGAAAGATGCCATCCTTGAACATTTTTTTGGATGGCATTTTTTCTTTCTATTTCGGAAGATACAGCTTTACATTCGGCCGATAGCCTTTATCTTCTGCCAGATAATAATTCTACCCCGCAAGAGGAACATCATCTGACGTAAGATAGCCTCCATCTTCCATAAGATTACCTTCATCTTTTGAAAGATATACTTACCGGAACATCAGTTTATGATAATCTTACATAAGATGAAGCCAAATAACCATAAGATGTAATACATCTTTTATAAGATGATCTTGTTACCCCATCCGATAGCCTTTCTCTGACACAAGAAAAGCTTAAGTCGAACAGACTAATCCTTCACCCTCATTTTTCGGGCACCTCCTTTTACAAAAAAAACGATTTGCTGGGCAGCAAAAAATGCCATCCCATTTGAGAATACTCAGCGGAATGGCATTTCTTTAACTAAACTGGTTCAGTTCTTTTATTGCAGCATAAATTTTACGGTAAACTCCAATGTTTTTCCTTTTAAGTCATCAATCTTTAGTTTTGGCAAAGTATACAGAACCCGTTTAGCTTCACTGTCGAATTTTCCTTGTACACCTAAAACAACAGACCCGATATTTTCGGTTGGTTTGTAGGCAACCACAACCACCTCATCCACTTGTACTGCTCCATCAATTTTTTCAGTACCAACATTCGAGATGGTTCCGTTTTCGCTAAGCTCAACATAAACTTTGCTTACCCCCTCCTGGTTGGCATTGCGCAAATCAAGCGGATATTTTATTCGTTCAGCAATAAACTTTCGCAGTTCTATTACCGAAGTAATTTCGGCCGATTTGGTGGTAATCAATATCACCCCATCTTTGGCTTCAGCGCCAAACCTTACCACTGCTGTGGCATCTTTTAAAACTGAAATTGATTCGATATCGTCGGGCTTAATATCATCCATTTCGCCTTCGTACTTTATGCCATCAACATAAACAAGTGGTGCTCCTTCAATTTTGGCAGCGTTTTTCGATTTTATTACAATGGCGCCATCTTTTGCAGCCGGGCCATATTTTTCGATAGCCGATTCGCCCTTTAGTATATTGATCGACTCAATGCTTTCGGCATCGATATCGCTAACTTCGCCATCGTACTTTTTACCGTCTTTTATAACCAGGGCATTGTGCATTTCATTTTTTACGCGCTCTTTGGTGGTAAAAATTACAACACCGTTCTTGCCCTTTTCGCCATAAAGAGCTGTAGCATTTTCGTCTTTTAATACCGAAATCGACTCGAGTTCTTCTGCCGAAATTTCTTCTACTTTTCCTATCTCTTTCCCATCCAAAATGTACAAGGGAGCCTCCCCGTCTTCATTCGTAATTTTCAAACTATGTACATCAATGGTAACATCCTTTTTCTTTCCGTAGCCAATAATTTTAATTTCATCGTCCGAGCCAGTTCCATCAGCAATCAAGCTTACATTAATTGCTTTCTCTCCGTTTATTTTCACCTCTTTTGCCTGATAGCCAATCATTGAGAAGACCAGCGTTTGGTTTGCATCTGTTTTTATTTCGTAGTTGCCTGAAAGATCGGTAATGGTTCCAACGTTAGAACCTTTTACCAAAACAGCAGCAGCCACTATTGGCTCGCCTTTTTCGTTGGTAACTTTACCGCTTACCTTCAGTTTTGGTGAAACAGCAACTCCGTATGCCGATTGCTGCGAATCGATATCGCTTCTGGTTAACACCACATTTATTTTTTCTTTGTTAACCGGAACTTTTTTAAACTCATAACCCAACATATTAAAAACGAGTACTGCATCTTTGTTGGCAACTCTAATCTCGTAATTACCCTGCATGTCTGATAGGGTTCCTGTGGTGCTACCTTCGATAAGCACGGCCACTGCCGGAATTGGTTCGCCTTTGTCGTTGGTAATTTTTCCTTTAACAGTAATTTCAGAAATGGTAGTTTCGGCGGTCAGCTGGTCAAAATCAGCATTGGTGCCCTCCACATAATCCGAAGTGCGGATAAAAAACACCGAAGGTTCGCCATTCTCTTTAATATCGATACCATTCGAAACTACATTGTCTTCAATTCCTAAAGCTTTGGTAATTTCGGCCCCATCAATTCCTTCAGAGAAATCAATGTTTTTCAGGTCAGGATGATCTTGTGGAATCACTACTCCGTCGACAATAATCTGAACATTTTTTTTGGCCTGAACAAATTCAGTTTTCACCTCTTTGTTCGACAAACCCATTACCAAAATGGCCAGCATGGGCAGCACAACTAACTGTTTCAGCAGGCTGTACCGGTTTTCTGTTTTCTTTTTCATCATAATAATACGGTTTTTTAATTGAGAGCCGTTAAGCGCAGTCAAAAAGGGAGCCACTCCTTTTTTATGCGCTAAACCCACCATGGCCATTTGGTAAGCTTCGGCATTATTGTTTTTCGTTATTTGGTCATCGGTAAGGTATTCCAGGTTATCGCGAATGGCCGCTTTTAGCAACCACGCAAAGGGATTAAACCACTGAAACAGAAAAAGAATTTCGGCAAAAAGAATATCGAGTGTGTGATTTTCTCTTACATGCACCATTTCGTGGTTTACAATTACTTCAAGGTTGGGGTTGTCAAGCGTTTTCTCCGAAACTACAATACGCTTAAAAAACGAAAAAGGGTGCACATCTTTTTTCGTTAGGTTTACTTCGGCACCAAACAATTCTTTTAAGTAGCTAAAGCGTATAATTTTTATGGCTTTGAGGTGCCCCAGCAGTAAATGAACAGTAAACACCACTATTCCAAGCAAATAAATTCCCAGCAGGTAATGAAACCACTGGAGTGCAAATGCTTGCTCGGATGCTACAGCTGTTTCGGGCAGGTAGGCAAAACTATTGGCTGCATTTACCATCGACGGCTGAATATACTTAATTCGGGTAAACGTAATTAGCGGAATTAAAAAACTTAATGCCAAAGAAACCGGCAAATAAATGCGGTTAAACACAAAATGTTTCTGGTGTTGAAACAACGCCATGTACAGCAAATACAATGCGCCTGCCCCAAGTGCCACCTTCCCGATATAAAACAAGAAACTTTCCATTATTTTTTATCTTTTATCAGTTTTACCAACTCGTCAATCTCCTCCTCCGACAGGTTCTTCTCTTTTACAAAAAAGGCCACAGCACTTTTGTACGAGTTATCGAAATAATCGCTAACTACCTGGTTCATAAACGAGCGACGGTACTCTTCTTTCGAGATCAGCGGAAAATACTGGTAGGTGTTGCCGTATTGTTTAAAGCCTATCACTCCTTTATCCTGCAACAAACGCACCAACGACGAAATGGTATTGTAATGTGGTTTAGGCTCGGGATACAACTCAACAATGTCTTTTACAAATGCTTTTTCCAGTTTCCAGAGGATTTTCATCAGCTCCTCTTCCTTTTTTGTTAGTTTCTTCATTTTGCGGACTATTAGTTTTTAGTACTGAGCACAAAGTACCGGGTACTGAGACTTTTCGAATTACGCAGACAAACATACAACTGATTTTTCAGTTATGCAACTGTTTTATCAGTTTTTAAACTGAATTTTCAGTTGAATTGTTTTCAATCCGGTCTGAAGCGTTTCCCGGCAAAGCGTTTCAAAGTTTTTTACTTAATAGTATACGATGTTCTAAAATGCTGTCTTTTTCTTGAAAACCAACAATGGAGTACCCGTTTTTTAGCGCAAAATGTAGCATTGGTTTGAACTTGTTGCGGGTTTTTAAAACCATTGAAGTATAACCTTTGCCCCGGGCCAATTGCTCCATTTTCTGGGTTAACCGTTGGGCAATTCCTTTGTTTCGATAGGTAGGGAGCACTCCGCCCAACCAAGAATAAAACGAACCATCGTTGTAGCGGCAATAGCCGATTTTAACGCCAACGGCTGTTGCACCGGAGTAGGCCACCAATATTATCGGATCGGTTTTTAAGCGCCCCGTTAAGTTCTGTTTTTCAATGGGCTCGGCTAATTCCGGAATTTTGCGCAATACCTCAATTGCAGAATCGGTATTTTGCTCCTGGCAAACTGTAATCATAACCGAAAATAATGTTTTTCAATAAAAAATGCCGCTCAACGAGCAGCATTTGTATTTGTAAAAAACGTATTATTTCTAATAATCGCCACCACCCATATCCATTCCGCCATCGCCTCCGCCGTTACCGCGTCGCTCTTCTTTAAAGTTATTTATTTTATAACTAAGGGTTAAGAATACCACACGTGGTTCGCGTTGCATGCGGAATGAACTTTTGAAATCGTCGCCATAGGTGGTTCGCTCAAAACGAGCGGTACCAAAGGGATCGCGAAAACTAACTGTTGCAGCCAGTTTATTATTCCAAAACTCCTGTCGGTACGAGAAATTGGTAAAAAACATGGCTCCGGTTTCGCCCTGTGCAGAAACTGACGAGCCGCGAAAGAAAGCTGTAACCTGAAAACGAGAACTTGGAGAGAACTTAAAAGTAGTATTCATTCTTCCTCCCCAGTTGGTACTTTCCTGGTCAATCGATTCGCCATTCAGGTCGCCGGTAATTTTATAATTAAATACATTAACACTGGCATTCAGTATCAACCATTCTTTATAGCTCAGGTTACCGGTAAACTCAACACCCGTAGCATAATCTTTATCAAAATTATCGGTGTAAAGGTAAAATATGCCGTCGTCTCCCCGTTCCTCGGTTCGGTCAATTTTATTGTTGGTAACCCTTCTGAACAGGTCGGCCGACACATACGAACGGGTTTCGCCAAAGCGCTTCAGCATACCAATCTCGTATGAATTGGTATACTCAGGTTTTAAATCGGGATTACCAAAACGAATGGTGTACCGGTTGTAGTAATTGGGCGTTGGATCCAAATCGCGACCGCTAGGGCGGTTTATCCGGCGGCTGTAACTGGCCGTTAAGTCGGCTGTTTTATTTACCTGATACGAAAAATGTGCCGTAGGAAACAAATCAAAGCGATTTAATGATGATGTTTCAGTGGCATTTGAATTTTGAATTTCACGAAGCGTTAGTTCGCCGCGCAATCCGGCCATATATGCCAGTTTCCCGCTTTTGTTGCTGTAAGTAGAGTATACTGCATGAATATCGCGTTGAAAATCGGTAGCGCTTGAATATTCATCGTTAATAATCCACGAGCCACTTTCCTGGTCGAAATCACGAAATTCCAGTTCCTCGAGTTCGCTTTCTAAACGCCCCTGGTAACCGGCTTCAAAGCGGCCATCCTCACTAAACGGGTAGGTATAATCAAGCTTTAAACGAATATCTTGCTCCTCTTCTGTTTCAAAAGTCGACACCCGGGACAAAAATTCATCAGAAGGGATAAAATCGGCATCAGCAAGAAGTTCTCCTTCAGTTTCATTATCTGTTCCGGTTTCGTTAGAATAGAATGCTGAAGCCTCGAGGCGGTGCCCTTCGTCGTTAAATTTTTGCTGAAAATTCATATTTAGGGTATAGTAATCATTTTTTCGAACAGAAGTTTCTTCACTTATAGAATAGATATGATCGGCGGCTGGAATGAAAAAATTCTCGGTACGCCCACCACCTTCGTTCGAGCGCTCAGAAACACCAACTTCGCCCGAAAATGTTAGTGTTGAACGATCGTTCAAATACCAATCGGTACCTCCTTTAACGCTGTGTCCACCGCGTATCCAGTTGCGATCGCCATCCATATTTAAAAATTCGGTAGTATCGTTGTAATACGTTTCTCGTCTGATTTTCATTTCTCCGTTATTGATCTCGTCTCGCCAATCGGCACCAAAAAACAGGTTAAGTTTTTCCATTCGATAGTTGAGCATAAAATCGCCCTGGTATTTTTCGCCGGTTCCAATACTGGCATTTACAATACCGTTTAATCCGTTCAACGAATTCTTTTTCATAACCAGGTTGATAATCCCTGCTGTGCCATCGGGTTCGTATTTTGCCGATGGATTGGTAATAATTTCGATATTCTCGATTGCCGAAGAAGGTATCTGGCGTAAGGCATCGCTGCCGCTTAAAACACTCGGCCTACCATCAATTAATACGGTAAAATTGCCCGAGCCTCTTAGCGAAACATTACCTTCGATATCAACCTGAATGGATGGTGTATTCTCCAATACATCAACAGCAGTGCCACCCACCGCGCTAATTACCTGGCTAACATTAACTACTTTTTTATCGAGCTTGTACTCTACAGCTGCCCTGTCGGCCACCACATCAATAGCACCAATGGCTACTGTTGAAGGGCTAAGGCTAACTGCGCCAATATTGTACACCCGGTTTCCCCGGTCGAGAATAATATTATTTACATTTGTTTTATCGAAACCGATAAAATTAGCTTCCAGAAAATAGTCGCCGTAGGCAACATCTGCAATCTCAAATTCTCCATTTTCATTGGTTATTCCACCGGTTATTAAAGTAGAGTCTGTTAAGGTGTATACGGCAATATTGGCAAACTCCATGGGGCTTGTCGATTCTTTATCTACAATTTTTCCAATAATTTTCCCCTTCCCATCATCGTCCGGATTTGTTGATTTTTCCGGAGTATCCGCTTTGGCATAAGCTAGCGCTCCAACTAAAAGAAGGCCAGATAATACCAGTTTCATTAAGTGTTTCATTGCTGTTTTTAAATTGTTTTCATTCTGTTTTACACCTATTAAGACCATTTAGTCTTTTTTAGGTTTAATGCTAAAGTGTTAATTACTTGTTAACGTACACGGAATTGCTGAGATTATAGCGTAAACTTCTTCTCCAACAGAGTTGTGTATATCCTGAAGATATATACAAAATAATGCTAGTTGACCGAGTATATTCTTCTTTACTTTAGCATCAAAACCACCTATCTAGCTGATTTTTTATCACTTACACTAATTTTATTTTTTTCGGGCATTGCTTTGTTATGCTAAATAGTTGGATTAACTTTGCTTGCATCATCAATTTTAAACTTAATAACCATGAATGATCAAGTCAATCAACAGCAATCTCCTCCGCCTAACTATTTGGTTTTTGCTATTCTTGTTACCATTTTTTGTTGCCAGATATTAGGTATTGTATCCATTGTTTTTGCAGCACAGGTAAACTCAAAATTTAATGCAGGCGATTACCAGGGTGCGCTTAACGCCAGTAAAAACGCAAAACTTTGGGCCTGGATTGGATTAGCAAGTGGCCTGGCAGTTGCTATTATTTTTACGCTATTATCGGTATTTGGCGTTATTGCAGGGCTATCGCTTGATGCCTTAGACTTTTAGCAAAGAGCAGTTGAAGTAAAACCACAGCTTTGCTAATTAAAAGCGCATTTGAATTTTTAGCGCAACCCTAATAAGTTGAGCGAGTATTTATACAAATGAAAAAATCAGTAAATATTATACTGCTACTTCTAATTACAGGAGTAGCAGTTCTTTTTTTCCTGCTCGACCCCTCGAAGCACGAGATTTTCCCAACATGTTTGTTTTATTCGCTTACCGGGGGTTATTGTCCGGGATGTGGTTCGCAACGTGCACTTCACAGTTTATTACATTTTAATATTGCCGGGGTAATAAGTTACAACTTTTTGTTTTTACCTGCTGCACTTCTAATTTTATACCATTACGTGCACCCACTGCTAAATAAAATGCTGGGCTGGAAACTGCCCAATTTATTCTATAAAAAGCAAACTCCATGGATTATTTTTGTTGTGGTGATTTTGTTTTGGGTTGCCCGTAATTTACCCATTTATCCGTTTAATGTACTTGCTCCGGGGATGGGAAAATAGAATGTCATCAATGCTTTTTCAGGAAGTTTTTAATGGCATCTTTTGCCTCGTTAAAACCTGTGTAATAAATAACTTCAAGCTCGTTACAGCCCGATATCATGGCTGACAGGCGTTTATTATTCGCATTACGAAAAAGACAAAGTACAGGTTTTTTCATTTCAACCGCACGGCCAATTTCGTAACCAACACCCATTGAAACTGTTGTTACTTCAGCAACCACTGCATCGGCCTCTTTTAACCAATCCAAATCTCTATCGTGAATAAACTGATCATCGGGGCCATCGTCGCCCGCACTTGTTAATGCCGCATCGCCAACATGCTCGGTTAGCACTTCGGCAAAAGCTTTCAGGTAATCAATAAGCTGTTCATACAATTTGGCATCTTGTCTCCCCCCGCGAATCGATCCGGCAAAATAAATTTTCATGCTTCTGTTAATTTTTGGTATTGTTGTTATGAGGTGTAAAATTGTGTTTCATTTCACCATCTTCAAACACAACACGCGTCCGAGGTAAACTCTCGGGGTAATTTTGCTGTATAAAGTCAATCATTTTTTCGCGTATGTACACCCGCAAATCCCATGCTGTTGGCGAATCTTTAGCACTTACCAGGGCTCTTATTTCAACTCCGTATTCTTTGGCATCGGTTACCTGCAACACATTTACTTTCTTGTCCCAAAGTGGCGTGTTTTCAAGTAAACGTGTCAGCTCCTTTCGCAAAGCTTCAAACGAAACACGATAGTCGGTATATAAAAATACGGTACCTAAAATTTCTGCTGACGTTCTTGTCCAGTTTTGAAAAGGTTTTTCAAAAAAATAGGTAGATGGCACTACCAGGCGGCGCTGATCCCATATTTTTACAACTACATACGTTAGGGTTATCTCTTCTATTCTTCCCCACTCGTTTTCAATAATCACTACATCATCAAGCCGAATAGGCTGTGTAATTGCAATTTGCAAGCCCGCCAATACGGTTGCAATAAGTTTTTGTGCAGCAAAACCAATAATTATACCGGCCACACCTGCCGAAGCAAATAAACTAATTCCCAATTGCCGCACCTCCTCAAACATCATCAGGGCAGTTCCTATGGCAATTAAAATAATCAGAAAATAGATTATACTTTCCATGATATTGAATTGGGTGAGAAACTTTCGTTCGCGCAAGTTATCTTCTTGCGAAGTATCGAGTTTTGCCAAAATAACTTTTTTAAATGCCCTTAACAAAACTATTGACGCCCAGGCAATACTAAGAATTAAAAGAATAGAGCCTGCCTTGTTAAAAAACGGAATGAGGCTGGAATTAACCAACTCATATTCTTTTATAAAAAACTTAAAAAACACCGCTAAAAGCAGCAGTAAAAACGGAATAATAAATTTTATGACTTGCTTCATCACTAACTCTTTTTATTTTTCTAATCCGGCTTTTTAACCGTACTTTTTATATGAATATCGCGTTGCGGGAAAGGAATTTGCACTTTATTCTTCCGGAATTCATCATCGATGGCGTAGCGCAATTCGCTTTTAATATTCTCTACATAAAACGTTTCGCGCACCCAAAAGAAAACCTGGAACTCAAGTGCCGAGTCACCAAAATTATTAAACCTTACAAAGGGTTTCGGATGATTTGAAATGTGTTTGTTTTTAAAAACACAGTTGAGCAAAATTTCGGTTACCAATTTGGTGTCGGAACCATAAGCAACCCCCACATCAACCGAAAACCGGGTGTTGTAATCCATCTGGCTCCAGTTAATAATTTTATCGTTTACAAACTTCGAGTTGGGGACAACCAAAATAATATCGTCGCGTGTTTTTAGTTTTGAGGTACGAAGCCCTATGTGAATTACGCGTCCAACGGTACCATCCTGCAACTGAATAACATCATCAATCTGCAGGTTTCGTTCAACCAAAAGCACGATACCTGAAGCTATATCGCTAAAAAGCTGCTGAATACCAAAGCCAACCCCTACCAATAAAGCTGTTATACTTGCCAGGAGCACCGAAACCTTCAGTCCCGACGACTCGAGTAGAAAGATTATAATTACCACCCAAACTACATACCTTAGAATAAGGTAAACCGACCAGTAAGAACGTCGTTCTGCTTCTTGTTTTTTAATGTAGCGCTTAAAAAACCTGCGAACAACTTTAAGGGCTATCAATGTGGCCAGCAACACCACAAAAATTAAGAAAATGTTGTATACTGTAAGCGTAAAATTTCCGCTCTGGAACAGTTCTGTTTTTAAAAACTCTCTAAAGTTCATACTTCTCCAATTGGTAGGTTTAAATTAACAAAATAAGTTGGATAAGAAAAGTTGCTACAAACAAATTGGTTGGGTTGTATTTGTAGAACAAACAGGCAGGCTTAAGGTTGAAAAAAAGGGAGGTTTTTTTTGCAAAAACCTCCCTTTTATAGTAGTGTAAAAAACGCTTTGTTAATTCATTCCAACAACCAATCCGGGTTGAAAATAACCAGCGTAAGCCGTTTCTGAATGCATGGCTTCAATGGTTTTCTTAATCCCTTTATCGTCGTTTATTGATGCCCGAATCGAGCCTTTCTGATAATAGTAGCGTGAAACGATTTCGCTTTCAAGCAATTCGCTCAACTCTTCTCTGAAAACACCTAAGTCTTTCTCCAAATCGGGTTCCAGTTTTGCTTCAAGGGCTTCAAACTCCGCTTCGGCCAGTCCGTAATATTTTTCACGTTTGGCGGTTTTCAGCAAGGCTTCCAGGTCGTCTTGCGAAGCCGATTCGTATTTAAATTCGCTTTGTTGAACAAAGGTGGCAAACTGCTTATAAATATCATCAGTTATCGAAAATGCTTCGGGCTCAGGAATACTTTCGTTTTCGTTGGAATACCTGGTGGCAAAGTCAAAAATCATAAAACGGGTTACCAGTTCAATAGCCAAAGTACTCAACTGTTCGCCTTCAATTTTAACATCCGGCACAACACCACCGCCATCGTATACCTTCCGTCCTTTTTTTGTTGTAAACTCGGTAATCAACGAATCGGGGATATGTCCCACACTTCCATCGTCATTTCGGTGCGAATAATCAAGAGCCTGAATACACCGGCCGCTTGGAATGTAATATTTTGCAGTGGTAACCTTTAACTTGGTATTGTAACTTAAATCGCGGGTTGTTTGCACAAGGCCTTTCCCAAAGGTGCGTGTTCCAACCACAATTCCCCGGTCTAAATCCTGAATGGCGCCTGCCACAATTTCGGAGGCTGAAGCCGATCCGCTATTCACCAAAACAGCAATTTTAATAGTTGTGTCCATTGGGGCTGCATTGGCTTTGTACACTTTATCCCATTGTTTTACTTTACCCCGTGTGCTTACAATCTCCTCTCCCTGAGGAACAAAAAAGTTTACAATTTTTACTGCTTCCATCAATAATCCTCCGGGATTTCCACGTAAATCAAGAATTAAACCATCGGGGTTGTTTTCTTTTAATTCCAGAAATGCTTTTTGCACATCGGCACTACAGTTAGCTGTAAAATTTGAGAGACGGATGTAGGCCGTACGCTGGTCAATCATTCCATAGTACGGTACTGCGTTAATGCTTATTTTTTCGCGAACCACATCAACCGTAAAGGTTTTCTTTTGCCCGGGGCGCTGTACTTTAATCGATACCGGTTTATTGGCCGGTCCTTTTAACAATGAACTTACATCTTCGGTGCTCATTTCGCTGGTATTTTTCCCCTCCACTTCAAGAAGAATATCACCTGCTTTTAAACCAAACTTTTGCGCCGGAAATCCTTCATAAGGCTCGGCAATTATAATTTTATCATTCTGTTTACTAATTAAAGCTCCAATACCCGCGTACTCGCCGGTAGTCATAAAACGAAAGTCTTCAATCTGGTCTTCCGAGATATAATTGGTGTAAGGATCGAGGGATTCGAGCATTTTATCGATACTTGTTTTTACCAGGTCGTTCGGATTTACATCGTCAACATAAAACATGTTAAGCTCACGAAAAAGCGTATGGTAAATATCAAGGTTTTTTGCTATTTCAAAATTTTTCTGATCGCGGGTAAAGCTAAAAAAGCTAATACCAACTACAGCAACAATCGTTATTCCTATTAATAGTCTTCTCTTCATCTGCTTAAAATTTAATTTCCCAATCTTTTTTCATTCCCCGAACCACATTCTCCGGGGTTCTAAATAAAGTTTTGCATGGTTTTAAACTGCCAAAAGTAAGAAATCTTACCTGATATATGTCACCACCGACCACAATACATTACGTTAATTTATATTAAAACCAAACTGTTTACTATTAGTGGTAACATATTGCATTGCAGAAAAGTTAACGCGCGTTAAAATTAAAAAAGCATTAAACCAAATTCGTTGTTACCCGTCAAAGCAGCAATTACAAAACAATTAAAAAGTATAAAAAATGAAAACTAGAATTTTAACATTAACACTGATTGCAATTTTTTTCCTATCATTTGGTGCTATGGCACAAAAAACTGAAAACAGAAAGCGTTTGCCACAACAACGCCAGATGATGGCCGACAGAACAGACAAAGCCAGAGACCAGTTCAAAGATTTTTTTACCGAAGAACAACAAGAACAGATGAAGAAGCTTCGTTTGGAAACCGCTAAAAAAATGCAACCACTTCGCAACGAGTTAAACGAACTGGAAGCCAGACAACAAACACTGTCTACTGCCGAAAGTGCTGATATGAAAGCCATTGAAAAAAATATTGATCAAATGGCAAAAATTAAGGCTGATATGCAAAAAATCAGAGCTCGTCAGCACCAGGAAATTCGCTCGATGCTGAGCGATGAACAACGCATAAAGTTTGATAATATGAAAGGCCGAAAAGACAGAAAAGGAGACTTTGAAAGAAAACCCATGCAAGGCGATCGTTTTAAACACGGGGCATAAGGGTAAATAGATAGATGTGTAAAGCCGGCAATAAAATTGTCGGCTTTTTTTATGCCTGCTCACCGATAAAATACTGTGGTTTAACGAAATTTTTTCACTTTTTCAGCCTGTTTCAAATACTTTGCAAAGCAATTATAAACCAAATTATAAGTAAATGAAACAAACTGTAGTAGTATTTACATACCTCCTTTTACTGTTTGGATTGTCCTCCTGTTTGTTTTCGCCATCGATAAAAGGCAACGGCAATGTTGTTGAACAAGCACGTCATCTGGATACTTTTGACGAACTAAAAGTTAGCCGCGGAATGAATGTGTACATTACCCAGGGCAACGAAACCAAAGTGGTGGTTATTGCTGATGAGAACCTTCATGAGGTAATTGAAACGACAGTAACAGACCAGCGTCTGGAAATAAAATCAACCAGTAATATTCGCAGTGCTACAGAAAACAAAGTGCTGCTTACCGTTCCTCAACTTGAACTAATAAAAGCCATTGCCGGGTGTAATGTGTATTCCGAAGGCATTTTAAAAGGTAAGGAAATGGAAATTTCGGCTGCTGCTGGAAGCAATGTTCATTTAAGCGTAGAGCTTGCCCATGCAATAGTAAGTGCCTCGGCAGGTTCAAACATTAATATGGATGGCACGGCCAATCATTTTTTTGCAAAAGCCGCAGCCGGTGCAAACATTAAAGCCAACAGTGTGGTATCCAATTTAACTGAAGCAAAAGTAAGCAGTGGTGCAAATATTTGGGTAAACAGCAAAGAAGAGCTGAAAGCTAATGCCAGCAGCGGTGGAAACATCTTTTTTATCGGAAATCCACCGATTACCGAGTTTCATAAATCATCGGGCGGAAATGTGATAAAAAATTAGTCCCACTTGTAACTTTCTTGTTTTGGCAGCGTCATTTCAACAAATCAACTTAAGGCATCGCATTTCTTAGTTCAATCATCAACAATTAATTCGCATGCTACTCGCTGATAAATATTCATATAAACAAACAATTTTAATCATGAAAACACTAAAAAAACTCATTCTTCTTCTTATGGTTGCCGTTACAAGCTACGGTACTGTACTTGCCGGAAACAGCGACGAAACCCAAAACAGGCGTGTTGAAGGATTTAAGGCCATAAAAGTATCAACCGGAATTGATTTATACCTCACAATGGGTGATGCCGAAGCGGTAAAAGTGGTAGCAGACGACGATATAATTGACGACCTGATTACCGAAATAAAAAACGGAACCCTGCATATTTATATGAAACGTAACAACTGGTTTAACTGGGGCAGTGGCAATAAAACAAAAAAAGCTTACGTAACGGTTAAAGAGCTTGAAGAATTACGTGCTTCTTCGGGGTCGGACGTAAAATCGCAAAATATGCTGAAAGGCGAAAGGCTGGAAGTGAGCTGTAGCAGTGGAAGTGATGTTGAACTGGAGGTGTTTTACAAAAACATTTCGGTAGACACCAGCAGTGGTAGCGATTCAAAATTGAGAGGAAAAGTAAAAACACTGCATGTTGATGCCAGCAGCGGTTCGGACATTAAAGCAGCTGACCTTGAGGCGGTTATTTGTTATGCCGACGCCAGCAGCGGTTCGGATATTACCGTTAATGTAAGTAGCGAGATTTATGCCAGTGCCAGCAGCGGTTCGGATATTAACTATTACGGAAAGCCCGAAGTTCGGGATATTAATGAATCAAGCGGTGGCGATGTAAAACAACGATAATAAATTCAGGGCGGATATTCCGCCTTTTTTTCCGCTCTTATAATAAGGCTTTCAACAGAATCGTTTATTTTGTGTTTTAGTTTTTTCGGATGAAAGCCATTTACATCAAAATAATACTAATTGCAGTTCTGTTGGGATTTACCAGCCTCGATTTTGTACAGGCACAAGATGGTAACCCACTTCAATTTTTAACCAGTGTAAGTCAGTCATCGCTGTCGAACCCGGCATTTCACAACCAAAACGAAAAACTGGTAATTGGCCTTCCTCTTGTTTCGGGAGCCATGTTTGGCTGGAATGCCAACTTTTCGCCCAACTATATTTTTTCTGAAAACTTTTCCTACAGTTTCGATAATTTTTACCGCTCGTTGGGCGAACCCGGCGATGCAAATTCGCTAGTTACCGTACCCCTTGTTTATTTAAGCCTCACAAAAAACAAGCAAACATTTGGCCTTTCCATCTCCGAAAAAATGCTAGTCTCCAGCAATTTCGACCATGAAGTGCTAAAATTTATCGACCTTGGCTTAATTCCCTACTATGGCAAAGAGGAACTTTATGGCCCCATTTCGTTGAAAACAAAATTGTACCGCGAAGTGGCTTTTACCTACGCCGTTCAGGTAGATAAAAAAATAAGTATTGGCGTGCGGCCTAAATTGTTATTCGGAAAATTTTATTACGATATCAACGAATTATATCTTCAGGTGCAAACCCTTGCCGATGAGCAAATAATGCAGGTAATTCCCACAGGTGAGTATCGGATATCGGGCCCCATTGATGTGGAATACGACAGCGAAAGAAAAAAAACTGTGATAAAACCCGACTTTACAGCAGGTGATTATTTTTTTAAGTTTAGAAATATGGGTGCAGCAATTGATTTGGGTTTAAGTGCCCGAATTAACGAGCAAACCACAGTGTCTTTTTCGCTTTCTGATTTAGGTTTTACAGCGTTAAAATACCGGGCCTACGACAATACCTACACGGGATCGATGGATTACGCTCAAGACGACCTTTACCAGTCGCACGACCCCAATGCTCCCAATTATTTTGAACCCAAAGAAGCCCTGTTGGCGTTTACCGATTCGTTACCATTTATAACTTCGGCCGAAGCCATAGCAAAACGGCAATACGAGTTGATGCCCTTAAAATTGAATTTATCAGCAACATATCGGCTTACCGATAAAATGAAACTTAACTTTTCAGAGTACCTTTCTGTTGCCAACGGACGGACAACAAGTTACCTATCAGCCTACTACACTGTAAACCTGGGAACGAAACTTGAACTGAGCACCGGTTTAAACCTGCAGAATACCGAAAAACTTTTACCTGGGTTTGGCTGCAGCTACACCGGCAAAGGTGCACAGTTCTACCTGGCAACCAATAATATTTACAAGCTGGTGCAACCTTCTAAAGCAAAAAATTTAAATTTGTGGTTTGGCGTGAATTTTTTATTTAACACGCAGCAAAAATAGTTTTTAGTATGACATTATTTATTACACTATACGTTGTTAATTTCATCAGAACCCTAATAATAATTGCTGTTATCTACTTTGGATTTCGTTTTATTGTTCGCTATCTCTTTCCAAAAATAATCGATAAAGGGGTAAAAAACATGCAACAAAAAATGCGCGATCAACAACGTCAGCAACAACCCAAGCGACCTGAAGGGGAAGTAACGGTTGAAGGCAGGCCACAAGCCAACAACAAAGATAACAAGCAAAATGGTGAATACATTGATTTTGAGGAGGTAGATTAGAAGACTGCCCGTACACAACGTACGGCTTACTCAAAAAATTATCACTTTAAAAACCCTTCGCTCGAAAACGGCAATTTTGTAGGTTTCGGGGCCACAAAAACCTCTCCGGGGCAGGTATCGTTTAGCATTGTAACACCGGCGCCAATAATACAATTTTCGGCAATAGTAATGCCATCGCGTAAAACGGTTCCTTTTCCTAAAAACACATTCTTTTTAATTGTAATACAGCCTGATATACTTGCCCCCCCACCAATGTAACAATTATCGGCAATACGGGTATCGTGCCCAATATTACAGCTATCGCGCAAAAACACATTATTGCCTAAAACCACATTAGGCTGTACAGAAACACAAGCGGCCACAAAACAATTATCGCCTATTTTTAAATCGGAAAACACCGCTGCATTGGGATGGATAAAACTACCCAGCTTATAACCTTTTTCACGGGCTTCTTTACATTTTAATTCCCTATTCCGGTTTATATCAGAATAGCTCATGGCTACAAACATCTCGTATTTATCCGGGGGGTACATATTCTGAACCGTCTCAAACGGCACAACAGGTTTATCAAGAAAATTATCATCTTGAATGAATGAATCATCCACTGTAAAAGCAGCTACTTTTCTTTTTGAAAACTGCTGATAACAGTAAAATACATTTACTGCCATTGGCCCAATTCCAAACAAGACTATTTCTTTCATACCTATTTCAGTTTTACAATTTAACATTAAGTTTGAGGTAAGCTGGCATGGATACCTGTGAGCATAGCCTATGCCGCAACAGTTCAATCCCATCTATTTTTGTTTCTTCGGTAAAGCCGGCAAAACGATACGTTATATTCATCATCCGATTTTTTGATGTTGGTTTAAACACCGCTTTTAACTCCACCTCTTTTTCACGAGCCAGGTTTATCAGGTACCCCAACAAAACGGCACCAATACCGCGCGACATTACACGGCAAGACATTAAGAATAATTGTATCGTCCAAACTTTCAGATCTTTCTCAATTAAAATCAACCCGATATGCCCATACGTTCCAAACTTATCTTCCAACCGTGCCATTAGCAACAAATGATTTTCAGACTTTGCCAGCTCTTTTAATTCTTCGTAAGAAAAAGTTACTCCCGAGGAGTTAAGCTGATTGGTGCGTTCAGTTAATTCAACCGCCCTTTGCAAGTCGCTTTCGCCGGCCCGAAAAAGGTCGAGTTTCATTCCCAGTGTTTCCAGAAAATCGGTATTTGTACCCTGAAATAGCTGTTCTTTTTCCTTTCGTAAAAAATCGCTTTTGTACATTTCCCTGCGCAAAGCCGAATCGGAGGTTACAAATTCAGGATTCAGGTAATCAAGGTTTAGCAGGTCGTTGATTTCATTACCGTTAACACAGCGAACCTCGGGTAAGCGGAATTGCACCTCCTGACGTTCAAACTCCTGATCATCAACAAAAACAAGCGAATCGACACCGATATTTAACCCGGTGGCAATGTTTTGTAGTGCTTCCGATTTTGGATTCCAGCTTATCTGAGGTAACAAAAAAAAGTGGTCGACATCCATTTTTTGCAACTGATGCATCGCCTCATCATAATTATTTTTACTGGCCACCGATTGTAAAATACCACGTGAATCCAGCGTTTCAAGCACGTGTTTTATTCCCTCTTTCAGGCGCACCTCATCACCTTCGGGCAGCGTGCCGTGCCACAGGGTATTATCCAAATCCCAAACCACGCATTTGGCTATTTTATTGGCTCTACTCATAACTACAGGCTGAGTGGCTTAATTATATTTTGAAATCATCAGCTGCAGCATCTGATCAGATCCTTCAATCAATTGCATAATCTTGCTGTCACGGTAGAAACGTTCAACCGGATATTCATTGCTTAATCCATTGGCGCCATGCAACTGAACCGAAGCTTCGGAAGCTGATTTTAACATTTTTGTGGCCATGTATTTTGCTGCCAGAATTTCGCCAAATGCCTCTCTTTTTTTGGCTTCCATATATTTTCCGGCACTAAAACACAAAAGCCTGGCAGCCTTAATATCAACGGCCATTTCGCTGAGCATTCTTTTTACCAGCTGGTTATTGGCAATTGGCTCACCAAACTGTTTCCGGTTTTTGGTATAAAGTTTCGAGCTTTCCATACATGCCTGTGCCATGCCCACACAGCCCCAGGCAATACTGTAACGCCCAATATCAAGACCGGTAAAAGCAACAGGAAACAATCCAAATCCCACATTGCCCACCAGATGAGTTTGCGGAACACGAACATTTTTAAAATGAAGCTCTCCAAGCATGCATCCACGTGCGCCCAACAAACCGTTTATTGGCTTCACACTTAATCCGGGTGCACCTGATGGAACCAGCAGGCTACAAATTTTTCCGTTTAACTTTCCAAAAACCAAAAACAATCCGGCAATTTGAGCAAACGATATCCATTTTTTTGTGCCGTTTAAAACATAAAAACTACCCTCTTCAGTAACCTGCATTTCTATGCTGCTGGCATCGCTGCCATGCCCCGGCTCGGTTAATGCAAAAGCTGCTATTCGGGTACCACTGGTAAGTTGTGGGAGAAATTTATTTTTTAAGGGCTCGCTGCCCCAGCGATTCAGAACTGCTCCAACCATATTTTGCACTGTTAGTAAACTGCGCACCGATGTACAGGCTTTACCGGCTTCTTCGTTCAGCAGGCCAAAAGTTACAGGATCGAGATTCAGTCCACCACACGCTTCCGGAAGAATGGCACCCAGGTAGCCCGCTGTGGACAGTTGCTTAATAATTGATTCCGGCACTTGCTCCTCCCGGTCGATTTGAGCAGCCAGGGGGGCAATTTTAATCCCGAAAAATTCAGCATAACTGGCCTGGGCTGCTAATTGATTTTTGGAGAGTAGAACATTCATTATAACTAATTTTTGTTCTTTAAAACTAAGGTATTCAATGCGTCAACCGACCTAAAATTGTCGAGTTTAAGGTCTTCATTCGAAATTTCAAATCCGAATTCTGTTTCAATAAAATTAACCAGCTCCATAGCAAACAAAGAGTTTACCAGGCCTTGTTTAAACAGGTCTTCTTTGTCTGAAAATTTATCAGATCCAATGTGATTAATTAAAAAATCACGAATTTTTTGGGTCTGCTCTGTTGTAGTCATATCGTTTTATATTCTTTAAGTTGATAAAATCCTTTTCCGTTTTTCTTACCGTAGAAACCGGCATCAACTATTTTTTTAAGGTACGGGCAAGGTCGGTATTTGCTGTCGTTAAAGCTATCGAACAAAACTATCAGCGAGTTCAGAATAGTATCAAGGCCAATCAGGTCGGCGGTTTCCAGGGGTCCCATTTTATGCCCAAAACAGTTTTTAAACGTTTTATCTATGTCTTCAACAGTGGCAACTCCTTCCTGCAAAAGGTAAATGGCTTCATTAATGGTAAGCATCAGTACCCGGTTCGAGATAAATCCGGGCGAGTCGTTTACCATCACCCATTCCTTACCAAATGCCTTTAGAAACTGCTGGGTTTTTGCAATGGTTTCTTCACTTGAATGAAAGCCTTTTATCAATTCAACGGTGTTTTTCATGGGCACCGGGTTCATAAAATGAATACCAACAAACCGATCGGGCCGACCTGTAACTGAAGCTTGTTGCGTTATAGGAATAGTCGATGTATTTGATGCAAAAATAACATGAGGCGGGCATATTTGATCCAGCTCTTTCCAAAGCGTTTTTTTGATTTCCCAGTTTTCAGTTACATTTTCAATAATGTAATCTGCTTCCACCAGAGTATTAAGGGCTGAGGTAACAGTTAATTTACTTAACAAATTTTCCAATACCAATCCTTGCAGTTCCGGTTTAAACATGAGTAAGAACCGGAATTCCTTTTTAAAATTCTGCTTAAACTTAAGTAACTGATTTTCATCAACATCACAAAGAACAACGGATAAACCATGAGTCAATAAATCAATGGCCAGACCACTTCCCATAAGGCCTGCACCTATTACTCCTACTTTTGAAATTTCCATAGTTGAGGTTTCATAAACACGCCCAAATTACTGAAAATAGGAAAGAATTTACATTTTTCTCTGAAATTATTAAGAATCACTTATTTTTGTGCTTCAATTCAGATAATTATAGTTAGATGGCACAGGAAGATATTTTCAAGAAATTGGTAGCACACTGCAAAGAATACGGTTATGTTTTTCAATCGAGCGAAATTTACGATGGCCTTGGTGCAGTGTACGATTACGGACAAATGGGTGTTGAACTAAAAAACAACATCAAAAAATACTGGTGGGACAGCATGGTGCTTTTGCACGAAAACGTGGTTGGATTGGATTCGGCCATATTTATGCACCCAACTATTTGGAAAGCATCGGGGCATGTTGATGCGTTTAACGATCCGCTAATCGACAATAAAGACTCGAAAAAACGCTACCGTGCCGATGTATTGATTGAAGATGCCTTGGCAAAATTTGAAGCCAAAATGGATAAAGAAGTGGCCAAAGCTAAAAAACGTTTTGGCGATGCCTTCGACGAAAAACAGTTTCGCGAAACCAACCCTCGCGTTTTGGCTAACCAGAAAAAATACGACGAGCTACACGCCCGTTTTGCAAAGGCGCTTAACGACAGCAACCTCGAAGAACTAAAGCAAATCATCATCGATCAGGAAATTGCCTGCCCCATTTCAGGCTCACGGAACTGGACAGATGTGCGCCAGTTTAACCTGATGTTTTCAACCGAAATGGGATCGACTGCTGAAGGAGCATCAAAAATTTTCCTTCGCCCGGAAACAGCCCAGGGTATTTTTGTAAACTACCTTAACGTGCAAAAAACCGGACGAATGAAAATCCCGTTTGGGATTGCACAAATTGGTAAAGCATTCCGTAACGAGATTGTTGCCCGCCAGTTTATTTTCCGCATGCGCGAATTTGAACAAATGGAGATGCAATTCTTTGTGCGCCCTGGCTCTGAGCTCGACTGGTTTGAAAAATGGAAAGAAACCCGCATAAAATGGCACCGTGCCCTTGGCTTTGGCGACGAAAATTACCGTTTCCACGAGCACGAGAAACTGGCACACTATGCTAATGCAGCCGTTGACGTGGAATACAAATTCCCCTTTGGCTTTAAAGAAGTAGAAGGCATACACTCGCGCACCGACTTTGACCTGTCACAGCACGAAAAATATTCAGGCAAAAAAATTCGCTACTTCGATCCGGAGTTAAACGAATCGTATGTGCCATACGTAGTAGAAACATCAATTGGTGTCGACCGCATGTTCCTGCAAGTAATTTCGGCCAGTTATTGCGAAGAGCAGCTGGAGAAAGATTCGCGTGTGGTACTGAAACTGCCTCCGGTACTAGCTCCTGTAAAACTGGCGGTTATGCCACTGGTTAAAAAAGACGGACTACCGGAAAAAGCCCGCGAAATCATCGACGAACTGAAATTTGATTTCAACTGCCAGTACGACGAGAAAGACTCGATTGGCAAACGTTACCGCCGCCAGGATGCCATTGGTACTCCATTCTGTGTAACGGTTGATCATCAATCGGCTGAAGACAACACAGTGACCATTCGCTACCGCGACACCATGGAACAGGAACGTGTAGCCATTGCCGATTTAGGCAAAATTATTGGAGAGCAGGTGAGTTATAAAAATCTATTTGAGAAATTATAGGTTTCGGAAACCATGACTTAACACCCCCGATTATTATATGTGATAAAATTTATGCAATTTTATCACATATTTTTTTGTTAATAACGAATCAAAAATTCCACATACAATGGATATAAAATCTTTATTGAAAAGTGTACTCCCGCATGTTTTGGCCGTTGTTGCCATGCTTGCCGTTTCATCGGTTTATTTTTACCCGGCCTGGGAAGGCAAAACCTTGCAGGGCGAAGATGTTGTTGGTGGCTACGGCAAAGGCCGCGAAGCCCGCGATTTCAGAACATACGAAGATGAAAGAGTACTTTGGAACGGATCTATTTTTGGTGGAATGCCCGAATTCGTTCATGCACCTTACGAAGGGGCATCATCGATGAAAAAGATTTTTTACTTGCCCAACAAACTCGGAATGCCACGCGAAGTAGCTTCCATTTTTTGGTACATGTTAGGTTTTTATATCCTGCTGATTGCATTAGGTGTCTCGCCTAAGCTTGCTGCCGGGGGCTCCATGGCCTTTGCCCTTGGCTCCTACAATGTAATTATCATCCTGGCCGGCCATTACATGAAAGTGTATACCCTGGCCTTAATACCGCCAACCCTTGCAGGCATCATTCTTATATTTAAAGAAAAATACCGGTGGGGCCTGATACTAACCTCCTTTTTCCTGGCAATGCAAATAACCATGGCACACATACAAATGATGTATTATTTTCTGATCGCCATGTTGTTTTTTGGTTCTGTTGAGTTGGTCTATCAAATCAGGGAAAAGAACCTAAAGCAATTCTCGAAAACCATAGTTGTGTTATTGGCTGCAGCCGCTCTGGGTATTGCTCCCAACTATGCCCGTTTAATTAACTATTACAAGTTCAATGATCAGTCGATTCGGGGAAGCAGCGAACTAACCATTGGCAACGAAGGCGTTAAAACCGACAAAGGATTAGACAAAGACTACATAAACATGTGGAGCAGTGGCGTTGATGAAGCCATGATGGTTATTGTTCCGAATGTAAAAGGCGGCTCAACGGCAGCCATTAAACAAAACCGCGACTTATTAAATGCGCTACCACGACAACACCGCCAAACCCTGGGCAACTTCAACCAATATTGGGGAAATCAGCCCTTCAGTGGCGGTCCAAATTACCTGGGTGTTGTCTTTGTATTTCTTTTTATGCTTGGCCTGTTTCTGGTAAAAGACCACCTGAAAACAGCCATACTCCTGCCGGTTATCCTGTTTCTTTTGCTTGCCATGGGCGGTAACCTGTCGTGGTTTACCGATTTGTTTATCGACTATTTCCCGATGTACAATAAATTTCGAACACCGGTATCAATACTGGCCATTTCGGCCATTTTACTAAGTTTCTTTGCACTGTACAGCACTTATTTAATCAGCTCCGACCGAACATTATTAGAGAAAAAAGCCACGTTGCCTGGAATGAAAAAGCCGCAACCGGTTTATTTGCTCGTTTCAGGTATTTTTATTTTGTTTCTGCTAATTAACCTTGCCTTACCCAATTTATTTAACAGCTACATTAGCGATGTTGAGCAAAACCAAATCTTTCAGTGGCAAAAACAGCCTAACATTGCCAACCAGCTCGATGGTTTAATTGGTGCTTTGGTTGATTTTCGCATCGGCGTATTCCGTGCCGATTTATTCAGAGCCCTGGTGTTTGTTGTAGCATTAACAGCCTTATTCTATTTCTTCTCGAAACAAAAAATAAAAAAAGAAGTATTGTGGGGATTAATTATTCTTCTGGCTGTTGTTGACTTCTGGGGTATTAGCCGACGTTATGTCCCCATCGAACAATTCCATAAGCAAAGCCTGGTAAAAGAGGCCTACCAGCTATCTGATGCCGATTTGCAGATTTACCAGCGCGAGTTACAGGCCAACCCCGAATTGCAACAAAAATTCGAAGCCTACAAAGCCAAATTTAAACCTCAAAACAAGGACGAGGAAAATGAAATTCTTACCCATGTAATTAATAAATACACGCATTTTAGAGTCTACAACATTACCGGTTCGCCATTCCAGGAGAACGTTACCGCCAATGCCCATAAATCAATAGGTGGTTACCATCCGGTAAAACTACGGAGGTACCAGGACATGATTGAGCACCACATTGGAAAAATGAACCGGGGTGTACTAAACATGCTAAATGCAAAATATTTTATTACTCAACAGGGACTACAGGTTAATCCTTCGAACCTCGGAAATGCATGGTTTGTTGACTCCGTAAAGTGGGTTGATAATCCAAATGAAGAGATTTTAGCACTAAACGATATTGATGTTGCCAAAACTGCAGTCATTCGCAGCAAAAACAAGGACAAGGTTGGGACAATTAGTACCACCGGTTCGGCAAACGAAAGTATAGAACTGATACAATACAACCCGGATACCATGACTTACCACGTTCAGACCGACAGCGAACGACTGGCTGTATTTTCGGAGGTGTATTATCCCGACTGGAAAGTGCTAATTGATGGAGAAGAGAGTGATATTATTGTTAGCAATTATATTTTGCGCAGCGTTGTTATTCCGGAAGGAGAACACAAGGTGGAATTTATTCTACACCCGGCCACGTATTATACATCTAACGTAATTTCGCGTTATGCATTTTATTTGATGTTGTTAATTGTAATCGGATCAGTTGCATTTGATTTGTACATAAGAAAAAAAGCTATTGGCGCAACCGCATAAGAGCACTAAGAATGAAGTATACAGTAATTGTTGCAGTTTACAACCGTGTCGATGAGGTTCAGGAGCTTCTTCGCTCGGCAGAGAAACTCGATTTTGATCGCAAAAATTTCGAGATTCTTTTTGTTGACGATGGCTCGAAAGATGGTTTTGAGGCCTATATAAAAAGTTACAAATCGGAAACAGGACTGCAAATCAGAGCGATTTACCAGGAGAATAAAGGCCCCGGAGAAGCGCGGAATAACGGAATGAAAAATGCCTTGGGTGAGTATTTCATTTATGTAGATTCCGATTGCACCTTCCCGCCGCATTGGTTAAAAGAAATCGACAAAGAGGTTGTAGCCAACAACTACGATGCTTTTGGTGGACCCGACACCTTTCACCCATCGTTCTCGCCACTGTTAAAAGCCATTAACTATTCCATGACATCGCTGATTGGTACAGGCGGAACACGCGGCAATAAAAAATCGGTAGGCAAATTCTACCCCCGAAGCTTTAACATGGGCGTTCACCGAAAGATTTTTGAAAACATTGGGGGTATGAACAAACTACGCCACGGCCAGGACATGGACTTCTCGCAACGCATTTACGATGCCGGCTATAAAGTAGGTTTGGTTGCCGATGCTTTTGTGTACCACAAACGACGTACGAGTATATCCAAATTCTACCGCCAGATTTTTAACTGGGGAGTAGCGCGCATTAACCTGGCACAACAACATCCGGCCATGTTAAAACCGGTACACCTGCTTCCGGCAGCAATTGTTATTGGCTTAATTGCCTTGTGTGTGTTTACACTGTTGGTTCCGGTAACTGCCCCATTTTTGTGGACATTAACAGGCATCGGGTTCGCGCTAATTGTTATTTGGGCCTTTCTGGAATCCTTGTTTAAATATAAATCGCTGGCTGCAGCTCTTTTAAGCCCGGTAACGTTGAACATACAGGTTTTTGCCTACGGCTTTGGATTAATAAAAGCACTGTGGCAAACAAAAGTATTGGGAAAACAAGAGGCACGTGGATTTGTAAAAGGGTATTACGGAAAAAAGAAGAAATAATTCAGGCATGAGTACGCTGCCCAAAATAAGTGTTATTACTGTTGTTTTTAATGCCGTCGAGCTGCTTGAGCAAACCATTAAAAGCATCATCTGCCAGAGCTATGCTAACCTTGAATATATTGTTATTGATGGTTCCTCTACAGATGGCACGGTTGATATCATAAAAAAGTACGACAAAGCTATTACGCACTGGATTAGCGAAAAAGATACCGGCATTTACGATGCCATGAACAAAGGCCTGAAAATGGCCAGCGGCGATTATGTAATTTTCATCAATGCCGGCGATATGTTGTACGCTTGCGATACACTTGCAAAGATTCCGTTTGCAGCACATCCTGAAGCAGATGTTTTTTATGGAGAAACCGTAATAATCAGCGATAAAACCGGCGAGGATCTGGGATTACGGAAAAAAGTGCCACCACGAAACCTCAGTTGGAAACATTACCAAAAAGGCATGGTGGTTTGCCATCAATCGATATTTATAAAAAAGTCGATTACTACGAATTACAACACCAGTTACCGGCTTTCGGCCGATGTTGAATGGGTAATTTTAGCTTTAAAAAAAGCTCAAAAGGTTGTTTATGTCGATTGTATTATTTCCAGGTTTCTAAGTGGAGGTGCCTCGCGAAAAATGCAAAAACTGAGCCTGAAAGAACGATTTTCGGTGATGCGAAAGTATTTTGGGTTGATTCCAACCGTTTTCAGCCATATTGGTTTTATTTTCGACACGCTGGCAGTGAAGCTAAAATTGAGGCCTTTGTACCGAAAAAACTATTTTAAGCCGGAATAATGCAGAAAAAGAATATACTGTACATACATCATAGCGGACGGCTTGGAGGCGCACCCAAAAGCTTAAGTTTATTGCTTGAGAAAATTGACAAAACCCGTTTCGAACCCATAATTCTGGCCCTTCAAAACGGACCTGCTATTGAAATGCTAAAAAAAACAGGGGCAAAAGTTATTGTAAAACCCTGGCTGTTTCCTTTTCATGGTTCAACAGTTTCGGGCATGCCTTTCAGTCATCTGGTAAAAAACTATTTATTTGTAATTCCTACTTTTTTTGGTGCCCGAAGAATCATAAAAAAAATAAATCCCGATTTTATACACCTTAACAGCACCTGCCTGTTTACCTTTGCTGCCGCAGCAAAATCTATCAATAAAAAACTAAAGGTAATAACCCACGTTCGCGAGCCGCTGTTGCTAAACCTGTTTGGCAAAATTTTAAAAGTTGCCAATTATCGCTACACCGATGGCTATATATCGATATGCAAAAACGACCAGAGCCGGATGCTACTAAAAAACAAACCGGCAACTGTTGTCTATAATTTTATCAATTTCAGCGATTATAACCCTGGTATAACAAACAGGGTTTTGCGCGACGAGCTTCAATTGAAAAACGACGCTATTATTTGCTTAAGCCTGGCACGTATTTCAAAACCCAACGGAATACTGGAACTGATAGAACGGTTTAAGGCATTAAACAAGTCGTTTACGAAATTTAAACTGGTAGTGGTTGGTCTAAAACAAAACAACAGCTACGAAAAAAAGTGTATCGAAGCGGCAAAATCTAATCCAAATATTTTTTTGCTTCCTTTTCGTACCGATGCTACAGCGCTGATTGCTTCATCTGACATTATGCTTTGTTCGTTTACAGCACCGCACTTTTCGAGGGCAATTATTGAAGCATCGGCCATGGGAAAACCAACACTCGGAAATAATATTGGTGGCGTAGACGAATTAATCGATGATGCAAAAACCGGTTATTTGTTTAATATCCACTCGCAGCAGGATTTTGAGGAAAAACTTAGTAAATTGAAAGACGAAAAACACCGCGAAGTGCTGGGCCGCAATGGCTATAGCTTTGCACAGGCAAATTTTGATGCAGAAAAGAATGCACAAGCCACCTTTAAGTTTTACGAACAATTTTTGGAACTATGAAACTATTGGAGTCGCTCACACGAATTATTTACCGACTTTACCACCTTCCGCTTTTTATTGTGTTTAAGGTGCAATACAAAACCTTTCCGCGCATAAAAGGGCGCATGTTTTTGCGCAATAAGGGAACAATGCAGCTTGGCTCCGGAGTTCGGATTAACTCGCTGTATGCAGCCAATGCCATTGGTGGACAAACATTTATGAGCATAAAAGTAAGACCGGGAGCCACTTTAAAAATTGGCAACAACGTAGCCCTGTCGAATAGTGCCATATATTGTGCCGACAGCATAAGCCTTGAAGATGATGTTTTTATTGGTGGCGACTGTAAAATTTACGATACCGATTTTCATTCGGTGCTGTACGACGAACGACTGGCCGTACCCGAAGAAGGAAAACGCACAGCGCCGGTGTGCATAAAAAAAGGGGTATTGGTGGGTACCGGAAGCATCGTACTAAAAGGCGTTACCATTGGCGAAAAAAGTGTAATCGGCGCCGGGTCGGTGGTAAGCAAAAACATACCACCAAACGAAATTTGGGGCGGCAACCCCATTCAGTTTATTCGGAAGATTGAGCAGTAAAATACTTAGTCTGCTTTTTGTAGTAATTCATTAATGTATTTTACCACCAACTCCTTACTTTGTCCCTCGTTCTCCGTTCCCAGAACAGCATTATACCCTTTAGCTCGCATATATACATCAGGTTTTTGATCCTTTATCGATCCAATATAATCCATTAATGTTAATTCATCCTCGTATTTAGGAATCAAGCCGTTTTCAACATATCCATAATTATCCTTCTTGAATTGATCTGAACATACGAAGAATACACTTGGAATATTTAGAAGCGTTGCTTCTAGATGCACCGATGACGCTGATGCGATCTGAAAATCGATCTTTCCCAGGTAATCAAAAATTCCCTCCTGTTTTGAGTTCGAAAATTTAGTGATCTTTACAATATCGTCAATGTTCCTCCTTTCGGCTGGATGAGGTCGAAAATGGATAGACATTTCAGGAAATGCAGCATTTAATTGAGCCACCAACTTACTAATCCTTTCAAGATCGTCAACCAGACTCATTGAAATACCAATATTTCTAACCACCCTATTTCTATTTCGTTTCGAGAAATAAGGATCGAATTTAGGCATTCCCACTAATTTGACACTACCTTCAATCGGACCAATTCTTTTATATTTCCTTAAAGTATCCTCTCCCTCAAGTAATGATAAGTCAAATTTTAAGGGTGGAAATTTTTCTGAAATACTTGCATGCTGTATATAAACCGTTGCTATCCCTATCTTTTTTGCAGCTTGTAATAAGGCTCGTTGGTCGAACCTGTGATCATTGGCAAAAACGATTAAACGTGGTTGGTATATTTCCAGAATTTTTACCCAATTCTCAAAATATCCAAGCGATTTTCCTAACACATAGTTATAGTTTTCCTTAGATTTTCTTCGTGCTTGAATCCTTTTTTTCAGTTTCACAAATTTAATTAAGTGAACAAAACGATGGGCACAATAAATATTTTTCCACTTTTCCTTTTTTAGTTTTTCCTGATAAGCGCCTAAAAAAACTGCATTTTCAAAATATTCGGCCAGAAACTTTATGGAATCATAATTGTTCTTCGAACCCACATACAACCAAATCTTATTTTTAAAATATTGCTCTCGTTGATACCTAAAACTTTTTGGTTCAAATACAAATTGAAAGTATTTAATTAATGGTCCTATCAATATCTCTGAAATTAGTCTGATTTTTTGGGGTAATGAAATCGGTATTAATTTCTTTTTTAGATTTGAAGGTAGTTGGTCATATGCTCCGGTATAATACACATGCAAGATGTCTTGATATATAAGATACAAATGCTTCATTAATTCCTATACCAAACTTTTGATAAAAGCACCGATTCCCTAGATGGGTCATTGTCTTTATCAAGTTCATTAGGAAACGAACCTACATATCCTAAATCTTCAAAACGATCCTTCCTTAAAAAAGTAAACTCCATAAGAGTGGGAATATTTATTCCTTTAATCTTACTGACTCTTCCCCAATTGTTTGGATGTATATGAACACAATTATGATTTAACAATAACTTATCAAATACGGGAGATACAAACTTAAAAAATTCCTTATCCCATAACCTGTCAAGTCCATGAAATTCGATAATAATGATTCTAAATCGGTTTAACAAGTAACTTGACATATTAAGTATAGACGCATATTCTGCACCTTCAATATCCATTTGAAGTAACAAATCCTTATCATTAGCATTACTAGAATTCACCCAATCATCCATGGTAATATAATCTTCATCTGAATATGGACCTATATATTTCTTTAAAAAATGAAAATCCTTGTTATTCACCTCTGGAGGATTAACGGATTTATCCGCTAAAAAAATTTTCATCCCTATAGAAAGACAATCTAGTTCAAATTGATATTTGTTATCTACTCCTGGTGAAAAACATGCATTAATCCCCTTAAAGTCATTTGGTAATATATATCCTCCATCTTTCTCTGGTCCCAAACGAATTAATTCTTTATCTATCTTTTTAGGGTGCAACCTCCTGATTAATTTCAACACTAATTTTTTACTGGTCTGTCTATTTAAGGTCAATCCTATTCTTGAAAAAATATTTTGAATTTTTCTCTCAATATTAATCATCGTTGCTACAATTTTTTTAGAAGTCTTTGTAATTTTCTAATTCTAAATTCAAATTATTGTATTCAGAGCACAAATAACTCTTTGTGGTATGCATATAATTAAGCATAAAGGAGTTAAGATAATAATTCATTTTGTTTTCATTTCGCAATTCAATCAATCTTCTTAGGTTAAAGATCAGTGAGTTATATTTTTCAAAATATAAACCATCCCCTAATTCTGGAATTATTTCATCTAATTCAGCAATTGAATTAAAAAAGATTACCCCGTTCAAGTCAAAACCCATTTTCTGAACAGCATCTTCACCTCCCCAATATATGGGAACGGTTTGAGTTTTTATACAGTCAAAGAACTTTTCAGAAACATATTCTGGATATTTACCATTCTCAATCACAATCTGAAATTTATGTTTAGTGAAAGCAGCATCTATATTGCCAAATTTTTGGTAACCCGAACCAAATATATTCAAGTCTTGTCCATATTGTTTCACCACACTATGTCTTAATTTGTGCCCCTCTAAAAACCTTTTATTGGAGCTAACAATTGATACGAGTTCTGACTTATCTTTAAATAATGTACCAACTTCTATATTAACGAAATTATCATTATTAACATAGAGAGTTCGACAACAAACATAATTCTCTAAACCAAAAAAATTCTTGAAAGAAACCTCACCGTCAAAATTCATGTACGGCTTAATCCAATCCTCATGTTCAATAAGGGCAGGAGATTCAATTGCAAGGAGAATATTACTTTTCTTTTCATCATATTGTTCAGGAATGAATTTGTTGTAACAGATATTTATATTATTCCTTTCATATAAGGATCTCAATTTATTAACAACTCCTAACTTCAAATGGCTTCCAAACAAATTATTCTTCCTCAATTTTCTCCGAATTCGAAATTTCATATATTGACTCCTGTTCATTTTTATTACCAATTTTCGGATAACACTTTTAGTATATCATTAATATATCTTTTGTATCCTCGAATATAATATTTTCCACAAATTCTCTAAAGGCACCTTCTCCTCCAGCCTTGTTTGTGACAAATTGCACAATACACTTAATGTACTCAGGGGCATTTGCAGGAGCTGCGCTAAAACCCACAGCTCGCAATAATTGAACATCACCAATGTCATCACCTATGTATGCCACATCTTTCATTGAAATTGACAAATCATAGCACAAACTTTTGGCTACACTCAACTTATCTGAAATCCCCTGAAACAAATAATCTACTTTAAGCTTTTGTGCCCGTCGTTCGACGATATCTGTCTTTTCCCCTGTTATTATGCCAACAGGAATATTTTTCGCATGAGCAAATAAAATCCCCGCACTATCCGAGGTATTAAATTTTTTCCATTCGTTCCCCGTTTGGTCATAATACATGCCACCATCAGTCCAAACACCATCAATATCTGTGAGAATTAATTTTGGTAATTTCATTATTCTACCATTTTTGGATAAATAATTTCATTGGCCAAGATATCAGTTTTTGCTCTTTTCCCTAAAATTTGTTGTTTATCAGCCCATTTTACACCATCTCCAGGACTTAATAAATGAATATCTTCAATCGTAATTAACTGTCCTTCTTTTATAGATTTTAGGCTTGCTACCGAACGTTCCAATTTGTTTCTAGCAGCAGCAACATCTTGTTCAATTCTTAGTTCTTCCTTTCCTTTTGAAAGTTCCAGATTCCTAATATCTCTTACCATTCTGTTAATTCCATCAATACCCAACGAACCTGCCTGATCTGTACCTTTCATTTGTCGATCCAGAGTTATATGCTTCTCTATAATTTCTGCTCCCATTGCCACAGCAGCAACAGGAGTAGAAATTCCAATGGTATGATCAGAATAACCTATTGTATATTGGGAATAGTGTTTTTTCAAATAATTTATCGAGTTGAGATTTACATTTTTATATTTTGTGGGATATTCCGAAACACAATGAAGAATAGAAACTGAACTATGGTGCTTCGTAATAATAGCGAGTGCATCTTCCAATTCTTGTACACCGCCCATCCCCAACGACAGGATTATAGGAATCTTTGTTTCAGCCATCATTTCCAATAATGGCAGATTAGTTAAATCTCTTGATGCTACCTTTAACTTGTCAGGACTAAATAACTTCAGCATCTTTAAAGTTCCGGGGGCGCATAATGTTTCTACAAAATCAAGATTTAATGCTTTGGTGTGCTTGTACACTTCAAAATGTTCTTCATCCGATAACTCCAAACGTTCACGATGTTCTCCATATGTTTTACCAAATGAATGAGCATTGTCATATGGGCGCGACATTTGTGAAGCAGAGAGTTCTTGCTTTAGATCACGCTTCGTTAATTTCACTGCATCTATTGGACTAAGCTTCTCACCAAACAGCTTATCCACAACTGGTCGGGCCGCAACCTCTACCAGCAACTTGGCCAAATCTACAGACCCATTATGATTTTGCCCAATTTCTCCAATTATGTATACGCTTTTATTCATGCCGTTACTTCTTATTTTTTGCAGTTTCTGATAACATGTTATTTATTAAATCTGGATGGTTCGAAACAAAGCTAACAATATCCGTGTAATCTATGCGTAAACTTCCAGTGTATAATTTCTTAAAAATTAATTGTGCATTAGTGAAATCTTGCTCAGTATCTACTGTCAGTCTTATAAAATCGTTTCTTGTCAAAACAGTAGGAGCATCAATCCAATTTACGCTAAATTTCTCTTTATGTTCGTAAATATAATTGGTAACATGTTCATGGTAAAAATTTTCACTGGTATATTTCATTACCCTTTGTAATGCATCTAGTGTTGTAAGCTCAGTAAAAAAACCAAGGCCGGTTTTCATGCTTGGTTTTTTATTTATACGATGCGTCAGATAATCCATAGTGTCTGTCCAGCTATTTAATAAATCGGCTATGAACTCCATATTCAGGAATGGATTATCTGCGCATATACGAACTATTTTCTGATACCCGTAATGAACGGCCGTATCAACAAACCGTTTTAACACATCATTCTCACTCCCGCGATAAACTTCAATTCCTGTCGATTCAATATTTTTACAAAACTTATCATCAATTGGATTAGTCGTTGTTGCCAGAACAATCGGTATTTCAGGAAAAGAATTTTGCAAATTCGAAATTAAAATCTCAGGAATTGTCAAATCATTAAAAAAAAGTTTTGTCATTTTGCCGGGAAGCCGCGAAGAACCAGATCTGGCCTGTATGATAAATCCGATTTTATTCATATAATTCTTTTTGCGATCAATTTCTGTACTGAAAGTTTACATATTGTGCTTTCAAACAAATATATTATAATTCAGCTAACAATTCTTGGTATAACAAGTGTGCATAATTCTTACCCCAAAAATCCTTTTAGTTTTTTGATCAAATCAACAATGTGTTCTCTGTTAAAAATAATATTATAGATAAAAAAAGTAATCGAGGGACAGATTATTCCTACTATTCCATGCATTAACAATCTTGCTTCCATCATAGCCAATAAAGCCAAGGTAACGACCATAGCAACGATACCTCCAATAAATACTGATTTAATATGCATTAATTGCTCCCAGAATCCATATTCTACATACCTTTTTGTAGAGGTAGTTAACATTACCACTTGAATAGTTGTAATAAACAACTCCCCAATTATTAATAATTCAACACTCTCTCTTCCAACAATCAGAATGTTAACAATCCTTAGAATATTAATTACCATGTTAATAGAAAACAACAATTTACTTTTCCCCAACGCAAGTAACACTTTTGCATTTATGTTCACCAAAGGCGCTAATAATCCAATAAAACATAACAATTTAAAATAGGGTATCATAGGTGTCCACTTCTCGCCCAGGACTATAATAACAAACGGGGTTGCGATCGAATATAATGTGATAAAAAGAGGGACAGTAAATATCATCGTATTCTCATTGAAACGCCTTATTCCATTTGCCATTCTAACCACATCTTCCTGCATTTTTGAAAGCACAGGAAAAGCAACCATTCCTATTGCTCCTGAAATTTGCCTTTTTGCAATATCAACATATTTCTTTGAGTTAGAATAAAAGCCCAAAACTTCAGTACTATACAATTTTCCTATAACCAACTGATAAATATTGGAAAATGAGTACGCCAAAACCGAATCAAATAATGTCCACCCTGCGAAATGAAATAGTTCAATAGCTGATCTACTTCTAAATAAAAGTTTCGGTCGCCAAGTTGATGTACACCAAATGCCTGACACATAAATCATACGATTAAAAACCATTTGAACCGCCAAACTCCAAACTCCCATATTAAACAACGCCATTACAATTCCACAAACACCTGATGTTGAAGCCGCAATCAAGGTTAAAAGAGCGTTCTTTCTAAACTGAATACCCCTCATCATTTGAGCAAGTTGTACAATTCCAAATGCATTTACCAGCAAGTTTATCATTACAAAGCGAGTGAGCTTAGTCAAACTTGGCTCGTTAAAAAATATTGCTATTAAAGGTGCGCATAACCATAAGGTAATATAAACGAAAATGCTAAGTCCTAGATTTAGATAAAACGCAGTGTTGACATCTTCATCATTTATATCTTTTTTCTGTACCAAAGCACTTCCTAAACCCCCTTCCACTATTGCATTGGCTACTGCAAAAAAGAACATTATCATTCCAATTAATCCATAATCTTTCGGATTTAAAATACGAGCAATAATTATTCCAATTACAAACTGTACAGCATACCCCCCAAACTTCTCTATAGTAGTCCAAAATACGCCTTTAATAGCCTGATCTTTTAATGTTTCTGGCATTTATACTCTGATAAGTTTCTGAAATCATTAAATAACACACATCAGGGATTAGCAGATCCTAATCATTTTACTCCATGTTACCATGACTGTCATTTTATATTTAATATTCTACATTCAAAAATATTTCAAGGCTTGGAAGCTATCACAATTTTACCACGAAAATAACCTTTCTCAACAAACAACTACCGTATTAGCAAAAACTTTCTTGGAATTTCAGACGGAGCTAACTACGAGCTTGCTCAGTACTTTAGAATACCACAACCAACCAAAAACACCAGTAATAACAGGCCTTTCAGCCCATTTTCAAGATAGCAGACAGCCATTATCTTATGGCAGATAGTGGTTATCTTCTACCAGATGATGATTATCTTACGTCAGCGAAGGATAATCTTGCGTCAGATTAAGGCAATCTGATGGGGTAGAAACCTTATCTTATAAAAGATGTATTACATCTTATGGTTTTTTGGCTTCCTCTGCTGTCAGCGTAACAGAAACTGCTTGTTGGGCAAGTATATCGTATAAAAGATGACATTCATCTTATGGCAGATAATGATTATCGGGTGCAAGACAGGCCTTATCGGCTGAGGTAGCATCTTTTTCGGACAGCAGAGAAAAAATTCCTTCTGGGAGCGAAGTTTGAATTTATGATTGATGCTCTCCTGGAGGGAGTCGAAAACACAATCAGGGTGAGCCCTACCCCTCGTTTGCAACGAGGGGTTTCTACTATTTTCGTTTTCAACGAAAAATGCTTAAACATCAAGTTCAATATCGACCAAACCTTTTACTCCTGAATAATCCACAGCCGAACTAAACAAATATTCATGCGGATAAGCAACAATCAATGCTTTCACTGGGTTCTCCAGGGAAAGCTTCTAATTCAATCTTGCACTAATCCATATCAAACAAACAAAGTGGTTTTTTGGGTGTTGATGCCACGTCGACATGGGCAGCCAGCATTAATAGTATAAACCCAATTAATATGGGTAGCGATGCAATCATTACCTGTCCGGTGGTAGCTAAAATTCCCTCAACGTAACTTCTTATCCAAAACCGGGCTCCTGTTGCAATACCGAACAGCATAAATAGGGTTCCGAAAATAATTTCGAGGGTAGCAATATTAAAATCGCGTAAAAAGTAATTGTAAAATATGCGTTTGAAAAAACGATTTAAATATTTTAACGGGAAGCTAAGTGCAGTATGTGAAATACTCAAACTGCTTTCTTCATCCTCGTATATGGCTTCCATGGGCATATCGGTAACCACCGCGTTAATAGTTGACAAACGAAAAAGCATATCGCTCTCAAAAAAATACCGGTTCTCAATTTTATCGAGCGGTAATAAGCGCAGGGCATTTTTATGTATGGCAACAAATCCGTTTGTGGGATCCATAATATTCCAATACCCGTTAACAAACTTATTAATAAGCGAAAGTATACTGTTTCCAAACAAGCGCATGGCCGGCATTCTGCTTAACGACTCGAGGTTATAAAAGCGGTTTCCTTTTGCATAATCAGCCTCCTGATTACAAATTGGCTGAATTAAGCGTTTTATCAGGTGCGGCGACATTTGCCCGTCACCGTCCAGTTTTACACAAATATCGTAACCGGCCAGTAGTGCCCAACTAAATCCGGTTTTTACAGCTCCGCCAACACCCATGTTTTCCTTGTTATAGACTACTTTCACGCGCGAATCGCTGCACTTTTGCTCCACATACTTTCCACTTTCTTCCGGGCAGCAGTCATCAACCACAACAATGGAGTCGACCTCCTCGCCTATTTCTGTGAGTAAATTAAGTATTTGTGCTTTTACTTTATAGGCCGGTATAACAACTGCTACCTTCATAATATTTTGTGTAAATGTGTATTTTCGATTTTGCCGATTAGTTCAACAGTATATCAGATAAAATTTTATTCGTGCTTTGGCTTTTCAGGTATACCCAGAAAAATTTCCAAGCCCTTGAAAAAACGGTTCAGCGGATAAATCTGAAAAACATAAAACCATATTAAAGCAACTGTTCCGAAAAAGAAACGCTTTGCCGATGCATCCATAATATTTTCAATTGAATCGGCCTTCAATTGCAACTGGTTTAATAAAAACAGGTATCCCACAAGCGGTAGCAAAATAAGTGCTAACAACAAGAATGTATCTTTCTTCTTTATTACTGCCCAAACATTAATAACTATAACCGCCGCAAACAAATAAAAACTTATGCCATAATAACTGGGGTGGAAAAAATTCTTCCACGCTCCCCTTAGAATTTTAGCCATATATTCCGAATCCATATTTGGAACTATACTTAAATTTACCTGAACAAATGGTTCCATAATTGCGGCATTCATTTTTAAAAATAGTTGCCAGCAAACAAAAGGTAACAAGCTTAGCAGCAAAAGGTATAGGTTCTTAAATTTTTTCTCCGAAAAATGTACATAAAACACAAATAACAGGGCGGTAAAAATATACACAATCCCTTCGCTACGTATCCAGCCATTCAGCGAAAGCATAATAACGGCCAGGTAGAAATACTTCATTTCTTTTCTTTTATACCAGGTAAACAAAGCAATTAGTCCTAATGATGCGTACATGGCCTGGGGAACGCTGGTGGTATTTAAAGCACTTTGTGCCAACAACTCTGGAGACAGCGCCAAACCAAGTGTAGCCATTATTGCAGCTGTTGATGACAAATTTTTTACAGCAAGGCCATAAAAAGCAACAACAAAAGATATAAATAGCAAGGCCGGTATAATCTTCGATGACTGAAACCCAAAAATATAGGCATATGCCAAACTCAATGATGTTAACGGCGGATATGCTGCTCCAAAGCCAACTGATCGGTCGGAAATTAAGGAATTAAGAAGGCTACCCTCACTGGCGATTGCTTTTGCATACAAATCGAAAGAGCTAACCGAGTCGGTGGAGAATGTAGGAGTATAAAGACTCTTTTTGGTTACAAAAAACAAAATACCCGCAACGGCCATCACTAAAACCAGCCAAATCAAATTAAACTTTCCTACTTCCCAAAATTGTTTCTCGCCCACCACTTCTGCTGCATTAACAAGTTTTTGGGGCTGAATAATATACCTGAGATTAAAGGCCACTAAACAAAAGCCACCAGCCAGAAGTAAACTATTTTGTGTTAAACCAATACCAACAACATTAAGTAAGAACATAATAAATGTAACGACTCCCATGCCCGCCGGAAATGATAAGCCCAGAATTTCGATAAATGAAAAACGGCCTGCCACCCATCGCAAAAAGCTAAAGCCAAGTATAAAAGCTAGAAAAATGCTTAAAAAATTCATTTGATGTTGTTTGGATTAATTGGTAAAACGGTAAACTTAGGTTGATTTTTTACCCGATAGGGCAGCTTTTCATACTGCTTGCCACCAATGATGGCAACATGGGTAATTTTATCCATGTACACTGAATCCTGTTCCAAATCCGCGTATACCGCTTTTCGTGGATAAATCATATAAGTGGTATGTTTTTTTGATCTCAACCACCCTATCTTTCTTTTTTTATCTTGCTGATCTACCTCGTCAACCACCTGAGGTGACGGCATCAGAATAATTGCCGAATCAGGCGTATTTTTGTTTATGTATTGCAGGTAAGCTGCGAAATACCCCATCTTCATCTGCTGTCGCTGCTCAAAAGTATAATCCGGATATTTTTCCATTGCTTTCCAGTTTGAAACAATAAAGTTGTTCCATAACCACTGGTAGCCTTTAACCTTTGAGGAATCGTAAATAGTTGAAAACAGAAGAAAAAACAGCAGTCCGATTACAGCATTACGAAAAAGAAAACCCACCCAGTTTTTAGAAGGGCGTTTCAAACTTTCATATTTCGATTTTTTCTGCTTTTTTTTCTTGTGGTATGGTTTTTTTCTTGCGGATTGGCTCATTTTTAGTGACCTGGTTTATTAACTTCTTACAAATATAAAACAAAAAGGTACTAACCATAAGAAATCACAGTAAAATGAACCTTTGTATAGATATTCTACCAGGAAAAGGAAGGGTTCGTACAAAAACAGAATGAAAAGCTACCCCAAATTAACAGTATATAGTTCAACAACTGCACAATCTACATCCCCTCTGCCAGTCCAATACTTTCCCGGGCATCTTCCACGCCAAAACCATTGCCCGACAGAATATTTTGGTAAGTAACCGTGTGCAAATCGGTAAAGCCGCCGCTAAATTCAATTTCCTTGCCTTCAATTTTTATTGAGCGGTAGGTACGTTTACCGGCAGCAGTGGCTTCGTGTGGCAAATCATCGCAATCGAGACTTAAAAACCAATTCACCCTTGCTTTCTCCAGGTCAAGTTGGCCCGCTGCTTTTGTGGCTTCAAAAAGTTTTATGCTGTTTTGTTTTACGGAGCCAAAAATCCAGCTTAGCATATCAAAAAAATGTATACCAATATTCATGGCAATACCTCCCGATTTTTCTACATCGCCTTTCCAGCTTTTGTAATACCATTTGCCACGCGAGGTGATGTATTGCAGCTCAATGTCGAAATGTTTTTTCTCAGCTGCATCAATTTCGTTTTTAAGCTCAAGAATGGCGGGGGGATAGCGCAACTGCAGAACGGTGTATACTTTTTTCCCGCTTTCGGCTTCCAGCTGTTTTATTTTTTCAAGGTCTGACGAATGAATCACCAAGGGTTTTTCGCAAATGGCATGGCAGCCGTTTTTAAGGGCCAGCTGAATATGAGTTATATGCAGGTAGTTGGGCGAACAGATGCTGACGAAATCAACCGCTTCGCCTTTTTCTTTTTCCTGCTTCAGAAATTGGCCCAATTCCGCTTCCGAGGTAAAAAACTCAGCTTCGGGGAAATAACTATCCATGCGTCCCATAACGTCAAAAGTATCCATGGCTGCTACCAGCACGTTTCCGGTTTCTTTTATCGCTTTTATATGTCGTTCGGCTACAAATCCTGCCGCTCCTATTAATGCAAATCTTTTCATTCTACTCTTTCTTCTCAATGTAACTCTGTGATTTCTCCGTGAACTCTGTGGTTAATTTTTTTTACCACGGAGAACACAAAGTCCTTCACAAAGAACCACAGAGTTTTTATTGTTCTTTCAAAGTTTATAAACCTTATCCGAAGCCTCTTTTATCATATTCCGCAAATCGACTATTAATTGCGCATGTTCTTCAATAAAATCAGCATCAAAAACCGAATGATTGGTGGTAATTACTACACAATCGGCCAGCTTTAGTCTTTCTTTATCCAAGTCTACAGAATTCAAAACATGGCCTTGCTGCGTTTCTATTTTTGAAATAAAAGGATCGTGGTATTTTACATTTCCTCCCTTTTTCAGCACTTCTTCCATAATTTTCAGTGCCGGCGATTCGCGTTCGTCATTAATATCGGATTTATAAGCCACTCCCAAAAACAGAATTTTACTTCCGTTTATAGCTTTTTTATGCCGGTTTAGTGCCGAAGTTATTTTTACAGTCATCCGGTGCGCCATCAGCAAATCGATATGTCCGGCGGTGTGAATCATCGATAAATCGAAATTAAATTTTTTGGCAATGTGTTCGAGGTAAAACGGATCAAGCGGAATACAGTGCCCGCCAACTCCCGGTCCGGGGTAAAAAGCCTGAAATCCGAATGGCTTGGTAGCTGCAGCCTCAATCACTTCCCAAATGTTTATATCCATTTTTCCGGCTAAAAGTGCCAGTTCGTTTATTAAACTAATATTTACCAGGCGGTAGGTGTTTTCCAGAATCTTTACCATTTCGGCAATACGCGGCGAGCTCACAGTATGCACCTCATCCACTGCCAGTTGATAGATACTTTTACCAATGATAAGCCCATCGGACGAAAGAGCCCCCAAAACCTTTGGTGTGTTTTTGGTAGAAAAGGCTTTATTCCCGGGATCAACCCGCTCGGGAGAATAGGCCAGCCAAAAATCGATGCCTTCCTTTAATCCCGATTCCTTTTCAATGATAGGAAGAACAAAATCTTCAGTTGTAGTTGGGTAGGTAGTACTTTCCAGGCTAATAAAAGTTCCCTTTTTGATGTTTTTCCCGATAGCAATACAAGCCTCCTCAATAAATGACATATCTGGTTTGCGAAATTTGTCGAGCGGTGTTGGAACGCAAATAAAAATGGCATTGCAACTACCAAGCTCTTTAAAATCAGATGTTGCTGATAGCTTTTTTGTTTGAACCAGTTCTGTCAACCGTTCAGTATTAACATCAGAAATGTAATTCTCTCCACTGTTTATTTTTGCAACTCTTTCTTTCGCTGTATCAAAAGCCAATACGCAAACATCGTTTTGGGCAAACTCCACAGCCAGTGGCAAACCAACATACCCAAGTCCAACAACACCCACCCGTAAGTGTCTGCTCTTAACTATTTCCAGCATATTTTTTTTATGATCCATATTTTCCACGACTTTGCTATTTGTCTTTTTCCACATTTTTTCACCACAACGTTATCTTCTTTGCGCCTCCGTGTCTTTACGGTAAACTTATTCATCCTGTAAGGACAACAATCCACCTTCCAACCTATATTTTTCTCCGGTCTCCGGGCAAATTAAATCATCTTTTAAAACCACACCGTTTCTGCTCACCCAACCCGTTTGTTTAGCCGGCACGCCGGTCATTAAAGCAAAAGGTTTTACATTTTTTGTCACCACTGCCCCGGCTCCAATCATACAGTATTCGCCCAAAGTAGTTCCACAAATTACGGTGGCATTTGCGCCAATTGTTGCCCCACGTTTTACAAGTGTTGTTTTAAACTCATTTTTTCGTTCAACGGCACTTCTCGGGTTAATAACATTGGTAAAAACCATTGACGGCCCCAGGAAAACATCGTCTTCGCAAACCACCCCCTCGTACACAGAGACATTGTTTTGCACTTTTACATTGTTGCCCAGTTTTACCTTATTCCCCACAAAAACATTCTGCCCAAGGATGCAGTTTTCGCCAACCTCAGCCAATTCCATAATGTGCGAAAAATGCCAGATTTTAGAGCCGGCACCTATTTGAGCACCCTGGTCGATTATGGTCGTTTCGTGTTTATAGTAGTTAGTCATATCTCATATTTTTACCGCCGAGGCGCGAAGACGCAAATTATCTTTCCTTTGCCACTTAGCGTCATTGCGGGGTACTATTCTCAAAAAACTTCTTAATCATATTAACTATATACTCCAATTGCTCCTCCCCCAACTCGGTATGCATGGGCAACGACAATACCGTTTGACTTAGCTTTTCAGCCACCGAAAAATCTCCCTGTTTGTACCCCAGGTGTTTGTAGGCATCCTGTAAATGCAGCGCTTTGGGGTAATATACCATCGAAGGAATACCTTTTGCTGCCAGGAAATTTTTCAACTCATCTCTTTTTTCGGTTTGAATCGTGTATTGATGAAAAGTGTGCGTACTGTAAGGTACTCGCATCGGAATTTTAAGTTCTTCAATACCTTTCAACTGCTCATCGTAAAAAGAAGCTGCCTGTTGCCGGGCTCGTATGTGTTTTTCTATGTATTTCAGTTTAACCTCCAGAATGGCAGCCTGCAAGCTGTCGAGGCGCGAGTTAATGCCAATTCGCTCGTATTCGTATTTCGCTTTCATTCCATGGTTGGCCAGCGAACGAATTTTATCCGCCATTTCTTTATTAGTACAATAAACCGCACCACCATCGCCAAAAGCGCCCAGGTTTTTTGATGGAAAAAACGAGTTACAACCGATATTTCCTATTGTCCCGGCTTTTGTTTTTGAACCATCAGAAAAAAGATAATCGGTCCCTAAAGCCTGACATGCATCTTCAACTACAAAAAGCTTATATTTCTGAGCCAAATCCAGAATGGCTTCCAAATTGGCGCATTGCCCAAAAAGATGCACCGGCAATATGGCCTTTGTTTTTTCGGAAAAAGCTTCTTCTAACTTACCCTCATCCAAATTAAATGTCTCGCGATTTACATCAACAAACACGGGTTTCAATCCCAAAAATGATAATACCTCCACGGTAGATACAAAGGTAAAAGGGGTGGTAATTACCTCATCGCCCGGCTTTAAGTCGAGAGCCATAAAAGCCAGCTGCAAGGCATCGGTGCCGTTTCCGCAGGCCACAACATTAGTGCTTAAATAAGCTGCCAGCCGGACTTCAAAATCAAGCACCTTCCCACTTTTTATAAATTGGGTGGAACGAATCACCTCCTGAATGGCTTCATCAATTTCAGCCTTCAGGGTAAGGTATTGCCCGTAAATGTCCGACATGTGGATGGTTTGCATACAGTTCAGCTTGTTTTTAATAAACTATAAAAGTATAAAAATAGTGTACAGAATAATTCAAACGATTTTTATTTTGCATATTTCCGATTCAATTGATTTTAAATATGACAACTGGTTCAGCTCGAATACCAAATTCTTTTTTCCAACGCGCAGTAACGGAAGTTGCTCCTGATTTACTCGGTAAAAAACTGGTAAGGCGTTTTGATGACGGCTTGGTACAGGAATATATAATTACCGAAACCGAAGCCTACCGTGGACACGACGATAAAGCCTGCCATGCCAACAAAGGCAAAACAGCCCGAACTGAAGTTATGTTTAGGGAGGGAGGACTGGTTTACGTTTACCTGATTTACGGAATGTACTGGCTGCTTAATTTTGTAACAGGCCCCGAAGGTGATGCTTCGGCTGTTTTAATTCGTGGACTTCATGGAATTTCAGGTCCGGGAAGGGTTGGAAAAGCGCTACAACTTGACAAGTCGTTTTATGGCGAAGACCTGTCCACATCAAATCGTATTTGGCTGGAAGAAACAGATGCTAAAGTTAATTACTCCGCACTCCCGCGCGTTGGTATCGATTATGCAGGAGAACCATGGATTAGCAAACCCTGGCGGTTTATTGCCGAGAAATAACCAATGATGAATATTCAATACTCAATTTATACACTTGCCTAATCCTAAATATTCCTTTTTGAAAATTGGATGTTGAAAATTTACTTCCTCCCAATTACAAAACGATCGTACAGCCAAAGCAACACAACAGCCAAAACGGCAATACCTGAAAACACCATCCAGATATTTGAAGGATGGTAGTTCTGCCACAGAAAATTCGTGAGCTCAGTTTCCGACATGCTCATTTTTTGGGCCGCCTGTGCAAAAAAGTCGTTTTTGGTAAATGTTTCCGAATACTCTGTTGGGAACTGCAATCCCTGCTCACTTACCTCCTGGTGCAAAAGATAGTATTTATCTGAGATGCCTTCGTAAAAATCGCCCGACAACCAACCAGCCAGTTTATGTGCAGCAGCAATAGGTAAAAACGAGGTTCCCATGTATAGCGCTTTCTGATCGGCTGGAGCAATGGCTCCAACATACTCGGTAAATTTTGGCGAACTTCCCATTTCACCCAGTGCAAATATTAACACGCCCAACAATATTAACCATCCACTTTGAGTTGAAAACATCAACCCAAGTCCACCGGCCAGCACCAAAATTCCTCCCATCATGGCTGCCAGTGGGCGAAAACGCATTACAAATGCCGATACCATTAACTGAAAAACAATGATGAAAAACGAATCCATACTGGTCATTGTCACCGCACTTATGGTACCGTTATCGCCAATTGTTTCGGCCAGCCAGGGCCAAACCATATGTAGTCCATTATAAACCACTGTTGTATCAATCCACTGGTCTATAAAAATTCCAAACGAATAATAAAGCTGGTTAAAAGCTGTCCAAAACAAAATCATAATAATTAAAAACAGCACATATTTCCAGTTTTGCAGGGTAATCCAAATATTTCTAAACGCTTGTAAAACATTATAGGCAAGCGAGTTTGAATCCTTGTCGCGACCGGGCTCTTTAAATAAAAACAAGGTTAAAAGTACGTTTACGCCAATGGCAGCAATGGCCATATAAAACACATAATCCCAGCTTAATTTTAACAAGGCCCCGGCAATAAATGGCCCAATAAAACCACCAATATTAATCATCATATAAAAAATGCCAAAACCAATTGATGCCGTTTCATCGTTAGTGGTTTTCGCAATCATTGCCGAAATAATTGGTTTAAAAAAAGCTCCCCCTACACAAGTCCATACAAAAGCAAAATATACCAGGGTATAGCCTTCAAAAATATTAATCATATAAAAGCCCGACATGTAAATGGCGAATGCGAGCAGCAGTATTTTTTTATACCCCACCTTATCGGCTATGGCCCCGGTTATTACGGGTAAAAAATACAACAAGGCAGAACCTGTACCCATTATTGCTCCTTTCTGACCATTTGAGAAACCCAATGCTCCGGTGTCGGTTGAACCAACCAGAAAAATTGGAAAAGCAAGGTAAAAACCATACCAGGCCCAACGTTCAAATAATTCAATGGTGTTTGATGTCCAGAAACTTTTATTATACTTTTTTAATACCGAAACAAATGCCATATCGCTCTCTTTTTTTAGAAAGCGCGAAAGGTAACAATTTTTGGAAAATGATAAGCCCCCCTTTTAACAGCCCGGAAACACAACAGCAAAAAAACTATTGTGACAAAGGCATTTTAAAGTTCGAGGTCAAAAAAGATGGAAACAAAGGTGATAATCATAATAATGAGGAAAAGCATAATAAAGAAACCAACTACGCCCAATTTAAACCCCTGGCTTTGTTTATTGCGTTTGCTCGATTTCTTTAATCGCTCAATAGATTCTACCAATTTTTTAGGTGCCTGATCATTTTTTATAATATAATCAGCGGCACCTAACTTCATAATCTTTACCGCAACTTCTACATTATTCTGGGCACTCAAAAAAATACAGTCAACATTACTATTCTCTTTTTCAAACTTTAGCATAAGCTCCAATCCATTAATTCCTTCAGAAGAATAATCCAGAATAATAATATCTGGTTTTAAATGAATGTGTTGAAGGCACTCTTCTCCGTTCTTAAAAACTTTCAGCCTCGAATACTTTTTTGATTTTAAATAACCGGCAATTAAGTCCTTATAAACAACGCTGTTTTCGATAAGAAAAATTAATGGATTTTTTGTCTCTTGCATGATTTTAGATATGTTGTTAGTGCCTGCTTTAAAATTACTATTAATTTTTTTAAAAACAATACCGTCGCTTCCAACCAAAAAAGTTCATATATCTTATTACGAAATTTATAAATTAGGTACTTTTGAGCATTCGCAAAAAAAGATTATGTTACTTGCAATAGATATAGGTAATACGAACATCGTTTTTGGTATTTACGAAGATGAACAGTGCATAAGCGATTGGCGTATTCAAACCGATCAGTTAAAAACAGCCGATGAATACGAAGTGATTTTCAGATCGCTGTTAAGTGCCGGAAAAATATGCCGCACCGAAATTTCAGGAATTATTTTAAGCAGTGTAGTACCAACCTTACTGCACCCATTTCGCGAAATGCTTAGCGGGCTTTTTGAAAAAGCAAGCATTAACTTTGTAACTCCTGACATTTACGATAAACTACCTGTTAAAGTGTTAAATCCGTTTGAAATAGGAACCGACCTGGTTGCCAATGCTACTGCAGCCTACCAGAAATACGGCAACAACACAATGGTAATTGATTTTGGTACCGCTTTAACATTTACTACCATTGGAAATAACTCAGAGATTTTGGGCGTTGCCATTGCACCAGGCCTGCGCACTGCAGTTGGGGCTTTGGCCGGTAAAACCGCACAACTGCCGCAAATTCATCTTGCTCCTCCACCTTCGGTTTTAGGCGAAAACACCATCCATGCCATACAATCAGGAATAATATTTGGCTACACAGGGCTGGTAGATTCTATTGTAGATAGAACGGAAACAGAAATGAACAAAACACTTACCATTGTTGCAACAGGTGGGCTGAGTGCAGTAATGGTTCCCTTAAGTAAAAAAGTAGAAATTGTTGAACCGATGCTTACCCTCGATGGCTTGATGCAAATCAATTCATTTCTATAACATCGTATTTCTCATTCATTTTTACAAGTAATTTTATTTCTTTTGCAATGAACAAACTGTGCCTTAACAGTTGTTATGTTTCTATAATTTTCGGATATATGAGTGATGTGAAGGGGAAGCTGCTTGAATCAATAAACAATCCCGACGATTTAAAAAAAATACAGGTTGAACAACTCGAAAGTGTTTGTGGCGAACTGCGCGATTACATTATCGATGTGGTTTCAACCAATCCAGGGCATTTTGGAGCAAGCTTGGGTGTTGTTGAACTTACCGTTGCCCTTCACTACGTCTACAACACTCCGTTTGACCAACTTATATGGGATGTTGGCCATCAGGCTTACGGACATAAAATACTTACCGAACGTAAAAATAAGTTTAACACCAATCGAAAATTTAAAGGCATCAGCGGTTTTCCAAAACGCTCGGAGAGCGAATATGATGCTTTCGGTGTAGGGCACTCCTCCACTTCAATATCAGCTGCCCTTGGTATGGCTGTAGCCGCAAAAATTAAAGGCGAAACCGAACGGAAGGTTGTGGCAGTTATTGGCGATGGGGCAATGACTGGCGGAATGGCTTTTGAAGCATTGAATAACGCAGGTGGAGAAAATGCCGATATCCTGGTTATTCTGAACGATAACAATATGGCCATCGACCCCAGCGTTGGCAGTTTAAACAAATATTTGTTGAATATTTCAAAGTCGGACACCTACAACCGAATGAAACATGACGTTTGGGAAGGATTGGGGAAACTCGATGGTTTTGGAGAAAAAGCAAGGCGGTTTATTCAGAAAAACCAACATGCTTTAAAAAACATGATCTTTAAGGAAAATAACCTTTTTGAAGCCTTTAACTTCAGGTATTTCGGCCCTATTGATGGGCACGACGTGGTTTACCTGGCCAAAGTATTAAACGACCTTAAAGATATTCCGGGACCAAAGCTTTTGCATGTAATTACCCAAAAAGGAAAAGGTTTTAAACAAGCTGAATTAAACCAAACCAAATGGCACGCTCCCGGAGTTTTTGATAAAGAAACCGGAGAAATTTACCAATGCGAATGCGCTGCTGACAGAGCACCTAAATTTCAGAATGTTTTTGGCGATACCCTGGTTGAGTTGGCCGAACAAAACGAAAAAATTGTTGGAATTACGCCTGCGATGCCTACCGGATGTTCCATGAATAAAATGATTGCCAAAATGCCCGACCGTGCTTTTGATGTAGGCATTGCAGAGCAACATGCAGTAACATTTTCGGCTGGGCTTGCCGCCCAGGGTATGGTTCCTTTTTGCAATATCTACTCAACATTTATGCAGCGTGCCTACGACCAGGTTGTACACGATGTGGCCATACAAAACCTACCGGTAATTTTTTGTTTAGACCGCGGCGGATTGGTTGGCGAAGATGGCCCCACCCACCATGGCGTGTTTGATATTGCCTACATGCGATCGATCCCGAACATGATTGTTTCTGCCCCGATGGACGAAATTGAACTGCGCAACCTGATGTACACAGCCCAACTTGCTGAAAATAATCAGCCTTTTTCAATACGTTACCCACGTGGATGTGGCATAAAAACCGACTGGAAAAAGCCCTTCGCTAAAATTGAAATTGGTAAAGGCCGAAAACTAAACGACGGAACAGATATTGCACTGCTAACTATAGGAAAAACAGGAACTTTTGTGCAAAGCGCAATTCAGCGACTTGCCGAAAAAAATATTTCTGCCGCACACTACGATATGCGTTTTGTAAAACCATTGGACAAGGCCCTGCTTGTTGAGATTTTTGAAAAATTTGATCAGCTTGTAACCATTGAAGACGGAACCATTCAGGGTGGTTTCGGTAGTGCAGTTCTTGAATTTATGGCTGAAAAAGGCTACAACAATAAAATTAAAATATTAGGTATTCCCGATAAGTTTATTGAGCACGGAAGCCCAGAAGAACTCTACAAAGAATGTGGTATCGATTCCGAAGGTATTGTTCGTGCGGTTCAAGCACTTTTAGTTGAACACCAATAAAACAAACCACCGGATCTTATTGTCGGTATAATATTTTTATCTTTAGGTCGTTCTCAAAAATGTACTTAAAACCATTTTGTTTTGGACATATATCTGAAAAGACGACGGGGAAAAATTTTACTTCTATTTATTGCAGTACTTATTGGGGTTGCATCGTTGCTATACACCAACTGGCTTACAAAAAGAATGGCCATTGAAGAGCGCAACAAAGTTGAAATTTGGGCCGAAGCAACTAAAGGCATTATTGATGCGGGTATAAATATAACTTCGCCCGAAATGAGCCAACTACAAACACGTTACCTGAATTTTCTGATTATGGTAACCGAATTCAACTCAACCATTCCTATAATTGTAGTGAATTCCGACGGAAGTTTTAACACCGACCACAATATTCATTATCCCGCAGAAAGACGCAATGAAGTACTGAAAAGAGAACTGGAAAAAATGCAGGATTATGCAGAACCTATTCGAATTGAATTTCCGGAAGAAGAATACCAGCTGCTCTATTACCGCGAGTCGTCTATTCTTCGCAACTTACGTCTTTATCCTGTTATTCAGCTTATTGTAATTCTTATTTTTATTGTGGTTGCCTATTTTGCATTTAATGCCACCAACCGCGCCGAACAAAACCAGGTTTGGGTGGGTATGTCGAAAGAAACCGCACATCAACTGGGTACGCCCATTTCGTCGCTTATGGCCTGGATTGAACTACTGAAGCTAAAAAATGTTGATCCGAACCTGATTAAAGAACTGGAACAAGATACAGCAAGGCTGGAGCGAATAACCGAACGTTTTTCAAAAATCGGGTCGAAACCGGAACTGCTTAATGTAAATTTGATTGAAGCTTTAAACTCGGCAATTAATTATTTAAAACGCCGGTCTTCTGATAAAGTTAAATTTGAAATAAAATACGACCAGCAGGCAACAATTGAAATTCCTTTAAATGCGGCCTTGTTTTCGTGGGTAATCGAGAACCTGTGCAAAAATGCCATTGATGCCATGGGAAATAACGGCACCATCAGTATTGATGTAAGCGAAAAAGCCGACCAGGTTTGTATCGATCTTACTGATACCGGTTGTGGAGTTTCCAAAAAACATCAAAAATCAATATTTCAACCAGGGTTTTCAACTAAAAAACGAGGCTGGGGCCTTGGTCTTTCCCTGGCAAAAAGAATTATTGAAATTTACCACAGTGGCCGTATCTATATCAAATGGTCTGAAATAGGTAAAGGAACTACTTTCCGAATAAATTTAAATAAATAGCCATTGTATTGAACTATTAAGTACCAATAATCATTCAAAAAAAAATATTTCTTCATCTGTTAAGGTCAACCAACTCTGGCTTAACCCTTTTGATTTACGAATAAACAGGAAAAATTCTGGCAATTTCTTCATCTGTTAATAAAAAATTTATACTTTTGCATCCACTTTTTTGGAATCGTGAGCTGGAAAAGCAAATATAACATTGAATTTAAAGGCCTTAAAGAAGGCCTTCATACTTACGATTTTGATATTGACAATAAGTTCTTTGAACATTTTGAAGAAAGCCTGGTTGACAACGGAGAAGTTAGGGTAGCCGTTGAGTTTGAAAAACGCAGTGCATTTTTAAAACTAAACTTCACACTTTCAGGGTGGTTGGAGTTGGTTTGCGACCGCTGCCTCGACAATTACCCGCAGGACATATCCTTGACAACCGAATTATTTGTAAAATTTGGCCAGGAAGATGAATTTGAAGAGGGCGACAATGTAATTTGGGTTTTACCTGAAGAACACGCCATAAACCTGGCCCAAACCATTTACGAATATGCAATGTTAAGCATACCTTTGCGTCATGTTCATCCGAACGAAACCGGAGAAAACAGCTGTAACCAGGAAATGATTAACAGGCTAAATAATATTGTGCAGCACGAAGCAGATGAAAATGAAGAAGAAGAGATTGATCCGCGATGGGCTGCGCTAAAAAATTTAAAAAACGATAAAAATTGAGCTGGCCGTGCAAAATTAAGGTGCGGGCATCTAAATTTCAATAATAATTAAATAGAAAAAATAATAATTAAAATACATTACAATGGCACATCCAAAGCATAAAACATCGAAAGCGAGAAGGGATAAAAGACGTACGCATTACAAAGCTACTGCCCCTACTTTGGCTACTTGTTCAAATTGCGGAACTACTGTAAAATACCACACAGTTTGTCCTGAATGTGGTTACTACAGAGGTAAACAAGTAATTGAAAAAGAAATTGCATTATAGTTATTGAAGTATCCGGAATACCCGGCTTTAACTATTCAAAATCCATTTTTGGTTCATTCCGGAAATGGATTTTTTTGTATCCCTAAGCTATATCCGCAAACATTTTCTGATTTTTCGAACAAGTTTATTAATAGTTCTGCTGTCTAAACTATTTTTTCCATACCACAGTTCATATCTCTACACATTTCTTTGTGGTGTCTTTGAATTCACTCTACATTTAACCCCGGTTTTTAAAACAACCACAAAATATTTTCTATAAACACAAATATTAAATTGAACGATGGCTAATATTAGGGCAGCAATCACAGGAATTGGAGCCTACCTTCCGGAGTACCGCTTAACAAACGACGAACTCAGCAAAATGGTTGATACGTCGGACGAATGGATTATGCAGCGGATTGGGATTAAGGAACGCAGGATATTGAAGGAAGAAGGAAAAGCAACCAGCGACATGGGAGCCTGGGCTGTTGAGGATCTGCTAAAAAAAACAGGCACATCAGCCGATGAAATCGACATGTTAATTTGTGCCACCATTACCCCCGACATGAACCTGCCGGCCACCGCCAATATTATCGCCCATAAAGCTCAAATACATAATGCCTGGAGTTTTGATTTAAACGCGGCCTGTTCAGGGTTTATTTTTTCGTTAGCCACAGCCACACAGTTTATCGAATCAGGACGTTACAAAAAAGTAATAATCGTAGCAGCAGAAAAAATGTCGTCGATTATTAATTACAAAGATCGTACAACCTGCCCGCTTTTTGGCGATGGTGCAGCCGCTGTTCTGGTTGAACCCACCACCGAAGATGTTGGTGTAATCGACTACATTAACCGCGTTGACGGCTTGGGACGCCACCACCTGCACATAAAAGCCGGAGGATCGTTAAAGCCAGCCTCAGCAGAAACCGTTAAAAATAATGAGCACTTTTTGTACCAGGAAGGGCAGGCGGTGTTTAAAGCAGCGGTATCAAGCATGGCCGATGTGGCAGTTGAGATTATGCAAAAACACAATATCACTTCGGAAGATGTTGCCTGGCTGGTTCCGCACCAGGCCAATATGCGCATTATTGAAGCCACGGCAAAACGCATGGGAATTAGCAAAGACCAGGTAATGATAAACATTAGAAAATACGGAAACACTACTGCTGCAACAGTGCCACTGTGCTTGTGGGATTACGAAAAACAACTGAAAAAAGGCGACAACATTATTTTGGCTGCCTTTGGTGCAGGATTTACCTGGGGAAGCACCTATTTAAAATGGGCTTACGATTCGGAATAAAAAAATACACTAATTCCATACTGATGCTTTAGCGAATCCATATTATTTTTGCTGAAGATTCAATTTGTTGTATCTTCAAGCACCATTTTAAGGAACGTTAAGCAAGTATAAACCATGGCAAAACAAAGTGCAAGAACATTTGGCGACACCCCCGATCAGGCAATCAACATTTTAGGAGATGGCACAACTATTAAAGGCGACATTACTGCAAACAGCGATATTCGAATTGATGGCCAGCTTGTAGGCAACCTGGAGGCTAAGGGCAGAGTTGTAGTCGGCCCAAAAGGAAAAATTGAGGGAAAAGTAAGCTGCAACAATGTTGAAATAGCCGGCTTTATTAAAGGAAAGGTTAAGGTGGAAGAGCTCCTGAACATGAAAGCATCAGCTAAAATAGAGGGAGATATTATTGCCGGCAAGCTCGCTGTTGAACCAGGAGCGGTTTTTACCGGAACATGTGCCATGGGTGGTAGTTCGGCACCAGTTGCTGAGAATGAAAAACAAAAAAGCTTATACAACCAAAAAAGCTAACTCGTTTATTCGGTATTCCGGTTTAGGGTTTGAAATGATGGCCACAATCGCCGGATTTACTTTCCTTGGTTATAAAATTGACCAGTGGATGCAAAATGAGTTTAAAGGATTTACCCTCGGCCTGATGATTTTGGGCGTGCTTGTTGCCATTATCTATGGAATTAGAAATCTTTTAAAAACCGAAAACAAATCAAAAAAATCAGATCGAAAATGAAATCTTTTCTTGCAAAACTTACAGGAATAACTTTCGCAATAGCCTTAATTGGCGGGCTGGTTTTTTCATTGGCATTACCTCAATATTATATTCCCATTCTCCCATTTTTATTGCTTTTCTTTTACCTTACAACGCTGGGCATTCATTCGTTCTTGCTAAAAATGTCGAAAAAGGGTATTGGAACATTTACCCGTAGCAGCATGCTCGTTACCACTTTTAAACTGCTTTTATTTTCCGTTTTAGCAGTTATTTACATTGCAATTGACAGAGATAATGCACTGTCATTTGTAATTTATTTTATGCTGTTATACATTATTTACTCTATTTTCGAAGTTGTTGAGATTTCCAAAATCACAAAATCTAAAAATAAGCAATAACTCCGTATCCTACCTTATTTTCATCCATATAGGTTTTTAAACATTGTTATTTATAAGCTGAAATTGGTTAAATTACATTCATGGTTCAAAAAATCTTATAAATTTGTGAACCTAAGGAGACAAAACAACGTTTTATCTATCTGATAAATTTTACTCAGAATGCGTTTTTTCAAACGGGTGCAGACAAGTTAAAGAAAGAAAAACTTAAAATTAACCATGCTTAAGCTTACAAAAGCCATCTTTATATTCTTTGCCTTTTCGTTATTAAGTTATGGCCAGCTTCATGCTCAACACGGGCACGAAGAAGAAAAGACACATAAAACAGAAGGTCATTCTGAAGAAGGCGAATCACATACCTCTGACGCACACACTGATAAAGAATTTAATGCCGGAGAGTTTGTAATCGATCACGTTTCGGACTCGTACGATTGGCATATCGTATCGTTTGGGTCCAAGCACGTCAGCATTCCTTTACCAATAATTGTCTACAGTAAACAACCCGAGTTGCACGAGGGGCAAGCATTTCATGTGTTTATGTCATCGAAGTTTCATCACGGGCACAGCGACTACAAAGGTTTCCGCATTTCAAAAAGTGAAGCATTCAAAGGTAAAATTGTTGAGTTGGATGCTGCAGGACACGAAATTGGAACACCCATTGATATTTCAATCACAAAAACAATTGCCGGTATTTTTGTATCGATAATTATTTTATTGTGGCTGGTTTTTGCAGCAGCCAACCTGGCTAAAAAGAATAAAGGGAAAGCGCCTTCAGGAATACAAAATACCCTGGAGCCAATCATCATTTTTATTCGCGATGAAGTGGCAAAACCTGCCATTGGCGAACATAAATATGAAAAATTTATGCCCTTTTTGTTAACCCTGTTCTTTTTTATCCTGATTAACAATGTTATGGGATTAATACCTATTCCACCCTTTGGAGCCAACGTTACAGGAAATATTGCGGTTACCATGGTATTAGCCTTGTTTACTTTTTTGGTTACAACAATTAATGGAAACAAACATTACTGGAAAGAAATTTACAACCCCGACGTACCCTGGTGGTTAAAATTCCCGATTCCCTTAATGCCAATTGTTGAGCTTTCGGGTGTAATTACAAAACCTTTTGTTTTAATGATCCGGCTTTTTGCCAACATGATGGCGGGGCACCTGATTGTTACCGTATTTATTGGGCTTATTTTTGTGTTCGGCAGCCAATTTGGTCCGGCAGTAGGCCTGGGAGTAAGTCCGGTATCCATTCTCTTTTCAGTATTTATTTTATTACTCGATGTTTTAGTATCATTTATTCAAGCATATGTTTTTACCCTGCTTTCGGCCATCTATTTTGGAATGGCGACTGCAGATCATCATTAATATTTAAAATTAAAAGCTATGTTATCAGCTATTTTAACAGTATTGCTACAAGCAACAGAAATGTTACAAGCAGCTAACCCTTCAGAAGTGATGGCCGCCAAAGTGGGTGGTGCAGAACTTGGTGCTGCTTTGGGTGCAGGATTGGCTGCTATTGCTGCCGGCATTGGTATCGGTAAAATCGGTGCCAGCGCCATGGAAGCTATTGCTCGTCAGCCGGAAGCGGCCGGCGATATCCGGTCGAACCTTATCGTTTCAGCAGCTTTAATTGAAGGTGTAGCCTTCTTTGCTGTAATCGTGTGTGTGCTTATCATTTTTGTTTAGCAAAAATTTTTGGCAACCATCCCGGGGATTGCCCGGGATGCAGTTGCCTTTTTTAAACTTTAAGTTATGGAATTAATAAATCCTAGTTCGGGCACTATATTTTGGATGATTATTGCTTTCGGAGTGGTACTCTTCGTTTTAAAAAAATTTGCGTGGAAACCCATTCTCGCTGCATTAAAAGAACGTGAGGATTCGATTGCCTCCGCATTAAATTCGGCAGAAGAAGCCAAAAAAGAAGTTGCCGGATTAAAAGCCGACAATGAAAAAATTATTGCTGAAGCCCGTCGCGAAAAAGAAGCCATACTTAAAGAGGCCAAAGAATTAAAAGACAAAATTATTGCTGAAGCAAAAGAAATAGCAAGTGCTGAAGGTCAAAAAACAATTGAACAGGCACGACAGCAAATTCAGGCCGAAAAAACAGCAGCTGTTAACGACATTAAAAAACAAGTAGCTCAACTGTCTGTAACTATCGCCGAAAAAGTTATTCGTAAAGAACTTGGCAATAAAGCCGAACAGGAAAAAATGGTTAACGGACTGGTTGATGACATAAAGCTGAATTAAGTATGAACCAGAGCGCAATAACAGTACGCTATGCAAAAGCTTTCTTTTCACTTGCAAAAGAAAAAAAACAACTCGACCAGCTAAAAGCTGATATTCAGCTGGTTTATCAAATTTGTAAAAACAACGATGATCTCATCCTTTTACTGGAAAGTCCAATCATTAAATCATCAAAAAAGGCAGCACTGCTTAAACAAATCTTCGAAAATACTATTGAAACAGTAAGTCTCAATTTTCTCTTACTTATCGTTAAAAACAAACGAGAAGTTAACATCCCCGGCATTTGTCGTAATTTTCTTGAATTAACCCGTAAAGACCTCAATATTAAATCGGCCGTACTTACAACTGCCACCGAAGTTAGTTCCGGCATACTAAAAAAAGTAGAAAAATTATTGGGAGAAGAACTGAAGGCAACTGTTGAATTGTCGGCACAGGTTAATCCCGACATTTTGGGAGGACTGGTTTTACGTCTCGACGACAAACAGTACGATGCCAGTGTGGCAACCCAATTACGAAAAGTAAAACAAACTTTGTTAGAAAGCGAATTATAAACGAAAGCAAAATAATAGAACATGGCTAATATAAAACCTGCCGAAGTATCTGAAATTCTAAAACAACAACTTGAAGGCTTTAAATCAGTTGCCGAACTTGAAGAAGTAGGTACAGTATTGCAAGTTGGTGACGGTATCGCCCGGATTTACGGACTTTCGAACGTTGAGTCCAACGAAATGATTGAATTCGAAAGCGGCATGAAAGGCATTGTTTTAAACCTTGAAGAAGATAATGTAGGTGCAGTGCTTTTGGGGCGTTCTGATGAAATTAAAGAAGGCGATACAGTTAAGCGTACCCGTAGGATTGCATCAATAAATGTTGGCGAAGGTTTGCTTGGGCGGGTAGTTAACACCATTGGCGAAGCCATTGATGGAAAAGGAAGCATAAGTGGCGACTTATTTGAAATGCCTTTAGAAAGAAAAGCTCCGGGTGTTGTTTTCCGTCAGCCGGTTAAAGAGCCCCTGCAAACAGGTTTAAAAGCAGTTGATGCGATGATTCCGATTGGGCGCGGACAGCGCGAGTTGATAATTGGCGATCGCCAAACAGGAAAAACGGCAGTAGCCATCGACACAATAATTAACCAGCGTGAATTTTACGAACAGGGAAATCCGGTGTATTGCATTTATGTTGCCGTTGGACAAAAAGGCTCGACCGTGGCCAATATTGCTGCAACACTTGAAAAAGCAGGAGCAATGCCCTATACTGTTATTGTTATGGCTACCGCCTCCGACCCTGCAGCCTTGCAGTTTTATGCCCCTTACGCAGGAGCTGCAATTGGCGAATATTTTCGCGATACAGGGCGCCACGCATTAATTATTTACGACGATTTATCGAAACAAGCCGTTTCTTATCGCGAGGTTTCACTATTGCTTCGCCGCCCACCAGGTCGCGAAGCCTACCCAGGTGATGTATTCTACCTGCACTCGCGCTTATTGGAACGTGCGGCAAAAATTATAGAATCGGATGAAATTGCCAGAAACATGAACGACCTGCCGGATTGTTTAAAAGACAAAGTTAAAGGTGGTGGCTCATTAACAGCTCTTCCAATAATTGAAACGCAGGCTGGTGATGTTTCAGCCTATATTCCAACCAATGTAATTTCAATTACCGACGGACAAATCTTCCTCGAATCCAACCTGTTTAACTCAGGAATCCGCCCGGCTATTAACGTAGGTATTTCGGTATCGCGTGTTGGTGGTAGTGCACAAATTAAATCGATGAAGAAAATATCAGGTACATTAAAACTCGACCAGGCCCAGTTTCGCGAACTGGAAGCCTTTGCAAAGTTTGGTTCTGATTTAGACGCTGCAACCATGCGAGTGTTGGATAAAGGACGTAAAAATGTTGAAATATTAAAACAAGGGCAATACTCTCCGGTTAAAGTTGAACACCAGGCAGCCATTATTTATTGCGGAACCAACGAATTGCTTCGCCGCGTACCTATTGATAAGGTAAAAGAGTTTGAAACCGACTTCCTGGAAACGATGGAAATGTCGCACCGTCCTGTGCTTGATGAACTTAAAGCAGGAAAACTAACTACAGAAATTGAAGAAACCATAAGGAAAGTAGCAGCTGAAACAGCAGAAAAATATAATTAAATAGTAGAAGGTTAGAATAAAGGAATAGTAGAACCGAAGAGTTCTGATACTCCAATATTCTGCTACTACAACATTTCAAAATATGGCCGGATTAAAAGAAATACGTACACGAATAGCATCGGTTAAAACCACCCGACAGGTTACCAGTGCAATGAAAATGGTATCGGCAGCCAAACTAAAAAAAGCACAGGATGCCATTTTACAAATCAGACCGTACGCCGATAAACTTCACGAAATTCTTACATCGTTGAGTGCCAGCCTTGAAAATGTAGAAGACTCGGTTTATACACAAGAACGCGATCCTGAAAACGTACTTCTGATTTTGGTAAGCTCGAACAGAGGTTTGTGTGGTGGTTTTAATACCAACATAACAAAAAAAGCAATTGAAGTAGCTCGCGAAAAATACCCGCAACAATTAAAATTGGGAAACCTTGATTTTATGTGTATTGGCAAACAAGGTGCGCGCCAGTTAAAGCACAGAGGTTACAGTGTGGTGGCCGATGAAAACGAACTCTTTGATCATCTTAGTTTCGAGAATGTTTCGAGGGTTGCTGAAGAAAGTATGAAAGCTTTTGCCGACAGACACTACGACCGTATTGAGCTGGTTTATAATCAGTTTAAAAATGCAGCGGTACAAATTCAAGCTGCTGAGCAATTTTTACCGGTTACCATGGAAGAAAATGCTGAAGAAAACAACTTCAATTTCATCTACGAGCCAACAAAAGAACATATTATTGAGGAGCTGATTCCACGCTCGTTAAAAATACAGTTTTACAAAGCACTGCTCGATTCGCACGCGGCAGAGCATGGTGCCCGAATGACAGCCATGCACCAGGCAACCGATAACGCCAGCGATTTAATTTCTTCCCTTACCCTGGAATACAACAAGGCACGCCAGGCATCAATTACCAACGAAATACTTGAGATTGTAAGTGGAGCCGAAGCACTAAACGGATAGAAACAGGTACAAAAAACAAAGCCGGAATCGAATTAAGATTCCGGCTTTGTTTTTTGTATGAAATGCGCCTGCTATCCGTATACAGGACTAGTCCATTCTTCTTTTGGGTGGTGTAAACTTTCTGCTGCCCAACGTATACCCCGCTTCTGTATCTCAAGCGCCTCTGGTACATCGTAGTCTTTCATTACATGCCCCAGCGATGAATAGAATACACGTCCTTCTCCGTAGTATTTTTTCCAAACTACAGGCATGGTGCAACCGTCAATCCACTCAGCATGTTCGGCTGAGAATTCGGTTGTTGCCAATACTTTTACATTCGGATCAACATGCATGTAATACTGCTCAGAGTGCATATCAAAATTTTTCAGTCCCTTCGTTACCGGATCTGATTTATCGGTAATTTTTACCGAATAATCGATTACACCTCCCGGATGAGCAACCCATTGGCCACCAACCATAAACTGGTAGGCTACATTATTTCGAAACGAATCGCCAATTCCGCCGTGCCACCCTGCAAGCCCTACGCCACGTTTAATAGCCGTAAGCAGTGCTTTTTCCTGTTCTTTTGAAATCTGCCCCATTGTCCAAATCTGAACAATCAGGTCGAGCGAGTTCATCAGGTCTTCGTCGAGGTAGGAATCCAGCGTGTCTGAAACAGTTACTTCAGCACCTTCCGAACGCATCCACGGAACAAAAATATCTACTGACTCTTTAGGCTCATGGCCTTTCCAACCGCCATAAACATAAAGTACTTTTTTCCCTTTCAGCGTAGGCACAAGCTTTTCTTTACCTGCTGCCACAGTTACACCAGGCATAACCATGGCTCCTGCTCCGGCCACCATTGTTGCTTTTACAAAATTTCTTCTTGAAACCGACATGATCTATTATTTTTAGTTGTTTTGATTGCTTTAAAAATAAACAAAATCCCGATGACGTCTTGATTCACCGGGATTTTTTATGAAATTCGTTAACGATTATCAAAGTCTAAACTTTCATCAGAAAACCTGATTATAGTTTGTATCCGTTCTCATAGTCACGGTGATAGAACTTCTCTGCCTCCGGATCGTTGATAAAATACTGTTGTTCAGGTGACCAGGCAACAGGACGTTTTAGTTCGTAAGCCACATTACCCAAAATGCTGCAGATTGCTGTACGCGCACCAATTTCTACAGGTACAATTGGATCGATACGCATACGAACAGCATTAATAAAGTTCTCCAGGTGACCTGAACTTTTCTCATACATTCCTGCATCAACAGCTTCTTTTTCAGGTAACAATGCAGGATCAGATGCCCATATTCCCTGGCGGCTAACTTCAATCCAACCATCTTCGCCCCAGAATTTTACACCCCGCGAATTTTTATCGTCGTAAGCTTCGTTGGTCATGGTAACTCCATTGTCGTATACATAGGTTAAAAACTGAGTGCCTTTGTACCCCGGAGGAATTACTTCAACAGGTCCGCTGTGGTCTTTTTTCAATCCCCACTGGCCAATATCGAAATTGTGTGCACCCCAGTCGCAGGTAAAACCACCACCGGTTTCTTTGTAGTATCGCCAGCGTGCCCAGAACGTTTCTTTGGTTTCAGGATTAAGCGTAATAGGTGGGTTTAAAGCCTTATTATAATGAACGTAAGGCATGGGGCCTAACCATTGTTTCCAGTCAAGATCTGCAGGAACTTCCTCTTCTGGCAAGTTGTACGGATCGGGGCCTGGCCCTACATAAGCATTAACCTTGGTAAGTTTACCAAATGCTTCGCGGTGCACCATATTTACGGCATGTTGGTAGTTACTGTCGGAACGTTGCTGACTACCAGTTGCAAAAATTACATTGTGTTTACGAACGGCTGCTGCAACCATTATACTTTCTTTAATGGTGAAAGTAATTGGTTTTTCCTGGTAAATGTCTTTTCCGGCTTCGCAGGCATCAATAGCCATAATGGCATGCCAGTGGTCGGGTGTTGCAATAACAACCGCGTCGATGTCTTTCCGATCGATAATTTCGCGGTAATCTTTGTAAGTTTTTACATCTACCTTTTGTTTACGGGCTTTGTAAAACTCGTTTACTTTCAGCTCGAAACGCTCGCGTTTAACACCATAACAATCGGCTCCTGCAACAATTTCAACACCTTTAATCTGGCTAAAACCATTTAACAGGTTCATGGCTTGCTGGCCCAGTCCGATAAAACCAATACGGATAGTATCGTTTGCACCTGCTGCCAATGCTTTCGACCATGGCATAAGAGTTAAACCCGCAGCTCCAACCATAGAGCTTTGAATAAACCTTCTTCTTGAAAAATTACTCATGTTCTTTTTATTTAATTGATTTAAGTTTAAAATATAAAAGTACGAAAGTCCCGAAACAAAGTTTCGGGACTTATGCTATCTAACCAAACTAATAACCCACTAATAACCTGGGTTCTGTTTTATATTTGAATTTTGATCGATTACATCGGTTGGAATTGGACTCATATACTGTTTTAATTCAAATTTAGCTGTCCATTTTACTTCCTCTTCAATGCTGTACACCCAAACACCTGAGTTATCTGAAGGAACTGAATTACGAATAACCATGTTATGGCGTTGTGTTCCCATGGTTTGTTCGGCAATTTTCCAGCGTTTGTTATCAAAATATCTTTTTCCTTCGTAACAAAGCTCCACACGACGTTCGCGCCAAATGGCTTCACGCATTTCATCTTTTGTTAAACCGGCTTCCAACGCAGGCAAATCAACGCGGTCACGTAGTTCGTTTATGGCTGCGTATACATCGGCATTGGGCCCGGTGGCTTCGTTTTGTGCTTCGGCAAAGTTTAATAAAACTTCGGCATAACGATAGTAAATGTAGTTTTGGCCACTGGCATCGTTTGCCGGTGCAGCATCAGGGTTTAAACGCTTGCGCTGATAATAACCCGAGTCGCCAACGTCGGTTTTCCCGGCCAAATCAATCTGATTTGTTTTATCGGGATTGGCATAAGTTTCGTCAATACGCGTGTAAATAATATCGGTCTCGGGCATCCAATCCAGCTTGTATTCAGCGCCATCAAAAACAATATCGTTGTAAAAACGCTGTTCTCTTCCTACATACGGATTTTGTGGATCGTAACCCGACTCCGGATCTGTTATCACCTTTCCGTTTGCCATACAATACTGGTCTACAATTTCCTGAGTGGGGTTGTAATTACCCCAGCACATGTACTGACCTAAAACGTAGGTTGGGCCTCCACGACGTTCGTAATTGGCACCCATTCCGCTTACGTCAAGCATTTGTCGGTCGAAAATAATTTCAGAATTATACTCGTTTGCCGCTCTGAATAAGTTTTTAGCATCTGAAAACAAGGCGTATGGTGCACCACCACCCATTTCATCAATAAACTTTTTATTAGTGGCTGCTGCAGTGGCCCAACGCGAAGCATCATAATTTCCAAAATGTACAAATTTATCAGGGTCGGCCAGGTAAGGATCCGATGTATTAAACAACGGACTGGCACCAAACAATTCAATCCATCCTTTTAGAGCTAAGGCTGCACCTAAAGTTGCACGCCCGGCGTCAGGATCGCCACTGCTGTATTTTACAGGAAGATTGTTGTTGTTTACAATCTGGCCAAGTTCGCTGGTAATAAAATTAAAAGTTTCGGCAAATGTGGCACGTGGGTACAACATTTCTTCCTCGGTCATGCTATTCCTGTCCAGCGGAACTTCAATAATTGGCAGCCCTCCTACATGCATAAAAAATTCGCTGTAAAAATAGGCACGCATAAACTTTGCTTCATCAATGCGCTGGTTATACCAGTCATCAGAAAAGTTTTCTTTATACTCTTCAAGTTTTTGAATAAAAGTATTACATTTTCGGAGCTTGGTAAAAAAGTTTGCCCAGCTATAACCATCTGTAGGGCCGTGTGTTCCACCCCAAACACCGGTTGTACTGCTTGATGGAGCAATACATATTCCTTGCCTCCAGTTCGATGCGGTATAGTAATGGCTGATATTATAATCATCGGTATAATAATCCATATTTTCAGCGTTGTTGCATTTTTTAATTAGCTCGCTGTAAATATCATTCAGGTAAATGTCGGCATTACCCTCAGAGGCCCATTGGGTTTGATCAGTAAGGTTCGATTTATTCTCGTTATCAAGAAAATCTTCGGTATCGCAAGCAGTGGTGAATAAAAACAGGGCACAAACTGCGACCAATATGTAGTTATATTTTAAACTTTTCATTTTCTTCATCATTTAGCGTTTAAAAGGTGATATCAAGTCCAAATGTGTGCGAGCGCATCACCGGGTAAGAATTCTCACGCTGATCGTAACCCATTTCCGGATCAATGTGCTTAATATTACTTAAGGTCAGCAAGTTTTGGCCGGTGTACGAAACACGAATTCCGCCAAGGCCAATTCTGTCCACAAATGATTTTGGAAGATTGTAACCAACAATCATTGTTTTTAATCGCAGGTAGTTTGAACTTATTGTCCACCAGTCTGAATCCTTGGTATTGTTGCCGTATGGCGATGGTGTAGCTCTTGGATATCTGGCATTTTGATTATCAGCTGTCCAGCGATTATCAAAATATTCATAAGCCGTATTCGATCCGTTATTTTCAAAAGGAACGGTCATAAACTGGCGGATGTTGATACTTGACATCCCTGTTCCCTGGAAGAACATGGAAACATCGAAACCTTTCCAACTGGCATCGGCAGTAAGACCATAAGTCATGAGCGGATAAACGGGATCGCCGATTACTGTTTCATCGTTTGAATCGATAATTCCGTCTGGTACACCATCAGGACCACTTAAGTCGGCGTATTTAATATCACCAGGATGCAAATCGCCAAACTGGGTTACATTGTACCCGTCGTCGCTGTTAATAATTCCGTCGCCATTAATGTCTTCATCGGTTGTAAATAAGCCCAGTGCATGGTAGCCAAATGGTGTTCCGTAAGGACGACCTGTTAAGGTACGGTTTGGATTTGCACGTTGTGCATCGGTTTCAAATACCTCAACCATTTTGTTTTTGGCATAGCTAAAATTACCACTGATGCCAAGCTCTAAACCATTGGCAAATGTCTTTCTGCTGCTGGCAGTAATTTCAAAACCATTGTTTTTCATTTCGCCGGCATTTTCCTGAGCAATACTTAAGCCATATTCAACCGGAAGGGTTACCTGTGGAGCAAGCAACATATCGGTACGTTTCTCGTGGAAAAAGTCAAACTCAACGTTTAATAAACCATCATACATATTCAGGTCGAAACCCACATCAAGTTTCGACGAAACTTCCCAGGTAATATCAGGGTTAGCTTCTTTCTCAATTCGAGACCCTTGTACTAGTCCTGAAGCGCCGTACAAATAGGCATTACCGCGTAGGGTATACCCCGGCATAAACTGGAAATCGGCCAGACTACCATCAATGTAAGGCAGGTTACCCGATTGCCCCCACGATGCACGCAGTTTAAGATTATTTAAAGCGCCGTAACCGGCCATAAAGTCTTCTTCAGAAACACGCCATGCTGCTGAAAACGATGGGAAATATCCCCATTGTTTTCCCGGGCCAAATGCGTAATGGCCATCGTAACGACCTGCAGCTTCAAGCATATATTTATCCTGGTAGCTGTACCCTAAACGATATACAAAACCAATCTCGCTTCCTTCGCTTGAATAGCCGCCATTATCGTAATCCAGTTTGTCAGAGCTACCAAAATCAAGCTCATCAATTTCCAGTGCGTAATTGTTTCTTCGTGCCCAAAATGTTTCGTAAGTATTTTTACGTGCCTCGGCCACTAATAAACCGGTTACACTGTGGTCGCCAAATGTACGTGCATAGTTCAAATACGCCTGTCCGGTGTAGTTTTTCCAATCGTTGCTTTGCTGACGCAAATAGGTATAGGTAGGCGAATTACCTTCCTGAGTTGAAACCACCTCCGTAAAAGTATAGGGATTTGCATCCAAATCAATTACATGATACACAAATGGAATGTGCCATTGTTTTTGTTTCTGGGTGGTAGGGTCGTAACTAAATACACCTTTAAAACTTAGTCCCTGAATAAAAGGAAGTTCCTGTTCGAGATAGACAGATGCAAGTAAAGTGTTTTTATCCCACTGCTCGTATCCTTCTGATCGTAATGCACCTACAGGAGTACTTGCTGAAGATTCCCCCCAGTGTTCTCCATCAGGATAAATCAGCTGTTGAATAGGAACAAATTTATAGAATGCACGGAAGAGGTGACCGGTAGCATTCTCGCCAGGATCAAGGTCGTTGGTTTCCTCAACCGAACCATACAACGACATACCAACTTTTGTGGTGTTGGTTGCCTTCAATTCAAGGCTTAAATTGTAGTTATATCGTTTGTAGCCAACCGGATCAAATAAACCTTTCTGGTTGTAGTAACCCAAACCGGCGTGATAGGTAAGGTTGTTTGTTCCGCCACTTAATTCAATATTGTGGTTTTGTACCGGTACATTGTCATTCCATACATCAATAAATTTTGAATCGGGATATAGATACGGGTCTTCTTTATGAAGGTTGGCATAATTGGCAATCAAGTCTGCATCGTTTGGAGGAGTAGTTCCGTTAGGTGTTAGGTTGTAATACCCTTCGTTTTGCAAGGCCATGTAATCGGCAGCATCAAGCATGTCGGGTACATAGGTAGGATTTTGAATACCATAAGAAGTGGTTAAGCGCACTACTGGTTTTCCGGCCTTACCTTTTTTAGTGGTAATAAGAATTACACCGTTTGCACCTCCAATACCATAAGGTGCCACTGCGGCGGCATCTTTTAATACAGTAATGCTTTCAATGGTTGCCGGGTCAATTTGCATAATATTGTCGCGCTTCACACCGTCAACAACCACCAGCGGGCTATTGTTACCGGTTGAAACCACACCGCGAATATGTAGGTCGGGCGTATCCATACCTGGCTGAGCTCCACTACTCGAGCGCATACTTACACCGGCAAGCTTTCCGGCCATAGCTTGCGAAATATTAGGTACAGGAATTTCGGCCAGCTCTTCACCTTTTACAGTGCTTATTGCACCGGTTACCGTTGTTTTCTTTTGCACACCATAACCAATGGTTACAATTTCTTCAATACCAATTGCATCAACTTTCAGTGCTACATTAAAAGTAGTTTGGTTGGCAATTGTAATTTCCTGCGACTGAAAGCCTACAAAAGAAACCAGTAATACATCTCCTTCGTTAACTCCGGATAATGAAAATTCACCGTCGGTATTTGTAACAATACCATTTGTGGTTCCTTTAATAATTACGGTAGCTCCGGGCAGCGGAAGCCCCTCCTCATCAGTTACGGTTCCTGAAATAGATTTTTGTTGTGGAGTTTCGGCGGCAGAATTCCGAATATTTTCCGAATTATTGTCAGCTGTGACGGAAGTTATAGTAAATAGAATAATGAATAAACACAGCAACAAACTCCTTGACCAGAGAAACGGATTCTCCGATCGGGTTAGATGTTTTCTCATAAGATTTAATTTAATGAATAATAATTAATTTGTTAGTGGTAGATAGTGATAATACTTCAGCACGCAGTGCTGCAGTTGTTGTTCATAGGCAATAAAATTTTGGTTAATAATTAAATATATGGTTTTCTTTAATTCTTAGGTTTTTTATGTTAATGTTTGAATTAACGTGTTAGTTTAAATTTAAAGGCTCAACTTAAGCATTTCGTAATCTGCTGGTTTCTTTAGGTTCCACTCACTTTTCTGCTGAAAAATGCTGTACAATCAAGAGCAACTGTTCTGTTTTGTCTCATTCCATTCTGCTCTGTTCTGTACTACTAATTTCTGCAAATTTTTTTAAGAAAACAAAATGTTTTATATCGTCATTTTTTCAAATCCGCCTATATCGCGGATTTAAGCGCGAAGAAATGTTGCAAAACATAATTGTATACAGTATGTACATACAGTATGAATAAGAATGTTTTATACTAAACAACAGGTAATCGAAGGGTGAAGATTGTAAAAATGCACATCTTCAAGCCAAAAGCCTTAATTGAGCAGGCTGTAGTATTGATTTACTTTGGATTAAACGGTTAATCTGAATAGTACCGCAAGTGTACACTCACTGTCAATAAACTTTAACCAAGAATCTTTAACGATTGTTATAGCCCGGGCTTTAATTGTTTAAATAATAAGACCTTACAACTTGTAAGGTCTTAAAAACGATGTGAGGCATGCTGGATTCGAACCAGCGACCCCTACCCTGTCAAGGTAATGCTCTAAACCAACTGAGCTAATGCCTCTTTTCCTGATTCAAAAATAATAAAAAAAGAGGTGCAAAAATGCACCTCTTTTATATGGTTTTGTTTTAATCTTAAATAAAAAACTTGAGAATAAACAAGGCAGCTAACACCACCATAACCACCGAAATATCTTTGTATTTTCCGGTTAACACTTTTAACAGCACGTACGAAAGCATACCAAACACAATACCTTCGGCAATACTGTAAGTTAATGGCATTACAATAATGGTGATAAAGGCCGGAATAGATTCGGTAAAATTATCGAAGTCGATATTTAAAATCGGCGACATCATAAAGAATCCAACCAAAATAAGTGCCGGTGCTGTTGCAGCTGCAGGTACCATTGTAAATATCGGTGCAAAGAACAGGGCTATTAAAAACAAGGCTGCAGTGGCCAGCGAAGTTAATCCGGTACGTCCACCTTCGGAAACACCAGATGCACTTTCTACATAAGTTGTTACTGTACTTGTTCCAAAAATAGCTCCGAAGAATGTACCGATAGAGTCGGCAAAAAGCGCTTGTTTAACACGTGGTACTCTTCCTTCTTTATCCAACATGCCTGCTTTTGACGAAACACCAACCAGTGTTCCTACGGTATCAAACATATCCACAAAAAGGAAAGTAAACAGTACAATAAGCATATCAAGCGTAAAAATCTGGCTCCACTCAAATTTAAAAAAGATAGGTTCCAACGAAGGAGGTGCATCAACAAGGCTTCCTTCAGGCAAATGAGTAACACCAAAAGGCATACCTGCTATAGTTGCGGCAAAAATACCAATTAACAAGGCACCTTTAACTTTTAGTGCAAGTAATACGGCGGTAAGTACAACCCCTCCAAGGGCAATCAAAACCGGTGCCGAACCCATATCGCCTAAGCCTACCAATACAGCATCGTTGTTAACAATTACGCCAGCATTTTGCAAACCAATAAAGGCAATAAACAAACCAATACCTGCCGAAACAGCGTGTTTCAATGGCAACGGTATGGCGTTTACAATTAACTCCCGGATATTAAATGCCGTAAGTAAAATAAATATAATACCTTCAAGAAAAACAGCTGTTAAAGCAAACTGCCAGCTGTGTCCCATTCCGAGTACCACAGTAAAAGCAAAAAATGCATTAAGACCCATACCCGGAGCCAGGGCAAAAGGTAATTTTGCCACCAGGGCCATAACCAGTGTAGCCACCAGGGCCGACAGAGCAGTTGCAGTAAATACTGCATTTTTGTCCATTCCGGTTGCGCTTAAAATGTCCGGATTTACCGCTAAAATATAAGCCATGGTCATAAACGTAGTTACACCGGCTAATATTTCCGTTTTAACGGTCGTCTTGTTTTCGTCGAGCTTAAAAAATTTATTCAACATTTTATTGTGGTATTAGATTTAGAAAGTCCATTTTAAACCAAGTGTTGGTTTTACAGCAAACTCGTCGCCAACAAAATTGTTACTCAGTTCAACCTCGCCACCAATGGCAAAGTTTTTTGAGGCATTGTACCACAATTGTGGCTCGCTTAAGAAACGGTAGTCGGTTCCCCAAAACATTTCTTCCTTCCAGAAATCGGCAAAACCGGTAAATGTAAGTTTACCTTCTAACATTTGAATTACCCATACTGCAGTTAATTGAAATCCGTTTTGGTTTTTTGTACCACCTTCAAGTTTATCTTTAATGTTCTTGTAGTTGGCCTGCAAAGTTAAAATCTTCGAGAAATCGGCCGATGCCCAGGTACGTTCGATACCTGCCAACCAGCAATTTTCAATCGGAATCCAAATACCATCGCCAATGCTCATTGTTCCGCCATTGTATTCAACACGAGGCATAAACTTTTGAGTTTCGTTCCATTTAAAAGCACGGGCAATTTCCCAGTAGGCTAACGAAATTCCATTGTCGATACCGGTACCATCAGCACCATAATCCATATCAACAAAAAAGAATGTTGAACCATACTTGTCGGGTTTAAACATTTCAACTGTTGACGTCAGCATTTTTCTACCTTCGCCAAAATCATAATGTAACTGTACGTTTTGGGCACTAACTGAAAACACGAATGCAACAAATGCAATTGCAAGTAAAAGTTTTTTCATTTGTTAAATTTTTTTTGTTTGCCGAATGATCCATAAATTCGAAATCATCCGGTAACTCGCATGAATCTTAGTAAAACATCAAATGTGAAATGTTAAATTTTACAAGGCTCATGGTCGTTTCATACTTAATTAAATTAAAAGAATTTGATACAATGTGGCAACAAAAGTAATTAATCTTTCTTTTTTCGAAAATAAAATTGAGCTAAGTGACTCTTTATAGAAACGTTATACATAAAAGAACCCCGGTTAGGACAACCGGGGCATTTCATTGAAATCGGGAAGATAAAAAATAAGGGTCTTATATAATATATATTCTCAAAATTAGTAAAAAGTAACCCCTTTTGCCAAAATTTTCAGCTGAAAAGGCACTTCAAAAATGCTGTTTTCAGGCAAGTGCATCATATAAAAAAGCATTAACCGGATAAAGCAACTCAAAACGCTTAACCATCTCGTCAATATAGTTTGGTCCGGCCACAACGCTGTTTTCCAGCGAAGCAGAGTAAATAAACGATTTATACTTTAAAAGTTCAATGTATTCATGGTCTTTCGGATAGCCCTTGGGTGCCAGTTTTAGTTTATCGTCATACATTTCAGGAAATTGCTTTTTAAAATCCTTTTCATTTCCTATTTCCAGAAAATCTTTCGCATGGTCGGCCATGTAGGCCCTGAGTTTTTTTAGTACCGGAGCCGGTGGCATATAAATTCCACCACCAATAAAACTACTGCCCGGCTCAATATGGAAATAATACCCCGGATTCATACTTTTTCGGCCTCCGGTGCAAATAAAGCTGCCAAAATTTGTTTTGTATGGCTGTTTGTCTTTCGAAAAACGTACATCGCGAAAAATCCTAAACACGCAGTCCTTTGGCGACAACCCCCTTACCGATGAATCAAATTTACTTATCTCGTTTATTAATACATCGGTAATAAATAGTACTTTATCCCTGCTTTCTTCATACCATTTTCGGTTATCCTGAAACCATTCGCGATTATTGTTTTCCGACAGTTGTTTTAAAAACCCAAGAACTTTCTCCATAGTCTGATATTTTGCGCTATTTTTAAATTGAATTTAAGTAAAAAACAAAACCCATGCTAAAAAAGTTTGCGTTAATTGTTGCCGGTGGCAGTGGTAACCGAATGAACAGTTCTGTTCCAAAACAATTTTTGGAAATTAAGGGGAAACCGGTTTTAATGTTCACTTTTGAAGCCTTTTTAAACTTTGACCCGCAAATTGAGTTCGTGCTAGTATTGCCCCAAAGCCAGGTTGAAACGTGGAAAAAACTTTGTAAAAAGCACGCATTTTACACCAACTACAAACTCGCCTTTGGCGGCGAAAACAGGTTTCAGTCGGTACGCAACGGCCTTGAGCTGATAAAAGAGGAAGGCATTGTTTTTATACACGATGGTGTTCGGCCATTGGTTTCAGCACAAACCATTCGAAATTGCTTTAACACCGCCCAAAAATACGGCAATGCCCTACCGGTTGTTGCCCCGGCCGAATCGGTTCGATATGCCGATGAAATGGGCAATAAAGCCGTTGACCGAAGCAAATACTTCCTGGTACAAACACCACAAACCTTTACCGTAAACGCCATTAAGCAAGCCTATAAATCGGCTCCAAACGAGCAGTTTACCGACGATTCATCAGTGCTTGAATTTGCCGGCAAAAAAATTCATTTGGTTGATGGCAACCGCGAAAACATTAAAATTACATGGCCCCAGGATTTAATTGTTGCCCAATCTTTTCTTTTTCCACAATAAAATAAGTGGCATTTATTGGTAAAATTTCGACACTTACCGATTTTTCTCAGGGAAACTATTTAAATCTAAATAGTTTTGCAGGAAACTATAAGCTACACAAATGCCTTATTTAATAGCTACTTTGTAAAATTAACTTTAAGTAAACTTTTAATTCTATTAAAGTTTCCGAATAAAAAAAGGAATACATTTGCTACGTGGAAGAAAAGAAGAAATATATTATCGAGAATGTGGGCCGCCTTTACATGACCCAGGGTATAAGGGCGGTAACCATGGATGACGTAGCGGCGGAGTTTGGCATTTCGAAAAAAACACTTTACCAATATTTTAAGGACAAAAAAGACCTGGTTACCCAGGTGGTTGCATTTTTTCTTGAAGAAAGCGGCAAAACATTTAAAGAAATGGCCGACAATAATGCCATAGACAGTATGTTTCTGATTAGAAAACATGTAGCCTTTATTTTTAAGTTCTACAATAATGGTATTGAGAAGGACCTCAGAAAATACTACCCGGAATTGTACAAAAAAGTAAATGAAGTAAAACGCGAGCGCATTTTTACCAACACCATTGCAAACCTTAAGTTAGGCATGGAGCAGGGCGTTTACCGCACTGATATTGACCCATACTTTATTGCCAAACTCCAGGTTGGGCGAATGCTTTATACCATGAATCCCGACTTCGGAATTTTTGAGGAATACGAAGTAAATTCGCTGGCATTTTTTGATGGCATGATGGACTACCACATGAATGCAATTTGCAACGACAAAGGAAAAAAATATTATAGAAAACAATTAAACAAAGTTCAGAATGAAGAAAATAACTAGTCAACTACTCTTGTTTTTTGTCATGTCTGTGATGAGCCTTACGCTTAACGCTCAGGAAGAAAACACAAGTTTCACCCTTGATGAGGCCACTCAATACGCCATGCAAAATTCATACGTTTTGTTTAATACGAAACAAGATGTTAGTATTGCCCGCAAAAAAGTATGGGAAACCATTACTACCGGTTTGCCCCAGGTTGCAGGCTCGGCCAACTATAACTGGTTTTTAAACCTCCCGGTTTCATTAATCCCTGCTGAATTTGTGGGCGGAGAACCCGGTGAATATTACCCGGTAAAATTTGGACAGGATTATAGCGCCGATTTTGGCTTCAGTGTGTCGCAACAAATTTTTGATGGCTCGTGGATTGTTGGAGTAAGCTCGGCCGAGTTGTATTTAAACCTGGCCAAACAAGCTAACGAAAAAACTGAAATTGATATTAGAAACGCTGTTGCCCAGGCCTACTACATGGTACTAATTAGCGAACGTTACAAACAGGTAATGCTCGAAAACCTCGAAAACAGCAAGCGGCTTTATGAAGAAACCAAGGTGTATTTTGAGAACGGATTTCGTGAACAGCAGGATGTGGATCAGCTCCGGATTTTGCAAAAAAATGCGGAGAATGAAGTACTCCGATCAGAACGCGAATTAATTGTTGCCAAAACAGTTTTAAAATACACGATGGGGATTGATCTGGAGCAGGAAATTATGCTGAGCGACGACCTCGAAGTATTTGTATTGCCCCTGGTTGAAGAAAAAAACAGCATCAATCTTGACCTGATTAACCATATCGATTATCGTTTGGCACAATCGAATTTCCAGGTTTCAGAAAAATTGTATCGACTTGAGAAGGTGGCCTATTTGCCAAAATTTAATGCATTTTACAGCTACACCCGAACATCGTACAGCAACAGTGCCAACCTGTTTAAAGAAGAATGGTATCCATCTTCGCTAATCGGGTTTCAGGCATCCATACCTATTTTCAATTCCGGGAATAAACGATCGAAGGTACAGCAAGCCCGCCTCGAGCTGGATAAAGCAGAAAACGACAAACGCCTGATGGAAATCACGCTTCAAAAAGATTATTTAACAGCATCGGCGGAAATGCAAACGGCCCGCGAACAGTTTTTAAACACTAGAGAAAACCGCGACCTGGCAGAGAGTATTTTAGATAAAACACAAATAAAATTTAATAACGGTATGGTAAGCAGTGCCGAATTATCGCAGCAGGAAACCCAATACATTACTACCTGGCAACAACTGGTAACATCTACAATGTCGTTGCTACAGGCCGATCTTAACCTGAAAAAAGCTGCAGGAGCCTTATAGTAAAAACAGAAAAAACAATATCAAATGAAACGAATTATATTTTTAGTAACAGCAACACTTTTATTATCGGCTTGCGGAAATACAAATGTTACCGACGAAGCCGGAAAAAGAAAACAAATTCAAGAGCTAAAACAGCAGGTTCATACACTTGAGCAACAAATTGAAGCATTGGAAAAAGAGCTTACTGCTGAGGAGAAAACGGAGTTTGTAAACATTAAAACTACGCGCCTCGAGAATCAAAAGTTTGAACACTTTATTGAAGTTACGGGTAAAGTTGAGGCCGAACAGGATGTAGATGTCAGCCCCGAAACCTCGGGTGTAATTAAAGAAGTAATGGTTGTTGAAGGACAACAGGTGAACAAAGGGCAAATTATGGCACGGCTGAATACCGATTTGCTTGAAAGATCGATTGAAGAACTGGAGGTTCAGCTCGATTTGGCCATAACCAATTACGAACGCCAGAAAAACCTTTGGGACCAAAACATTGGCTCTGAAATGCAGTACCTGCAGGCAAAAAACAATAAAGAAACGCTTGAAAAAAGGATTTCAAGCCTGAATACGCAAATTGAAATGGCCGAAGTTAAATCGCCAATTAACGGAATTGTTGATATTGTTTACCAAAAGAAAGGACACATTGGAAGTCCACAGGTGCCTTTTGCCAAGGTAATAAATACCCAAAGCATAAAAATTTACGCCGACATTTCAGAAACCTACATCACAAAAATACACAAAGGCGATGATGTGCAGGTGCGATTCCCGGCTTTGGACAAAACTGTTTCGGCAAAAATTAATCAAATTGGAAACACCATCGACCCCAACAACCGTACATTTCGGGTACGTATCAACCTAAACAACAATTCAAACCTGATAAAACCCAACCTGGTATCAATTATCTCGTTGCGCGACTACGTGAATGAAGTGGCTATTGTTGTGCCTTCTCTTTTTATTAAAGAAGATTTTAACGGGCACTACACCTATATTGTTGAAAAAACCGATGGCAATAATGTAGCCAAAAAAGTATATGTAACGCCCGGGGTAACGAACAATAACATGACCGAAATTACTCAAGGATTAACTGCTGGCACCGAAGTTATTTCGGAAGGGTATAGCCAGGTTGTTAACGGCACGCCTGTTCAAATCAATTAAACACCTACCAAAAAATTCTTCAAAATGGAGAAAGAAACAGAAAAGAAAAACATAGAAATAACGCGTAAGTTTAAACCAACATTTCTTGCGCTAAGCAACAAAATAACGGTTTATATATTTGCCGTGTTGCTGGTATTTTTTGGTTTGTATTCGTACAACCAGATGCCACGCGAAGCCATGCCCGAAGTAGTGGTTCCGTATATTTTTATACAAACTTTGTATCCGGGAAACTCGCCGGTTGATATTGAAAACCTTGTTACAAGGCCTATCGAAAAAGAACTAAAAGGGTTAAAAGGGGTAAAAAAGGTATCATCAGCATCTTTTCAGGATGTAAGTACTATTATTGTTGAGTACACCACAAATGTAACCATAAAGCAGGCCTTGCAAGATACCAAAGACCGGGTTGATAAAGCAAAATCGGAATTACCAACCGACCTGCCCAGCGATCCGTATGTTACCGATTTCGATCTTTCGGAATTCCCCATTATGAACGTAAACGTATCGGGCGAATACAGCATGCGCGACCTGAAAAAATTTGCAGAAGTAATGCAGGATGAATTTGAATCCTATCGCGAAATATCAGAAGCCAGTATACGTGGTGTTGAAGAACGCGAGATCCAAATTGAAGTAGATCCACACAAGCTGGATGCAGTTGGCTTATCATTTGAAGATGTGGCACTTGCCATACAATTTGAAAATATCAGCATGGGAGCCGGTCAATTTACCGCAGATCAGATAAGGCGAACCATTCGTACTGATGCCAATTACACCGACATCAAACAAATTGCCAATACCATCATTAAGGTAAATATGGGCAAACCGGTATATATCCGCGATATTGCCACGGTAATTGATGGCTACAAAGAACAGGCCACTATTGCCCGTGTTGATAATAAACCTGTAGTAACCTTATCGGTAACAAAAAAGTCGGGCGAAAATATTCTTTCTGCTGCTGAAAATGTTTTTAAAGGAATTGACCAGCTAAAGGCACGCGGGCAAATTCCCAAAGACCTTGAAGTGGTGATTACCGACGACATGACCATTGAAATCGAGAACACCATTTCGAGCCTCGAAAACAGCATTATCCTTGGAATGATCCTGGTAACTTTTGTACTCTTCCTTTTCCTTGGTTTTAGAAATGCCCTGTTTGCAGGCCTGGCCATTCCCATGTCGATGTTCCTTTCGTTTGTAATTTTGCAACAAACCGGAATTACCCTGAACTCGATGGTGCTTTACGGCCTTATTCTGGCACTGGGGATGTTGGTTGATAATGCCATTGTTGTGGTTGAAAATGTTTACCGCCTGTACAGTAACGGGGTCCCTTTGCTAAAAGCTACCAAGCAAGGTGTTAGCGAGATTGCGTTCCCCATTATTTCGTCAACACTTACCACACTTGCAGCCTTTTTCCCGCTGCTGGCCTGGGAAGGAATGATTGGTGAGTTTATGAAGATTTTCCCGCAAACACTGATTGTTGTTCTTGCTTCATCGTTGTTTGTGGCATTAATAATAAACCCGGCCTTTATTGCCGGCTTTATGAAGATTGAAGACATTACCAAAAAAGCCAACAAAAAACGCATACTGCGAAATGCAGCTATTTTGGCCGGACTGGCAATACCGTTTTATGTTATGCAGGTTTTCCTCTTAGCTAATTTATTGGCAACAATTGTTGTAATTATGCTGCTCAATCTGTTTGTGCTAAGAGGATTGGCCCGTTGGTTTCAAACAAAATTACTTGTGGCACTCGAAAATTTCTACACAAGGCAGCTAAGGCATGCATTGTCGGGTCCGTGGCCCTACGTTTATTTTGGAGGAACAGTTATTTTGCTATTCTTCTCGATGGGTTTCTATTTTGGTAACAATCCAAAAATGGTTTTCTTCCCCGATGTACCGCCAAATACTGTATTTGTAACCATGGAATTACCACTGGGAACATCAATTGAACGTACCGATAAAGTGGCCAGCGAAGTTGAAGCGATTGTTAAAAACACCCTTGCACCGTACGAAAACATTGTAAAATCGGTTACAACAAATGTTGGTGTTGGCAAAGGAGGTATGTTTGAAAACGAATCGAGTCCGAATAAATGCCTGATATCAATTAGTTTTGTGCAGTTTAAGTACCGCGAAGGACTAAACACCAGCACAATAATGCAACAAATTGCCAAAGACCTTGATGGTTTTGTTGGGGCAAAAATATTTGTTGAAACGGGAGATATGGGACCTCCTACCGGAAACCCTGTAAATATTGATATTAGTGGAGATGAATTTGACCAACTAATTGCAATTACCGACGATTTTCTAAAAATTATAGAAGAAGACAACATACCAGGAATTGATGAACTGAAATTAAATATCAATACCAATCAGCCTGAGATGTTGATAGAGGTTGATCGCGAACAGGCACGTCTGTACGAACTTTCAACACAACAAATTGCCCTGGCGTTCAGAAATGCAATATACGGTTTCGAGGCCAGTCAGTTTAAAGACGGCGAAGATGAATATGACATCTTTGTTCGTTTGGAAGAAAAGTACAGAAACGATGTATCAACATTAATGAACCAGAAAATTCCGGTAAACGGGTACTCCATTCCTATTTCGTCGGTTGCTAAATTTAAATTTACCAGCTCATACGACAAAATCAGCCGTATCGATTTTAAACGCGTTATAACCATTTCGTCGCAGGTGGTTGAAGGTTATAATGCCAACGAAATTAACACCCGTATTGAGCAACTTCTGGCAGACTACAAAATGCCAGCCGGTTACACTTACGAATTTACCGGCGAGCAAAAAGAACAAGCCGAAAGTATGGAATTTTTAGCTTTTGCGCTGCTGATTGCTGTTGCCATGATTATGATTATAATGGTTACGCAGTTTAACTCGTTTATCCGCCCGGCCATTATTATTGCAACTGTTATATTTAGTACAATTGGTGTATTCCTGGGGCTGGGAATATTTAAAATGGAATTTGTGGTTATTATGACCGGAATTGGTATTATTTCGCTGGCCGGAATTGTAGTAAACAATGGTATTGTACTTATCGATTATATCGACCTTACACGAAAGCGCAAGCGTCAGGAATTGGGTTACTCTGAAAAAGCATTTTTACCAAAAGAGGTACAAATTGATGCCCTGGTAGAAGCTGGAAAAACACGTTTGCGCCCGGTATTGTTAACAGCAATTACCACTGTTTTAGGTCTGTTACCTCTGGCGGTTGGACTCAATTTCAACTTCTTTACGCTGTACACCAGTTTCGATCCGCAAATTACAATTGGCGGCGAAAGTGTAGCGTTTTGGGGACCTATGTCGTGGACCGTTATTTTCGGATTAACATTTGCCACTTTCTTAACCCTGTTAATATCGCCGGTAATGTATATGCTTACCATAAAAATTAATTATAACATTAAGAAATGGACCGGTACTTTACCGGAAGATAATGTTCAGGTAAAACCTAAAGTTGCAGAGTAAATTGTCAACTTTTAACGAAAAACGGGCATCCTTATTGGTTGCCCGTTTTTTATTTACTTAAAAAAAGTTGTTTTAATTAAACCAGCGAATCGCCTTTTTTAATGCGAACATCGGTAACAAACTTTTTAATCTGGTCCTCGTCTTCGCGGCGGCAAATCATTAAGGTATCGTTTGATTCGGCAATGATGAATCCATCAAGACCATGAATTACTGCCATCTTTTCTTTCGAAATATCAACAATACAGTTTTCGGCATCATACAACAACACGTTGTCACCCCGAACCACATTCCCCAAGGTATCTTTTTCTTTGTTTTCGTAAAGCGATCCCCAGGTTCCAAGGTCGCTCCAACCAAAATCGGCCGTTAATACGTACACATTTTTTGCTTTTTCCATAATGCCATAATCAATAGATATGGCCTGACATTCAGAATAAGTCTTCCGAATAAATGGTTCCTCACTTGGCGTATTCATTTTCTTTCGGCCATGCTCAAATCTCAAAGCAATTTCGGTAAGATGCTGCTGAAAGGACTCAAGAATGGTAGAAAGCGATGAAATAAAAATTCCGGAGTTCCAGTAAAACTCCCCACTATCGATAAAAATTTTCGCCATCTCCTCGTTAGGTTTTTCGGTAAAAGTCTTCACTTTGTACAAGTTCTCCAGGTTGTGAAATTCCTTTTTTCGTTTCACCTGAATGTAACCATAGCCGGTTTCAGGCCGGTTTGGTTTAATGCCTAAGGTAAGCAGCGCTTCTTTTTCCGAAACAAAGTCCAAACCGTTTCGCACTTGCTTATGAAATTCATCTTCTTTCAGAATTAAATGATCCGATGGGGTTACAATCAGGTTTGCCTCCGGATCAATAAGTGCAATTTTATTGGCGGCATAAGCCAGACACGGAGCCGTATTTCGTCGCAAAGGCTCCAATAGTATTTGCTCGTCTCGGATATCAGGTAATTGCTCCTTTACCAGGTGTTGATACAAGGCATTGGTAACAACAAGAAAATTCTCTTTGGGTACAATTTCAAGAAAACGATCGTAGGTTTGTTGAAGAAAAGTGTTGCCTGTTCCTAATATATCTAAAAATTGTTTTGGGCGTGCTGTACGGCTAAGTGGCCAAAAACGACTTCCAACACCACCTGCCATAATCACACAAAAATTGTTAGCCATCTGAATGTGTTTTGTTCGCTAAATTGATTTCTATATACATTGAAACCTTGAAAATACAGTTTTATTTTGTTATTGTTGCCTCATCTTTATTCAAATTCAGAAAAATTTTGTTTCCGCTTATTAAGTTGTAATTTTAGCCGGATACAATGCAAAAAAACTTTAAGCCATGGGTTTTTTCTTTCATATAGGCCGCTATTTTGCAATGCTAAAACGCGTATTTGCAAGGCCCGAGAAACACAAGCTGTATTTCAGGCAGCTGTTCCACGAGATTGATAATCTGGGGGTTAATTCGGTAGGTATTGTTATCATCATCTCCATTTTTATTGGTGGAATTATGACCATACAATTTGCCTACAGTATGGCCAACCCTATTTACCCGTCAGAATTAGTTGGTTTGGGAACACGCGATACGCTTCTACTCGAGTTTTCATCAACCATGCTGGCACTTATTATGGCCGGGAAAGTGGGTTCGAACATTACCTCGGAGATTGGTACCATGCGGGTTACCGAGCAAATTGATTCGCTGGAAATTATGGGTGTAAACTCGGCCAGCTACCTGATTTTGCCAAAAATTATTGCTGTTGTTTTTATCTTTCCCTTCTTGTACATCATTAGTGTATTTTTTGGTTTGCTTGGCGGTTTGGTTACCGGGCCCATTGCCGGGGTAATTACCATTCCCGAATACATTGCCGGTATACAATGGTTGTTTTATCCGTACTACATTACTTTTTCTATTATAAAGTCGTTGTTTTTTGGTTTTCTGGTGGCATCGGTTCCGGCCTATTTTGGTTACTATGTACAGGGCGGCGCGCTCGAAGTGGGTAAAGCCAGTACCAAGGCAGTGGTAAATACAAATATCCTTATTTTATTTTTTGATTTAATACTAACCCGTTTGCTTTTAACATGATAACACTAAAAAACGTACATAAATCATTTGATGGCAATACGGTGCTTAAAAACATTTCGACCGTATTTGAGCAGGGAAAAACCAACCTGATAATTGGCCGAAGCGGGTCAGGAAAAACAGTATTGCTAAAATCAACACTCGGCCTGTTTGAGGTTGACAGTGGCGAAATTTGGTACAACGACCGTAATTTTACACAAATGAACGAGAAAGAGCGGAAACTGCTGCGCCGCGAAATAGGCATGGTTTTTCAGGGAGGTGCGCTTTTCGATAGTATTTCGGTGGAAGACAATGTGCGCTTTCCGCTGGAAATGTTTACCGAAATGAGCTGGGCCGAGAAACAGCAGCGGGTAGATTTTTGCCTCGACCACGTGAATATTGAGAAAAAAGCATTTAAACTAAACCCCAGCGAAATAAGCGGCGGCATGCAAAAGCGCGTGGCTATTGCCCGGGCCATTGCCTTAAACCCGAAATACCTGTTTTGCGACGAACCCAACTCCGGCCTCGACCCTGAAACGGCAACCGTAATTGACCAACTTATCCAGGATTTAACCAAAGAATTTCAGATGACTACCGTAATTAATACTCACGATATGAATTCGGTAATCGAAATTGGCGAATCGGTACTGTTTATCTCGCAGGGACAAAAAGAATGGGTAGGCACCAAACACGAGATACTTAACTCGGGCAACCAAAAACTGGAAGATTTTATTTTTGCCAATAAATTGTATGCGCAAATGAAAAAAGGGAAGTAGAAAAAATGCGTTATTTCTTACTTAAACTTACAATAGAACATTTGTTCATTAATTAATATTTTGAGAACTTCTTCTACTTTTGTCAGAAACTTCGGAGTCAGAGCTTCTGTCTGCCGGCTATAAACCATTTACATGAATTACGAGTGTCTGATTTGCCAGGTAAAAGCGCTGCAAAAGCGCATGGATAAATACGAGATTGCCGAAGAGAAACGAAACGGCATTGTTAGCAAAATGATTAAGGAAATTGCAGAAATTAATCTGGACAACAGCTATTCGCCCGAAATTACCCGTAATATTTTAAAAAAGCTGGAAGCCGAATCAGCAATTACCGATCCGTATGCCAACGAAAAAGCCGCCAGTAACCGTGCATTATTGCACCGCTACCCCGAGTTTAAGAGTAGGATTGAAAACTCGGACGATAAATTTGACACAGCATTGCGTTACGCCATTGCCGGGAATATTATTGATTTTGGCCCAACGCACCATTTTGATGTGGATGAAACCATAGAGCGTGTATTTCAAACACCTTTTGCCATCGACGATTCAGCAGCTTTAAAAGCTGAAGTGGCAAAAGCTAAAAGCGTTTTATACCTTGGCGATAACTGTGGCGAAATTGTTATGGACAAGCTTTTTCTGGAAACACTAAATCATCCAAATGTTACGTTTGTGGTTCGCGACCAACCAGTTTTAAACGATGCCACATTAAAAGAAGCCCGGGAAATTGGCTTGCATACAGTTGCAACACTAATAAGCAACGGCGACGATACTCCCTCAACCGTACTGCACCGGGTAAGCAAAAATTTTCTCGAGCATTACCACTCTGCCGACCTCATCATTTCGAAAGGAATGGGTAATTTTGAGGGATTGATGGACGAAAGTGATCCGCGCTTGTTTTACCTCTTGATGATAAAATGCCCTGTTATCGGCCAAAAAGTTGGTGCCGAAAAAGGGGATTTTGTGGTAAAACGTAGCAAAAACTAAACGCAAACGAACACAGTTTCAAAAAGAAAATACCTGACTTATTATCATCCCAGTGCAAACTTTGTAGCAATAGCTGCAGTATGTATCCTTCATTAATAAACTGGTGTTTATAGGTCGGTATACCTATTATCACTTCTTGGCATCTAAGGTAACCACCGGAATTATCAGCTCTTCCATTGAAATGCCACCGTGTTGAAACGTATCTTTATAATAATTGGCGTAATAATTATAATTGTTTGGATAAGCAAAAAAATCGGTTCCCTGTGCAAAAACATAACTGGTGCTTACATTTCGCGAGGGTAAAAATATCGACCTGGGATCTCGGATTTCAAAAACATTTTTGGATTTAAAATTAAGGTTTTTACCTAATTTATAGCGCAGGTTGGTATTGGTTTCGCGGTCGCCAATAATTTTCACCGGACTATCCACCCGAATTGCTCCGTGGTCGGTGGTTACAATCATGCGCACATCTTCGCTGGCAAGTGCCTTTATCAACTCAAGCAGCGACGAGTTTTCAAACCAACTCAGGGTTAACGAGCGGTAAGCTTTTTCATTATTTGCCAACTCCCTTATCATATCCATTTCGGTGCGGGCATGCGAAATCATATCCACAAAATTTACCACCATCACCGATAGATCACTTTTCAGGATATTATTCAGGTTATCACTTACCCATCTTTCTTTTTTTGCTCCGGTAGCTTTCTCAAAATATAGGCTTTCTTTTCGGGCAAAACGCTCCATTTGCTTTCGTAAAAGCTCTTCTTCGTGCCTGTTTTTATGCCCTTCGTTATCATCATCTTCCCACAATTGCGGGTACAACTTTTCAATTTCCGATGGCATTAGGCCGGCAAACATCGAGTTACGGGCATACATGGTTGCAGTGGGCAGTATTCCGCAATACAATTCTTCCGAAAGAGTACGAAAATAGGTGTTAAATACCGGGCTTAGCACGCGCCACTGATCGTAACGCAAATTGTCGATTACCAATACAAATGTTTTTTTGCCGTTGTTAAGCTGCGGAAATACACGATGTTTAAAAATATCGGGCGACAGCAGGGGCCGGTCATTAAAATCGGCATGAAACCAATCCTGGTAATTTTCTTTTACAAACCGGAAAAATGCCTTGTTGGCATCTTCCTTTTGCATGGCTAAAATCTGGTCCATGGCCGAATCTTCCGAGCCACTCAGCTCCAACTCCCAGTAAACAAGCTGTTTGTAAATATCTTTCCACTCGTCAAAAGTGAGCCTGTCGTTCAGTTTCATTCCAATTTGGGCAAACTGCATCTGATATTTTGATGTGGTTTGCTCGGTTACCAAACGTTTCTGATCGATGTTCTTTTTAAGGGTTAAAAGGATTTGTTTCGGGTTTACCGGTTTTATCAGGTAATCGGCAATTTTTGCACCAACAGCCTCATCCATAATGTTTTCCTCTTCGCTTTTGGTAATCATTACCACCGGTACATTGGGCGCAATATCTTTTATTTTTGTCAGGGTTTCAAGGCCGGTTAAGCCCGGCATATTTTCATCCAGAAAAATGATATCGAAATAACCGGCTTCCACCTTTTCAATCGCATCAAGACCATTGGTTGCGGTTTCTACCTCGTAACCTTTTTCCTGTAAAAAAATAATGTGTGCACGCAACAGATCTATTTCGTCGTCTGTCCAAAGTATTCTTGGCTTATTCATATAATCAAAATTGTTTGTTTTCTGTTTTCTTTTATCCCAATCGTTTACCCGATCAGTTAAAGATAAGAACAAAAAGAATGCCGTTAAAGTATGCGGTTAACAAACTTTAAGGCTTATGGCTATGGTTTCAATTTTATGAAACATTTTTTGGGGCAAACAAACACCTGTTCAACCTTACAGGCTATTTATTCAAATAAACCTTTTTGTAAAAATCCATGTACTCGGTAATATTTTTTTCCTGAAGGAAGATGCTGAAGTTTTCATCTGATATCAGGAAGTTACGGTATTGGGCACTGCCCAACGGTGCATATAAGCTGCGGGTTTGTTTTACAATATCGAAGTAACGCTGCGCGGTATCACGATCTTCCATGCCTTTAATAATCACCAGTTGCCGAATGGCATCAAGCCCCTGTTCTTCAATTACAAAATTTGAGCTGGCAAAATTTGATTGGTTAAACTGCTGAATGCCTCCCACAAAAGTTGCTTTATCAACACCGGTTGCCGGAATGACAAATACAATGCGATGTGCTCCTTCAATTTCTGGCTGATATGGGCCTTCGGGCACCTCCCTGTTTTCCACTTCTTCGGTTTGAACGCTGCCCGCCGTGGTAGTTGAAGCGTTTGTACTGCCTGCGTTGCCCGTTGTGGTTGATGTACTTGCCGGCCTGCGCTGTATGTAATTATTCCTGAAGAAAGTAATGTACTCGTCTACCTTATTTTCGTCAAGCAACGTTTGCAAGTTGTCGTCGGTAATCAGGAAGTTACGGTAGGTTGACTGCCCAAGTGGCTCGAACAAACTACGCGTAGTTACCACCCTTCGGAAATACGACATGGACTCGTTAATTGTAGGAATACCTTTAACTACCAGCAGCTGGTAATCGCCCACCTCTTTTAATTGCAGTGCAAGATTCCAGCTTCGGAACTGGTCGCGGTTAAAATCTGCAAAACCGCGCAACAGCGGTCGCATGGCCAAACCTTTATCTTTTACAGCAATAATAAAATTTTGAGTGGTATCAACGTCGGTATCAAACAATCCCTTGACACCGGCTTTTACGGTAACAAAAGTTCCGCGTTCTTTCAGCGCATTGTCTTCGGCTTCGGCACGTGCCATCAGCTCCTCAGGTGAAATATCCATTTCGTCGTCGCTGAAGTTTGAGCGGATAAAACGACTGTAATTTTTCACAAAAAACTTCATATAGTCAGCCGTTGAGCGCTCTTCTTTAACTGCGCGGTAATTGGTTGATGATATTACAAAGTTCATATACTCAACCCCCTGCAGGGTTTTAAACACCGATGCCCTTCGGATGATTGCTCCGTGATAAATCAATGCATTTTCCTTATTGGTCATTGCCCGAACAAGCACAAAAGCCAGCTTGTCATCGAGGTATTCCGTTTCAATATCGTAATCAATTTTGGTGTAATGATCGATGTTGTAATTGGCAATATCAAACTTCAGGCGATTCAAATCAATTTTACTTTCATCCTCGCGCGGATAGGCAATTACAAAATAATGCAGCAAATCTTCTTCGTAGCTAAACTTGCCACCAAATTCATCATCGGCCATAAAGTTTTCAGGCAATAATTCTTCGTTCTGAATCTCTTCGTTTATGTAACCCATTTCCACCAGTTTCTGGTAGTCGGTAAGCGTACTGTCCTGGATCAGGGTAAGAATTTCCTGCGCCAGTGGAGATGGTTCCTTATCGGGATATTGTGCCAGGTAGTCTTTTAACAGTGTTTCAAAATTGTGTACACCTGTTTGAACCCCATTGGCTACCGTTTGCATAAAGTCAATTTTCGGAAGAATAACACTATCCGGTTCCATGCGTTTCATCTGGCCGGTAAGTGATTGTACATTCTGGTACCTGCCCAACTTGTAGTTTCTGAATGTTTCCTGATACATGCGGTTCAAACTATCCAACTTGGCTTCCATTTCAATAAAGAAATTTGGATTGATAAGGTATTGGGCAAACTTACTATTCGGGAAGTTAGAAATAATCAGGTTACGATAATAGTCTGATTGTGTTTTATCGCCCATCAACTCGTACAAGTCGTACAAATCAAAATAGGCCGATAAAAGGTACATATTATTCGGATAGCGTTTTATCAATTCCTCAAAAGCTTCGGCTGAACGTTTGTAGTCTTCAAACTCCGATTTAAATATTTTCCCGGCATTGTATAATGCGTCGCGTATCCGCTCATGCGAAACTTCCATCAGCGAATCGGTTAAGGGCAAATCCTGGGTGTAAAATTCTTTTTTCAACGGATCTTCTACCCGTTGTTCTTCGGGTTCTGCACCATCAGCCAGTTCTTCGCCTTCCTCCATCGAAACAGTATTTTTATTCGATCGTCGCCAATCGTCTTCCAGCGTTCTCCGTCCCCATTGCTGTTGGAAAGTAACACGGCCATAAGTTACCGTTTGCGGGTTATAAAAATACCAGCCGGCTCCACCCGAATTTCCCATTCCCATTCGGTAGCGGTTTGATCGGTAATAGCCCTGACTACGAGCTCCCTGCATGGCCACATTCTCCATATTGCGCTGGCGCTCCTGCTCTTCTTTCATTAAACTGGCAATTAAAGCTTCACGCTCTGCATCGGGCATATTGGCCACCCTCTGCAAGCTGTCTTCCCGCTCAACGGTAAGCATATTGTCAACCAGGTTGGTTAAGCTTTTATAACGTGCCGATACATTTTTATAGTCGGGGTAAGTTTCGTCGATAATAATCATGGCACTATCGTAATACGATTGTGCTCCACGGTAGTTTAAATCCTCAAAATAAATATCGGCGAGCGTTATTGCCGAAAGTGCACGCTGAAACTGATTTTTAAAACTTGTGGCTACCGATTCTTTATAATTGCCTTTTGCACCATCGCGATCACCTTCACGAAAATCGATGTTACCCAAAGCATAATAAATCTGGTCTCTGAAATCCACATTTTTTTTATCGCGCAACATTTTATTCAGCTGCTTTCTCAGGTCTGCCGTATTTCCTTCTCCCGAAAATACACCGGCTGCATTAATGCGGGCGTTAAAAGCCATGGCGTAATCCGGATTCATTTTAGTAACGGCTTTAAAAGCTGCCGAAGCTGCTTCGTTTTGCCCCAGCTCCTGGTATAGTTGTGCCACAATGTATTGCAAACGGGCTTTGTCTTTCTTCCAAAAGGTTTTTTTAATGGCAATGTCCAGCATACGAATAGCATTGTTGTATTCCAGCTGTTTCATGTGATAATAGGCAGTGGCAATGGCAAAATCACGCTCCAGGCTTTTCGGAAAATCATCGTAGGCCTGAATGGCCTGAATAACTTCGTTGGCTTCAATAAATCGTTCCAATTCGGTAAAACTTCTGATGAGCCAAACCTGGGCCTCATCGGCTGTTTCTTCGTCGGGGTACTTTCTAACCACATACGAGAAATTATCGATAGCAGCAAAATAGTTATGCTGATAGAAATAGGCCTTACCCATTAACAAATAGCTTTCGTCAATCCATTTGTTAAACTCTTCCTGACTGGCAAACTCCTGATACTTGCGCGAACCACCGCCCCGTTTACGTTTTGGTTTTTTTGTAATCGAATGAATTTCAACCAGCTTAGAACATTTTACCACGGCGTAATCCATATCCGATTTTACCATCCGAATGGTTGATGGATCGCTCTCTTTATAAATGGGCAAAACCCGGGTAAAATCGTCTTCGATGCGCTCCTCAATTGTTGCAACACCCTCTTTTACAGCCTCGTTGGCATTAAAATAAATATTATAACGCGAGGTTACATTATGAAAAGTTCGTGATGCCCGCGTGTTTTTTTCGGTTGAACAGCCGGCAAAAACCGAAACCAATAAAAAGAGAAATATGGTATGTAAAATTCTTTGTCTCAAACAGTTTTTTGTTAACTCATTGAATAAACTCGGGAATTACAAGATTATTGCCTGCAAGCGCCGAATTGTTTTACCAAAATAAAGCTGCAAAAATAAGAAAAAATGAATGTGTAAAAGAATTAATTATTCTTTGGGAGAATTAAGCCTTGAGAAGGGATTTAAAACCAAAAAAAATTGCAGGGATAACACGTGTGTCTTCCCTGCAAATTGCTTGTTATTTCCTTGTAATTTTTACCTTTTTTGTTGGCGCCTGCTGAATGTTTCGCACGTGCACGCGGTGTTTTACCTTTTCGGCAACTTCGGCAAAAGCTTGTCCGGTTATTGTTTCGCCATTAGCAGCAACAGGAGAACCATTGTCGCCACCTTCGCGAATACTTTGCACAATAGGTATTTGCCCCAGCAGCGGCAAGCCCAACTTGTCGGCCAGTTTTTTTCCGCCTTCTTTTCCAAAAATGTAATATTTATTTTCAGGAAGCTCTTCAGGCGTGAACCAGGCCATGTTTTCAACTAAACCCAGTACCGGGACATCAACCGATTTGCTTTGGAACATACTGGTACCACGCACCACATCGGCCAGAGCTACATCCTGGGGAGTTGTAACAATTACTGCACCGGTAACCGGAACCGACTGTACCAGTGTTAAATGAATATCGCTGGTTCCTGGTGGCAGGTCGATGAGTAAATAATCCAGGTCGCCCCAGTTTCCTTCCGAAATAAGTTGCTTTAGCGCATTTGATGCCATTGGCCCTCGCCAGATGATGGCACTGTCGGTATCAACAAAAAAGCCAACCGACAAAAATTTAACACCATATTTTTCCAGCGGATTTATCATTTCGCGGTCGTCAATTTTTACCCCTGCCGGACGCTCCCCTTCAACACCAAACATTTTTGGAATTGATGGTCCAAAAATATCCGCATCGAGCAAACCCACTTTGGCTCCTGATTTTGCCAGTGCTACAGCCAGGTTAACCGCAACTGTTGATTTTCCAACGCCACCTTTACCCGACGCCACAGCCACAATGTTCTTTACATTGGGTAAAACCGGGCGTTCCATATCGTGGATAAACTTAACAGCAATATTGTCTTCAATCTCAACCCCTTCACCCAGGTATTTTTTTATGGCGTTTTCGCAGGCCAAAACAAGGGCCTCAATATTGGGGTCGTTACTTTTCTGAAAAACCAGCGAAAAACTTATACGTTGCCCCGCTATACGAATCTCCTGGGGCATTTCCAATTGTACAACATCTTCGGTGCTTCCGGGGTATTTTACCGTACGCAATGCGTCGGTAACATCCTTCGGAACAATTAATTTTCTTGGTATATCTGCCATTTTAAACGGTTTATTTTACTGTTATTAATGTTAATATGAAGCTGCAAATTTAATAATTGCATTTAGATGAACAGTTGAAAAAGAGAAATGTTTCATCTTTTCGTTATGAACATTTGATTGTTTTAGCTATTCAATTTCCGTTAACGGATCCCAAAATTTTTCATTGAAATCCAGAATTCTGTTTTCCTGAACATGCAATCCTTCTGCTTCCAGTAATTCTTTCATTGCATTGGGGTTATCAAAATGATGTTTTCCGGTGAGCAGGCCATTTCGGTTAACCACCCGGTGTGCCGGAACATATTCGTGGTGGGCATGACTGGCATTCATTGCCCACCCTACCATACGCGCGGCTCCCGGCGATCCAATGCTGGCAGCAATGGCACCGTAAGATGTTACCCGCCCCGGCGGTATTTGTTTTACTACTTCGTAAACCTGGTTAAAAAAATCGGACATAGATTAAAATATCTATTTTAAAATATTAGTTGAATATTCTGGATTGAAAGTCGGATAGTATCAAATTTCCAATGCCGAACTTCCAATTCCCACCAGTTATTCTCACTTAAAGATGCTGCATTGGAGACTGGAGATTTTACCCGCCATTATAAATCGCGGGCAGTTCGCCCAAAGCTACGGTATTCATCGCGTTCAATCTCAATATTAGGTTCGAGGTACTCGTTTTGATGCGGAATAAAAGCGAGGTATTTACTGGTAATTCCCCGATCGAGCCATTGCTTCTCGTAATAAGTACGAATGCGCAACACATCGGTTAATCCTTCCCATTCATACAAATTATCGGTTTGAGCCAGAATTTCAAATCCATTGACTTTCACCATCTCAAGGGTGTATTTAAACTGAAACTGGCTATCGGTTTTCAGGTGAACAATGCCACCCGGCTTTAAAAAATTGCGGTACTTATTTAAAAATGTAGTTGAGGTAAGCCGCTTTCGTACTTTTCGCATTTGCGGATCGGGAAAGGTTAACCAGATTTCGTCCACTTCGTTGGGGGCAAAAAACTGGGTAATCAATTCAATATTGGTACGTAAAAAGCCCACGTTTTTCATGTTGCGCAGAAAAGCCTGTTTGGCACCTTTCCAAAGCCGGGCACCTTTTATGTCAACTCCAATGTAGTTAATGTTTGGGTTCATTGCAGCCAGCTCAACGGTATATTCGCCTTTTCCGCAGCCCAACTCTAAAACTATAGGGTTATCATTCTTAAAAAAATCAAGAGCCCACTTTCCCTTTAACTGAAAATCATCATGTCCTACCTTATGAAACGGTGCCTGAACCACATGTTCAAAGCCTTTCATCTCATCAAATTTCTTTAGTTTTCCTTTTCCCACCTTTGCAATAAAGTTCTTCTGTTATTAATAAAACCAGAGGTTATTTTATTTTTTCTACTCTAAAACCCACATCGGTAATACCTTCCAATTCTTCATCACGCATTCCGTGTTGCAAGCGGATAAAATAAGTTCCTGAATGTGGAAAAAATACGTTTCTCCGGTAAACAGCCTGTCGGGTTTTTAGCCCGCCAAAACCCTGGCCCAACCATTTTCCTGTTGGGTCGGCCAAAACCAGTTCAAAGGTATCTTTCAGAGCTGTTCCTCCGGGTTGTTCAATGGTAACAAACAGCCACAGGTTGCTGTAGCGGTAATTGAGTTCGTTACGCACATTTATAAACAAGTTATGATTTTGCAGGGTATCATCTACCGGCACGTTAAAAACTACCAGCGAATCTTTTTGCCAACTGCTTTTCGGAATAGATTTGTATTGATCGAAAACGCGCCGATTATCGCACGAGGCCGTTACAAATAAAACTGCGGCAAACACTACAATTTGTAAAATACGATTCATTGTTCCAGGTAATTATCAATAACTTTTAGCACCTACAGGTGCCACTGTCATTTATTTACTATTTAAGCTGCACAAAACAAACACAAAAAATGAGAAGTTGTTTGTTTATTTACGACGTTGTTTACGATTTTGATTTTGTCGTTGCGGACGATTTTGTCCACGCTCACGCTCCTGGTTATTATTTTTACTGCGGTCTTTTTGTTGACCCTGCGTTTGCGACTGGTTTCTGGGCGTATTTCTGCCAGATTGCCGTCGGCTACCCCGATTTTTCGAGCGGCTCTTTTTCTTCGAGCGGTCGAAGCGATCGAGGTCTTCCTGCCCAACTACATTGTGGAATGTATCGTTTTTCTGTGCACCGGCATCGTATTTTTCAACCACCAGTTTTTCCGGCTTTTTGCCATTTCTGTTTAAACGCAACACCTCTTTCACCCTTTTTACCGGTACGGCTACCAATGTTCCGGGGCCTTCGCCGCGAGGCGCATACCAATAAATTCCTCCAAAAATATCGGCTTTTAAAAACGAGTAGCTCATGTGCTCTGTTTCCAGCGGAATATGGTTTGGCGGGAAATCTTTTTGCGCATCAATATAGGCATCTACCTCAAAATTAAGGCAGCATTTCAATTTTCCGCACTGCCCGGCCAGTTTTTGCGGGTTTAGCGAAATCTCCTGATGCCGTGCCGAATTTGTGGTAACAGAAACAAAATTACTCATCCAGGTTGAACAACACAGTGAGCGGCCGCAGGGGCCAATTCCGCCAATACGTCCGGCTTCCTGGCGGGCGCCAATTTGTTTCATCTCGATGCGGATACGAAAAGTTTCGGCCAGCACTTTTATCAGCTGGCGAAAATCAACCCGACCATCAGCAATGTAATAAAAGATAGCCTTGGTGCGGTCGCCCTGGTATTCCACATCGCCAATTTTCATATCCAATCCCAAATCTTTAACAATCTGTCGTGATTGAATCATGGTTTCATGTTCCAGCGAAATGGCTTCTTTCCATTTGTCGATATCAACCGGTTTGGCATGACGGTATACTTTACGGTATTCGCCATTGTTTAGGGTTACTTTATGGCGTTTCATTTGCTCAAACACCAGTTCGCCCATCAACGAAACAATTCCTATATCGTGTCCCGGATTTCCCTCAACAGCAATTAATTCGCCAACTTTAAGCTTCAGATTATTAACATTTTTGTAGTAATCTTTTCGGGTATTTTTAAAACGTACCTCAACAATATCTTCGCCTTTGTAGGCAGGCTGTACATCGCCAAGCCAGTCGGTTACCTGCAGTTTGCCGCAGTTTCCAACTTTTGTCTGACAAATTCCTCTATCTGTGGTATTTACTTCTTTCATTTTATTGATTCGTAGTATCGCAGCACAAGGCTTATCTTCATTTCAAATTAATCCTGAAAATGTGCCGCTGCGACTCTTTTGCATTTAGCTGAAGCCATTTTATTTTCGGCTTTGCCAATATAAGCATTTAACCCACAAAAGTAATGATTAATAGTTATTTGATTTAAGCTGAAGCTGTTTTTAAAATGAATCTAAAAAGGAGAAATAAACTTTAGAGGGTTTGTCAATTTTATCGTTTTATCAATCGTACCATCCGTAAACCGGTATCCATAAAAATAATGCGTGGATTTCCGTTCATGGAAATGTGTTTGATAGCCAGTTCAAATTCGTCGGCAAAAGCTACTATGTTTCGCTCGTTAATAAATGGAGCAAATTTTTTACCCCAGTCTTTTTCGGCACGATTCATATACACAATTTCGCTGCGGTGCATGTTCGACACAAAATACTCGCGCACCAGGCGAAGCGCTGCAGCAAAAAAGGCTTTCTGTTTATCGCGGCCAATGCCGGCCATTTCATCTGCCCAGTCAATCATTTCTTTTACCTGTCGGGCATAGGCAAAGCGCATCATTTCCTGGAATTTCAGGAAATAAAACTGCTCCTCTTCTCCCGGGTTTAAGTATTCTAAAGCTTTGATATAACTGCCCGAAGCCAGGTGTACGGCATCAGGAATTATCTCCGGATTGATACCTTCGATTTGCAACAGCGCATTTTGTATTGATTCATTATCAACAAAAGGAAATTTAACCAATTGTGCCCGCGAACGAATGGTTCCAATTACCCCTTCTTCGTTTTCAGTTACTAAAATAAAAAGCGTTTTGCTGGGTGGCTCCTCAATCATTTTAAGTAGCTTGTTCGAGCAGGCAATATTCATTTTTTCGGGTAACCAAATAATCATCACCTTAAACTCCGACTCAAACGATTTTAGGTTTAGTTTTCGTAAAATAGATTCGCTTTCGCGCTCATAAATTTCACCCTGTGCATTTCCGGCATCAATGTGGCTCAACCATTCGCTAAGCTCGAAATAGGGATTTTGCAGTACCTTTTCTCTCCATTTTGGTAAAAAATCGTCGCTAACCGGTTTATTAAACTGTTTGGCATTAAAAATAGGAAACACAAAATGCAAATCGGGGTGGGCCAGTTTTTTATACTTATGGCAACTGGGGCAGGTTCCGCACGAATCGGTTTCGCTACGGTTTTTACACGAAATATATTGTGCATAAGCCAAAGCCATAGCTAATTTTCCTGTACCTGAAGGCCCCGAGAATAATTGGGCGTGACTGATTCGCTGCTCCTGAACCGAACGGATCAGGCGGTTTTTAACATCTTTTTGTCCTACTACATCTTTAAAAAACATAAGCCAAAAATAGCACTTTCTGTCGTTTCAGTAGCCACACAAAGCATAAATATCCCCGATGATTACTAAGTTGCTGTTGGCACGTCTAAAACAAACCATCAACACATTACCGCAACAAAGCATTCTATCATTCCTTTTATCTTACTCTTACATTAAATTACAAAGAGCATTAAAATTCCACTGTTTTTTCGTGCTATTAATTTTTATCTTTGGTTGAATTTTTCAAAAAACACTAAAAAAACAAAATATCATGCAAACAATTAGCAGCTATGATTTTAAAGGGAAAAGAGCCCTTATCCGCGTTGATTTTAACGTGCCATTAAACGAAAATTTTGAAATTACTGACGACACCCGAATGCGCGCTGCACTTCCTACCATCAAAAAAATTATTGAAGGCGGAGGTTCACCAATTATTATGTCGCACCTGGGACGCCCCAAAAGTGGCCCTGAAGCAAAATTCTCGTTAAAACCATTGGTAAATCACCTGAGTGAATTGCTTGGTGGTGCAACGGTAAAAATAGCTCCTGATTGTATTGGCGACGAGGTAAAAGCCATGGCTGAAGCGGTTAAACCTGGTGAGGTTTTAATTCTGGAGAACCTGCGTTTTTACAAAGAAGAAACTGCCGGCGACGAAGCATTTGCTGCTAAATTAGCTGAAAACGGCGACTGCTGGGTAAACGATGCTTTTGGAACTGCCCACCGTGCCCACGCTTCAACAGCTGTTATTGCCAAGTTTTTCCCAAATGATAAAATGTTTGGCTACCTGATTGAAAGCGAAGTAGAAAGTCTCGACAAAGTAGTTAAAGCCCCACAGCGTCCGCTAACAGCAATTATGGGTGGCGCAAAAGTAAGTTCAAAAATTACCATCATCGAAAACCTGTTAAACAAAGTTGACAACCTGATTTTGGGCGGTGGTATGACCTATACTTTTGTTAAAGCAAACGGAGGAACGATAGGAGATTCAATTTGTGAAGATGACTTTATAGAAACCGCAAAAAACATTGAAAAGCTGGCCAAAGAAAAAGGTGTTAACCTGGTAATTGCCACCGATGTTGTTGCTGCCGATGATTTTAGTAACGATGCCAACACCAAAATTTGTGCAGCCAACGCCATTGAAGACGGATGGCAAGGATTGGATGCCGGTCCGGACAGTATTGTAAAAATGAAAGAGGTAATTGAAAACTCCGGTACAATTCTTTGGAATGGCCCTGTTGGTGTATTCGAAATGGAAACTTTCTCGGCCGGAACAAAAGCCATTGGCGCAGCCATTGTTGAAGCCACTAAAAAAGGAGCCTTCTCGCTTGTTGGTGGTGGCGACTCGGTAGCTGCTGTTAACCAATTCGGCATTGCGCCGGGCGTTTCCTACATTTCAACTGCAGGTGGCGCACTGCTCGAGTACCTCGAGGGTAAAACACTTCCGGGTGTTGCAGCTGTTCGCGGCGAATAAACAAAAAACAATTACTATATTTTCAAAGGTCCGAGGCTCTTGTGCTTCGGGCCTTTTTTCGTTAAAATTACCCCTTTGTTTTCACTCTTCAACATCATTTTTGGCCTGGTCTCTGCATTTTATAACTAACTTTAAACAAAAAAATGAAAGACAAAACGCAACAGGTTAACGAAAGGTTCTCGCAGGTAAATTGTGCCCAAACAGTATTTAGCCTGCATGCCAAAGAACTTGGTATTAATGAAGAGCTGGCCTTAAAAATCTCGAGTGGTTTTGGGGGTGGAATGGCATGCGCCGAAACATGCGGTGCGGTTACCGGTGCATATATGGTTATTGGAACCAAACACGGACATGCAAGCCACAATGCAGAAGCAAAGGCTGCAACAAAAGCCAAAATAAAACAGTTTAACGAAAAATTTAAAGCGCAACACGGAAGCCTGATTTGCAAACACCTTACCGGGTTCGACATTTCAACTCCTGAAGGAGCGACAGCAGCAGCAGAACAAAATGTGTTTAGCAAAAAATGTCCGGAGTTTATTAAAACCGCCTGCAAAATTTTAGCAGTGGATTTTTGAACCGAAAACTCCCCTGCACTGTTTTTAAGCTATAAGTTTCAAAAAAAATACAGTAGAGGCAATGTGCTGAAACTCCATGAAAAGAACAAACAACTTTTTTTTGGGATGGCAAAGGCTAACAGTATAAACAATTAATATTTAAAAGATGAAAGGTAACGTAGGCTCGGTTGACAGGTTATTACGAATTATAGTTGGTTTATTAATTGCCATTGTTGGTGCAATATTCGACAGCTGGTGGGGATTAATTGGCATTGTTCCTTTAGCCACCGGACTATTTCGGTTTTGCCCGCTTTATTTGCCCTTAAAAATATCAACACTGAAAAAGGACTAAACCATTTTAGCCTCTTCGACAGCAGAAATTAGTTATCTTCAGCCCCTTGTTGTTGCCAATCAATCTGCTTACCATTGAGAGATCATTGGTTTAGATTTAGTTTATTTCATATTTCTTCATATGCTGGTTTTCTTCAAAATTTAATTTACATTCAAGGCTATTTGTAATTCATACAGTATCTATTATTTTTACCGCTAACTTTAGGTAATTAATGCTGTTTTAACCAAATTTGAAAACTAATAAACTAAAGAGCTATGATTGCAATTATCCGCTGGCCTATCCTGGCCACTTTTGCACTGCTGATATTAGCAGCTTGCACTACCAACCAAGCCGAACCAAACCTAATGATACAAAAAGAAATTAACACCAACTGGACGTTTAACCAGGTTGGACAAAACGAATGGCTGCCCGCCACTGTTCCGGGTACGGTGCATACCGACCTGCTGGCCAACAAAAAAATTGAAGACCCCTTTTACCGCTTAAACGAGCACGACTTACAATGGATTGACAAAGAAGACTGGGAATATAAAACTACCTTAACAGTTGAAGCAGCACTCCTAAAAATGGATCGCGTTGAGTTGGATTTTAAAGGCCTCGACACCTATGCTGATGTGATGCTAAACGGTCAGCAAATTGCCAGCACCGATAACATGTTTCGCGAATATACCATCAATGCCAAAAAGGTTTTAAAACCAGGCGATAACGAATTGCACATTGTTTTTCGCTCGCCCATTACCGAAGGCATAAAAAAATACGACGCACAGGGATACGTAATTCCGGTTTCGGATAACGACCTTGCAAAAATTGGACAGGTTGAAGGCGACAAACAAGTGAGTATTTACACCCGAAAAGCCGGTTACCATTTTGGGTGGGATTGGGGGCCACGACTGGTAACCAGCGGAATTTGGCGTCCCGTTTTCCTGAATGCCTGGGATGAAGCAAAAATTGAAAACCTACAGATTGTTCAGCAAGAAGTTTCTGAGGAAAAAGCAAGCTTTACGGCCATTTTTGAAGTTGATGCCGCTAAAAAAGGCAAGGCTCAAATTTCAATCAAAAACGACGACTTACAGCTTGCCAGCAAAGCAATAAACTTAGTGGAAGGAATTAAAACCTACAGTGTTGATTTTGAAATTGAGAATCCAAAATTGTGGTGGACCATTGGACTGGGCGAACCACACTTGTACAATATCGAGGGTACACTTCTTGCTGATGAAAGAACAAGCACTAAAAACACCCGGATTGGTATTAGAACATTGGAGTTGGTGCGCGAAAAAGACAAACATGGTACCTCGTTCTATTTTAAACTAAATGGGCACCCTGTATTTATGAAAGGAGCAAACTACATCCCCAACGATGTATTTTTGCCTCGGGTAACCGAAGAAAATTACCGCACCGTTGTTGAAACAGCAAAAAACTCGAACAATAATATGCTTCGGATTTGGGGTGGTGGAATTTACGAAAACGACCTTTTTTACGAACTTTGCGACGAAGCCGGAATACTGATTTGGCAAGATTTTATGTTTGCCTGTGCCATGTTTCCGGGCGATGAGGCTTTTCTGGACAATGTGCGCCACGAAGCCATTGACAACGTAAAACGCCTGCGCAACCACCCCAGTATTGCTATGTGGTGTGGCAACAACGAAATACTTGCCGCCTGGAAAGGCTGGGGCTGGGAAAATGCCGAACGTGCAAAAAGCGAAGAAAACGCTGATAAAATATGGCAGGCTTATGTAGATATTTTTCATAAAACCCTGCCCGATGTGGTAAAAGAATTCGATCCGCAGCGCAGTTACTGGGCTTCAAGCCCTTCGTCGGGCATGGGCGTTCCGGCCGACCTGGTTAACGGCGACGAACACTACTGGGGCGTTTGGTGGGGAAAAGAACCTTTTGAGACTTACGCCACCCATTTGCCCCGTTTTATGAGTGAATATGGTTTTCAGTCGTTTCCGGAAATTGCAAGCGTACGCAAATACGCCACCCCTGAAGATTACGATATTTTTTCGGAGGTGATGAAATCGCACCAGCGCTCGTCGATTGGCAACGGCACCATCGAGTATTACATGCTGAAAGAATATAAAAAACCAAAAGATTTTGAATCGTTTCTTTACGTAAACCATGTACTGCAGGCCGAAGGAATTAAATTCGGACTGGAAGGACACCGCCGCGCCATGCCTTTCTGTATGGGCAGCTTGTACTGGCAAATTAACGATTGCTGGCCGGTTGCCTCGTGGAGCTCAACCGATTATTACCAAAAATGGAAAGCCCTGCAATATTACGTAAAAAAAGGATTTAGCCAGGTTTTGGTTAGCCCTTACGAAGAAGGAATAAAATACAAAGTGGGCATTGTAAACGATCGCCTGGAACCACTGCATGCCGAACTACGTATGCGCATGGTTGATTTTAGCGGGCAGGTAATTTGGGAAGAGGCGCACCTGGTAGATATCCCCGCCAACTCAAGCGACGATTATTTTGATGTGAATAAAAACGAATGGCGCTATAAATATCGAAAACAGCTTAAAAATGTAGTATTTACCGCCGAACTAATCTCAAACGGACAGATAATTTCTAAAAACAACTATTACTTTTTACCCTTTAAAAACTTAAACGTACCGGAACCGCAAATAGAATACGCTATTTCAAAAGCTGAAAATGGTTTCGATATTGCCTTAAAAACCGACAAACTGGCTAAAAATGTTTACCTGCAGATTGAAGATGAAGAGGGCTTCTTTTCTGATAATTATTTCGACCTCGTACCCAACGAAAAAGCTACTATTCACTTAAAAACTATAATTTCAGAAGAGAAACTGAATGAAGTATTAAGCATCCGTACGCTGGATGATGCATTTTAATCCTTCAACGCACAGGATGTTCACCAGGTATTTGTCTTGCTGACCATCCTGTGTGTTGTTGACAGTTTGCTGTTTAAAACATAAGCTAATCCCCATTTTAATTCCCGGCAAAATTCTGCAATTTTAAACGCATGATTAACTTTCTTTTTGTACTCTTATTTTCTTTCTGGTCTGTTTTTTACGGACGTCCTGCCTCAAACACCGAGGTTTATCTCGATAAGGGAGGTCAGCTCATTGCATTTCAGGCTACCGGCGAAAAAGGAAAAGTACATTTTAAATACCTGGACCAGGGCAGCTATCGACTATCGCTGGTATTTCCGCAACAGGAAGGTAAATACATAAAGGAAAAAACACGGCACGAAAGTATGACCAAAGCCACTTACAACGCAAAAAACAGGGTGTACTACTACCAGGGCTCCGAAGGTTTTTTTGCCATTAAATTCACCGGAATTTCAGGTGTTAAAAGCCAAAATTTTGCGGCAATTTTTAAGGAAGAACGCGAGGAGGAAGACAAATACAACGTGATAGCCGAGTTTGGCATTCATAAAAACTGTGGTTCAATCGGTGTTTTTGTTGAGGCCATAACTGCAGCGCAGTTTAAAAAAGCTGCCGATAAAATTGGCCAGGATATTTCTACCCAATCCATACGGGGCATTAACTAGAAATGCCATCCGCAAAAATGATGCGAATGGCATTTTTATTTACAAATTGAACATTGGTTAGATAATTCCAAGTTCCTTACCCACTTTAATAAAAGCATCCACTGCACGGTCAATTTCTTCCGGCGAATGCGCTGCCGACAGCTGCACACGAATTCGTGCTTTTCCGCGAGGTACCACCGGAAAACAGAAACCAATTACATAAACGCCTTCCTTCAATAACGCGTCGGCAAATTTAATAGCCAAAGGTTCGTCGTAAACCATAACCGGCACAATGGCCGTATCGCCTTTTACCAGATCAAAACCGGCAGCCTCCATTTTTGTACGAAAATGTGTGGCATTGGCCATTGTTTTTGCAGGCAAATCGGCTCCTCCCGAAAGCATTTCAATAACCTTAAGTGTGGCTCCTACGGTTGCCGGAGCCAGGGTGTTTGAAAACAGATACGGGCGCGAACGCTGGCGCAACATATCAATTATTTCGCGACGGCCCGATGTACAACCGCCATTTCCTCCGCCCATTGCTTTTCCAAACGTGGTGGTAATAATATCAATCTCACCCAGCAAATCGTAATGCTCTGCCGTACCACGGCCTGTTTTTCCAATATAACCGGTTGCATGCGAATCGTCAACCATTACCAGGGCGTCGTATTTTTTTGCCAGTTTTACAATGTCGGGAAGTTTGGCAATATCGCCGTCCATCGAAAAAACACCGTCGGTAACAATCAAGCGGTATTTTGCACCCGAAGCATCTTTCAAACACTGCTCCAGTTCTGCCATATCCGAATGTTTATAACGGAAGCGTTGCGCTTTACACAAACGTACGCCATCAATTATCGATGCATGGTTTAACTCATCCGAAATAATTGCCGATTCGGCTCCCAGAAGTGGTTCAAAAACACCGCCATTGGCATCAAAACACGCACAATACAGTATGGTATCCTCCGTGCCCAAAAATTCCGAAACTTTTTCTTCCAATTGTTTATGTATTGACTGTGTTCCGCAAATAAAACGCACTGAAGAAAGGCCAAATCCCCAGTCGTTCATAATATCCTGAGCGGCTTTAACTACTTCGGGATTATTGGCTAAGCCCAGGTAGTTATTAGCACAAAAATTTAAAACCGATTCTCCGGTAGCCACAGAAATGGCCGAACTTTGCGAAGAAGTAATAATGCGCTCAGTTTTATAAAGACCTTGTTCTTTTAGCTCCTCGAGTTTATTTCTCAGATCATTTTTAATTTTTCCGTACATGCTTTTAATTGTTAGTTTAACGCTATACAAAGTAATGGAAACCTGTAAAATTAAACATTGATAAAAGACAGAATTTTATAAACATCTAATCTGATATCCAATAAGAAGGCGTTCTGCAAATTCTTCTATCTTTGCACAAAAAATAGCGAAAAAACGACAGAATGAGTGACAAAAAAGTACGGGTACGATTTGCCCCAAGCCCAACCGGCCCTTTACACATGGGCGGAGTGCGAACAGCCTTATTTAATTACCTGTTTGCCAAAAAACATGGAGGCGAATTTATACTCCGCATTGAAGATACCGACCAGACCCGTTTTGTTCCGGGGGCTGAGGAATACATTATTGAAAGCTTGAACTGGTGCGGATTAACTCCGGTTGAAGGCCCGGGAATTGGAGGAAAATTTGGCCCTTACCGCCAAAGCGAAAGAAAAGAATTGTATAAAAAATATGCCGATAAGCTGGTGGAAAGCGGCTGGGCATATTATGCTTTTGATACACCCGAAGAAATAGAGGCCTTGCGCAAAGATGCCGAAGCCAATAAGGAAACCTTTTCGTATGGAATTGGTACCCGCGAGCAACTGAATAATTCGCTCAAGCTATCAAACGAAGAGGTTCAGCAAAAAATTGAAGCTGGCGAGGCTTATGTTATTCGTTTTAAAATGCCTGAAAATACTGATGTTTCGGAAGATGACCTGATTCGAGGCAAAGTAACCTTTAACACCACCAAAAGCCTCGATGACAAAGTATTGTTTAAGTCGGATGGTATGCCAACTTACCACCTGGCCAACGTGGTTGACGATCACCTGATGGAGATTTCGCACGTTATTCGCGGGGAAGAATGGTTGCCATCGATGCCACTGCACGTGCTGTTGTATAAAGCCCTGGGCTGGGAAGACACCAAGCCACGTTTTGCGCACCTGCCCTTAATTTTAAAGCCGGTTGGAAAAGGCAAATTAAGCAAACGCGATGGCGACAAAATGGGATTTCCGGTTTTTCCATTGCAATGGACCGATCCGAAAACCGGCGATGTATCGCGCGGCTATCGTGAAGATGGTTATTTCCCTGAAGCTTTTATAAACCTGCTGGCTTTACTGGGCTGGAACCCGGGAACAGAGCAGGAATTTTTTACTCTGGAGGAACTGGGGGAAATTTTTAGCCTTGAGCGCGTAGTAAAATCAGGCTCTCGTTTTGATCCGGAAAAGGCAAAGTGGTTTAATAAGCACTATTTCCAGCAAAAACCGGTTGACGAACTGGCCACTTTATTTACGCCGGTTTTAAAAGAAAAAGGCATTGATGCCCCTGCCGAAAAAATAAATGCTGTGGTGGCAGAAATTAAGGAACGCTGTGAATTTGTTTCGGATATTTGGGAGCAAAGCAGCTACTTTTTTGTTGCTCCAAACGAGTACGATGCCAAAACAGTAAAAAAACGCTGGAAAGAAGATACTCCTGCAAAACTCAGCGAAATTGCCGGCATTTTTGAGAAAGTTAAGGACTGGAATGCCAATTCGATAAAAGATTCTTTTTCGGCTTTTATGAATCAGAAAGAATGGGGATTTGGAGTGGTAATGAATCCATTGCGACTGGCATTGGTTGGAGGAAACTTAGGTCCGGATTTGTTTGTAATTTGTGAATTGCTGGGAAAAGATGAAAGTATAGGCCGAATAAAAGCGGCCATTGAAAAAATATAGAATTAGTAACAACAAAAAAACCGGTTCGAAGCCGGTTTTTTTGTAATCAAACTTTAAGTCTAAACTTAATTACTTTTTCTTTTTCTTCATGAAAAAGAATACAGCTGCAGCAATAACCACCACTGCCACAACAATAATAATTACCGTTGAATTTGAACCTGATGATTGTTCAACTCCAGAAAGTAAATCTTCGTCCATGTACGAACTGTCCTGAGCACCCAAATTATCAATATAGGTACCTTCATCTTGTGCCTTTACTAACAGGCTTGGTAAACTCATAATAAACAATCCGATCATTGCAATTACTCTTTTCATTTTTCTCAATTTTTAATTTTACTACTTATTTATTCAATTTTTGTTGTACGCTACTTAACAGCTCATTGGCATTTTTATACCGTGGGTTTACAGCAATTAGCTGCTGCAGTACCTCGTAGCTATGCTTATATTCTTCCAAATCAAAATACATTTGTGCTTCAAGCAAATAAAACGGTTCGTAATACGGATGTATTGTACGGCCCTTTCTTAGCAATTCCCGAACTTCCCCGTATGCTCCATTAGCCAGTTTTAAATTTGCCAAATTTACAAACATCCAGATATTATTTGGGTCAGTTGCCAGTTCCTTTTTCATCAAAATTTCTGCTTCTTCCCATTTTCGCGTTTTTAGCAATTCAATGGCACGTAAATCATTTTTTGTATTTCGTTTTATTACTACAGCCAGCGGATTACCTTTGTGGTAAAAGGTTTTAACAATTTGCGTCGATTGCCAGGTATCGTTCTTCAGCAGGTAGGGATGAATGTAATTTACACCAAACAAGGCATAGTCCCAATCTACCGAGCTACGTTCAAGGTAACGGGTGTACTGAAAATCGACATTTAAAACCCGATTAAAATAATTGGGTAACTGACAGTTCATGGCCACCACAACCTGGCTGGTATCAATGGTTGCCAGCAAATAGTCGCTGGCTTCTTTCATTCCATGAAAATAGTAGTCGTACTCGTAATTGCCCCATGCAGCTTTATTTCCACCTGAAACAGCATTAAAGTAGACATAATCAACCGGAAAAGTTTTTGCCTGATGTTGCAAAGGCAGCAGCATAAGAACAAAAAATGCAGCTACAGCAGGGATTTTTATTCCCCTTTTCAGCTGCGATTGCCAAAATGAAAATAGGCCATTAACAGCCAAAATAACCATTAAGGGCACCGTAAATAGCATCTGTCGTACTCCGCTGTACAGATTCGAGCCGATAATCATAACATAAACCAGTGGAAAAAGGAATGTAAAAAAGACGAACAACTCAATAATGAGTTGTTCGCTTAACGGTTTAGAAAACTTATAGGTTAAAAAGGCTATAAAGTAAAGCAACCCCAGCAAAACAAATTCTGGTGTTGATAATAAAATCCATTTAATAAGATAGCTCCATGGGAGCGAGGTGCTCCAGAAAACTTCGCCTTCAAAAATCTGTTTAATACTTACCTTGTAGTGCTCCATCACCGACAAGCTTTCAAGCGGATGGCGCACCACGTCCTGCAAGGCATAGGGCCAGAATAATAGCCCAAGGAAATAACCTGTAAGTACTATTACAATTCCCTGGCCCATTAACCTTACAAAACAAGGTTTAGTTGAAACGATATACTTAAGTAAAAAAGGCTTCGAAACAAGAACCACCAAGTACCCAAATACCAAATAGGCAAATAGGATTAAACCGCCAATACGCACCGAACAGGTGAAAGCAATGGCCAGTGCCAAGCCAACGGTTGTTTTCCACCCGGGTTTTGGCAGTTGTTTTAAATATTTTATGATGAAATAAATTCCGGCGACGTAACCACTCGCAAACGGAATATCTTTTAAATTTCCAAAAGCCTGACCAAATAAACGCGGTGTCAGCAGCAACGATAACACAATGGTTGCAGCCACCCAAAACGAGTTACTGATTTCTTTTCCGAGCAAACCGGCAAATAACAACAATAAAAAGAAAAATAGGGCACCCGTAAAATGACGCGTTAAAAATTCGTTGTCGTTAGCAAATACCCGGTTAACCAGGGCTGTAAAATTATCAACCGATTGCCCGTAGTATTTTAAATTCGTTACAGGAGTATCGAGGCACGATGCATCTTTGCCACCAGTAAAATACCAGTTTACCACCTGCTTTGCATGCGGATAGTGTAACATTTCGTCGACATTAACAGCAGCCTTTGGGGCAAGCAGCGCCAAAACTACAGCTGCCAGCAACAGACTTGAACGAAACCCGTTTTCTGCAGATAATATGTCGACAAACTTACTCATACACCTCCTTTATTAAATAAACCGGACGGTTCTGTACTTCTTTGTAAATGCGGTAAATGTATTCGCCAATAACGCCCAAAAAGGTAAGCTGTACCGACCCAAAAAAACTGATGGCCAAAAAGGTTGACGACCAACCGAAAGGTGCCAGCCCGGTAAATTTTGAAACCAATGTGTAGACAATTGCCAGCAAAAAAACCACTACCCCTGACAGTCCGAGATATAAACAAAGTTTTATGGGCCATTTCGAGAAAGAATAGATGGCATCGGCTGCCAGTGCGAACAATTTTTTATTGCTCATTTTGCTTATTCCTTCCGTACGATTAGGCCGGTCGTAAAAAACTGAATCGTGCTGAAAGCCAATAAAATTGCGAATACCCGGGAAATAGCGGTTTTGTTCTGTAAATTTTAAAATGGCTGTAACAGCTCGCCGGCTAAGAATACAGAAATTTCCGGCCTGTTCCAGCTGCTTTTCCTCCGACACACTTTTAAAAATTTTATGGAAAACCCGGATGTAAAATCGTTTTGCACGTTTCTCTCCCCTGTCGTTCCGAACGGCAGAGACCACATCTCCTTTGCTTTTCTGAATTTTTTGAAAAAGGGTAGCAATCAGTTCCGGCGGGTCTTGCAAATCGCCATCCATAACCACCACATATTCGCCGTGTGCATGCTCCAAACCAGCTACAATAGCTGCCTGTAATCCAAAGTTTCGGGATAGACAGATTACTTTCAATTCCTGATATGCAGCTCTAATTTCAAGCAGCTGGTCAAGCGTGTCGTCGTTACTTCCGTCATCAACACACACCATTTCAAAAGCCTCACCTATATCCACCAGGTTTTGGTGTACTTTGGCAAGCAGTAGTTTTACTACTGCGCTTTCGTTATAAAGTGGTATGACTACGGATAGCTTCATACAATTTATTATGCTTTATGCTGAGTTCCCTGTAGCGGAACACTAATTTCCATATCAACCGGTCCCATTTCGTATTTCTCCGGACCTAACTTTTCATTCGAAGTCATCATTTCATCCCAGGTAACTTTTTGGCCGGTATAAGCGGCTGTACGCCCCATTATTGCCGTAAGCGTTGATTCGGCAGTACGATGCGCCTCAACAACCGGCTTGTTGGTACGTATGGCGGTTACCAAATGAATATGCTCTTGAATGTATGGCGAAACTTCAACAACTCCGGTTGAGCGACCATCCTTATTTTTTGGATATTCGTAAGTCCATTTTACCGAACCATCAGGATTGTAAATGGTATTTTTACAATTGGTGTATCCTTCTGTTCCCATAATCGACTCGCCCAACTGGTTGGCACAACCATCAATTTGCCGCGAGAAACTATGCGAAGAGATACCGTTGCCAAAATCAAAATCGATGCTGAAAAAATCGTACTGATCGCCTGTTAATCGGCGGTGTCTGCCACCAAAACCAACTGCAGTTTCGGGGGTTTTGCCCATAAACCAGTTAACAATATCAATATTGTGTACATGGGTATCTAAAATATGGTCGCCACCCAGCCAGCAGAAGCTGTTCCAGTTGCGCAACATATACTCCATATCGCTCCAGCCTTCTTCGCGTGTACGAAACCACACGTGCGACTGCAACCAAAATGCTTTTGCCGAAACTAAATCGCCAATAGCTCCTGAAGCCACCTGCCGGTAAGTTTCAAGGTAATCGCGACTGTGTCGACGCTGTGTACCGGTAATTACCGATAATCCCATGTTCTCGGCTTTTTTTGAGGTTGCCATTATCTGGCGCGCTCCAACCGGGTCAACACAAACCGGCTTTTCCAGAAAGACATGTTTTTTGGCTTGTACAGCTGCATCAAAATGCATCGGCCTAAAATGAGGAGGAGTAGCTAAAATTACCACATCCAGGTCAACCTCTAATAAACTTTTATACGCATCAAAACCCCAGAAACAGTTTTTCTCGGGTACTTCAACACGTTGCTTCAGCAATTTATCGCGGCAATCCCATACTTTGTCTTCAAATACATCGGCCAGTGCCACCAGGTGCAAATCATGCCCTGCAGCCAAAAAGTTCAAAGCTGCTCCGGTTCCACGGTTTCCACAACCTACCAGTCCAACCTTCAACTCCTTTCCATCAGGAGCCAGATCAATCAGTGGTGGAAATTCATAATCAACTTCTTTGTTTGCTTTTTTACAAGAACTTAGAGCATTAAGCCCTATAACACCGGCGGCACCAATCAGGGCCGATTTTTCCAGAAAATTCCTGCGTGATAGTTGATCTTTATTCATCTTATTTGGTTTTATTTTTTTCTGATTTTAATCCTTCTTCGTCGTATTCGCACACTACTCTGAATCCTACACTTTTTGAATCGGAGTACCACCATATACTTTTTGGTATTTGCGGATCGGTAACTAACCAAGCTTCCGTTCTAGTAAAATCGCGGCGCGCCACTCTCAGGTCTTTTGGCGAGTTTCTGAATGAGCCTCCCCGAACTACATGTTCCATTCCGTTTCTTGGTCCTCTCGGATTACGTACAACACCTTTCGGGTATTTTCCGTAAACTTTAGGATCGTAGAAATCAAGACAGAATTCAGCAACGTTACCCAGCATGTTTTTTAAACCAAAGGGATTGGCTTCTACCTTGTCGGGTTGCTGTGTTTTATCCGGACTATTCAGGTGCGAAATCACATACTGATTGAACACCTCGGCATTGCTACCCAATAATTTTTTTATAAAACCATCGACCTCAAAATCTTTAGGTGATCCTTCAAAGAAGTAAGGCATTTGTGTGCCGCCACGCGCTGCGTATTCCCACTCCGCCTCGGTAGGTAACCGGTACTTTTTACCGGTAACCTGGCTTAGCCAACGGCAATAGGTTTCTGCGGCATGATGGCTCATTGTAATGGCCGGACGTGTACCTTTTCCCCAGCCCTGATCAGGGGCACCCCAAGGCGGCGTAGCTCCTGAAATACCATCGGTTTCTTCATCCACCTCAACCGCTTCTTTTCTTCCCTGCGAACCGGTAGCAGTAAAAAAGGCCAGGTATTCATTCCATGAGACCTCAATCTCGCCCATCCAGAAACTATCAACCAATACTTCCCGAACAGGACCTTCATCTCTTCCACGATATGGCTCATCAGCAGGACTTCCCATTTTAAACTGGCCGCCCGGTATTGCAAGCATTTTAAACGCTACTGCTGTTCCCGGAATTTGTTCGTCAAAAGTTTCAAAAGCGTACACTTCTGCTGGCTCATTAAATATCTCTTTCGGATCAACAACTTCTTCTATTCCTGTCAACAAGCCGGTTTCTCCGCGATAATGGCCAACATCGTGGTGGCACTGCATACACGAGTTGTTTTCCGGATCGCGAATGTACTTTATATGCTGCAGGCACCCCTGCTCGCTAAGTGTTGACGGAAACATATTGGTATGACACTTTAAACAACCATCTTCGTAGACAAAACGTTTTGAGGCCTCAACCGAACGTTTTGCTGCCCAATCAATTTCTTCCGGATCCTTTGTAAGGAAGGCATATAAATCATGAAATCCGTGATAAGCCTTGCGAGTTAAAAAACGGGCGGTTTCGTCTTCAGGTGGCAAGTGGCAATCAACACAATTAACCGATACACCACTTGGGGTATTATGGTGAACAGAAAGTTTCCAACTGGTTTCTGCATGCGGATGCACATGGCATGAATTACAAAATTCGTTGGTTGACGTATAGTGCACTGTTTTGTTAAACAAAAGCAAGAAGAGTATAACACTCAATCCCCCCACAATAAACAGCATGAAATGCTTACGTTTAATCGTTTTATCAGTCATTCTTAATCAATTTGAGACACAAGTATAATCGCGCGTAATTAGCTACCTCTTAACGCTTTTACTAAAAACCTCTTAACACACTCTTAATTTTATCTTAATTCAAAATGTAACTCGCTGAATAAAAAGATGTTTTAACATGCTATTTTTTTATCAAAAAAATTTATCATCGCACATATTTTAATATATTTGAATCCAAAATAATAATAAATTAAGTACAAATAGATTGGCGACAGAGGCATAACCAACGCTTTTTAAAGATGAAATTGAAACTCTTTTTCTTACTATTTATCCTGAGCCTGATTGTACCCGAAAGCAAGGGAAACGAATTTGCAGAGAATACTTTTCTTATCGCCCGGCTAAGTCCTTCTGAATATCGGAGTAACCGGGTATGGAATTTTATGAATGCCAATAACTGGACAGGTATTGAACTGGACCTTAGCACCGATAGTGCTACCCGTACAATTTTCTTAAAAAACAGCAATATCCCATTTGAGGAAGTACTGATAAAAGTAAGTGCCCAGCTTAAAAACAATGAATCAAAAATTACGCCGCTGTTTATCAACTACAGCGGAAATGTGAACCTGCTCGACTCTATCATTAATTCGTCGGACCTGAAAAATCAGATTTTTTACCTGCCCCAGGGCGAACGGTGGCCATCGGTTGAGTACCTCGTACAAGCCAACCGACGTGCCATTTTTTTTATTGAGGGCAAACTGCAGGACGAAAGCAGAATTCTACACCATACCAACAATTATGCGCTGGAAATCAGTGCCAGTCAAATCACTCCCAACTCAGTAATTTTAAACATTGAGTCCAACATTAACAAAGAACTTTTTAACATCCGAAATTTCGATCGGCTACCAACCGGTGTTTCAACCCGGCAATTAAACAGCAACCTGGTTCCCGAATACATTAACTTTTTGTTGGAAAGCTGGACAAAATATGGCAAAAAACCCAACTTCCTTTTTGTAGGACGGAACATCTATAATTTTGGTTTTATAATCGAACACCTCAATTCGTTTGTAGCAGTAAAAGGGCAGGTTAGAACTGCCGGCAAAAACCTTGAACGTGTATACTGGAAAAATGCAGAAACACTTCTGACCGGTGGCAAATTCAGCTTTCCCATTCGTGGAGGCGAGGAAATGATTTTAACTCCATTTGTGCCGGGATTCAGTCTTACTCCTTCTCAACTTATCATTACGGCAGAAATGGTAATGCCTGAAAACTACTCAATTATGGCACATCCGCTAAATTTAAGTCAGGGGTTAATGGCCAGCTTTGATTTTGAGAATAATTTAGCAGATCGGGTAAATTCAGAACGATCGTTTACTGGAAATGGGTACTCTTTTAGCCAGGATATTGATAGGGGCACAGTGCTTCGTTTACCTGAAAATGCCAATGTAAACCTGGGCGATCCGGCTTTGTATAAATTACCAAACAGCAGTTTTACGGTAAGCTGTTTTGTGAAATTTACCGATATTCTTGAATATGGCGATAATGCCATTCTTGGCAACGATGAACGTGGTTACCGGCGAGGCTTGCACCTGGTTTTACGTTCCGGTCATCCTTACTTTGGACTTTGGGCCAACGATTACATGTCGGAAGAATTGCTGGAAAGCAACCTTTGGTACCATTTAACCTGGCGCTATATTTTGGAAACAGGCCAACAGGCGATATTTGTTAACGGACAATATGTAGGTGGTTCAGATGGTCATCCGCCCTACTCAGGAACCAACGATATACACATCGGGAAAGCCCTATCAGGAGGTGCCAGTTTGCGGGGTTATATCGATAACCTTTATATTTGGAACCGCCCTTTGGGTAATGAAGAAATAAACCGACTGGCGCTTGACGAAGAAATTGTTTACTCCAGCGATGAACAATCAACAGGTTTTTTGGAGTCAAAAAACATTGTTCTGATATTAGGACTTATCGCCTTATTTTTCCTGATTCTTATTTTCATTTTACTTCGGATTGTGCACGTACGAAAACAATCAGTACTGGTTAGCAAGCCCGAAATGCCCACTAAAAACCAAATTCAATTGTTTGGCGAATTTAAAGCCATTAACAGCAAAAACGAGGATATTTCAGAGCTCTTTACACCTAAAGTTCGCGAATTGTTTATTTATACCCTGATTCAAAACGTAAAAAGTAGCGCTGGTGCCCCTGTGGCCGATGTTGACAAAACTCTTTGGCATGGAATTGAAGCAAAAAAAGTAGCTAATAACCGGGCAGTTACACTAAATAAACTACGAAAACTACTGGCCCAGTTCGATGAAATTGAAATTATTTCGAATAACGGTTTTTTGCAACTCCAAACAACAGGCAACTTTTTTTGTGATTATGTGGAAGCCTTTAAACTTTGTAATATCCCGGAAGGAATGACAAGAGGACAGCTACAACTGTTTTTCCACCTGGTAAAAAAAGGCCGCTTACTTAAAAGAGCCAATTGGCCATGGTTGGATGAAATAAGAGGCTTTACCGGCAACCAGGTGATCGACAACCTGCTAAAACTGGCTATTATTTACAAAAAGGAAAACAAACTTAAAGAGCTTGAAAAAGTTGCACAGCGTATTATCGATTACGATGATTTAAACGAAGAGGCCATTTACCTGCAAATATGGGCTTTACAAAAAGCCAATAATCCGCACCTTGCCCGCTTTAACTTCGATTCGTTTTGTGCCAAATACGAAAAAAGCATGGGCGAAGCCTATTCAATGGATTTTAAAGCTTTCACCCACTACTTTTCTGATCAGCTTTAATCTTGATTCGTATCATCGGCATGTTCCAGTTCAACTGAAAAATGGCGCATTATTGGTGCTTCTTTTTTTATCCGGTAGCCATGATTGATGAGCTCCCGACGATCGAAAATATTTTTTAGCGCTACCGCCACTACATCCATATGGTTATTGGTATAGGTTCTGCGGGGAATAGCCAAACGCAACATTTCAAGTTTCGGGTAACGGTTTTCGCGTGTAAGCGGATCACGGTCGGCCAACAAAGTCCCCACTTCAACACCCCTCACCCCCGACTCAAGGTATAACTCAATTGCGAGTGTTTGTGCTACATATTCCTCTTTTGGCACGTGGCCTAAAAACTTTTTGGCATCAACAAAAACAGCATGCCCCCCTATGGGTTTCTGAACAGGAATATTGTTAGCAATTAACAGATTACCCAGGTATGCCACCTGTTGTATACGGTTCTCCAGATAATCATCGGTTGTCACCTCATCCAATCCAACTGCGAGGGCATTCATATCCCGTCCAGCCATACCTCCATAAGTATTAAATCCTTCAAACATGATATTAAAAACCGACGCCTGTTTATACAAAGCTTCCTCTTTTACCGCAATAAACCCGCCAATATTTACAATTCCATCTTTTTTACTGCTCATGGTCATTGCATCGGCATAAGAGAACATTTCTGCCACAATTTCCTTGATGGTTTTGTTGCGGTATTCATCTTCGCGTTGCTGAATAAACCAGGCATTTTCAGCAAAACGGGCCGAATCGAACACCACTTTAATACCGTACTTTTGCGATAAGGCATACACATCGCGCAGGTTTTGCATCGACACCGGTTGTCCGCCTGAGGTATTGCATGTTAGGGTAACAATTACCATGGGTATTTGCCCCACCGGATGTGCGGTATAAACTGCTTCCAGTTTTTCAAGGTCAATATTCCCTTTAAACGGGTGCAACGAGTCGGTATCAAAAGCTTCGTCAATGGTGCAATCAACAGCCGAAGCTTTTCGGTATTCAATATGGCCTTTTGTCGTATCAAAATGACTGTTACCGGGCACTACATTATCGGCTTTTACCAGCACCGAAAAAAGCACATTTTCGGCTGCCCTACCCTGATGGGTTGGCAAAAAATACTCAAATCCCAAAATAGTTCTGATAGCATCTTTTAAATGATAATACGATGAAGATCCCGCATAGCTCTCATCTCCTGTCATTATTGCTGCCCATTGGTTCTGGCTCATCGCTCCTGTGCCGCTATCGGTTAACAGGTCGATATAAACCTGTTCGCTTTTCAAATTAAAAAGATTATAACTGGCTTGTTTTATCCAGTCTTCACGTTGTTTACGGGTACTTCGGTAGATACGTTCTACCATTTTTATTTTATACGATTCTGCAAATGGTAATTCCATAATTCTTATAAATTGAGAAAGAATAGCCGTTCATGTAAACCACTACTAAATACTTTCCGGTAAATAAATTACGTTGATTTGCCGACTCATTTCGGCAGGATTCAGCATTACAGAAGAATAAAAGCATCCCTGTTTTTTATGTTCAGGAAGCTCCTATTATGGAGATAAGTAGCCATCAAAAATTTAATCATGACTTTTTCTTTATCGTACTGTACAAATTTAACACGCTTACAACGATAAGAAATACGATAAATATCAGTTTTAAACATTTTTAAAACGAGGGTTAAAAGAATTGCCGTAATTTTACCGCGAAACAAATTGAAAAGAAAAGAAAATGGGAAAATTAGCATTTGACGCAGTTATTTTTGATATGGATGGTGTAATTACAAAAACCGCCATAACCCATGCAGCAGCATGGAAAAAAATGTTTGACGAATACCTGCAAAAACATGCCTACGAAACCGGAGAACCGTTTAAAGAATTTACACAAGGCGATTACCTCACCTATGTTGATGGAAAGCCCCGCTATAAAGGTGTGGCCTCTTTTCTGGAATCGCGAAACATTAGCATTGCTTTTGGCGATACCAGCGACGAACCCGGCATGGAAACAATATGTGGTTTGGGCAACCGTAAAAACGAAGCATTTAACGAAGTAATAGCCCGCGACGGTGTTGAAGTTTACGAATCAACTGCCCAACTTTTAAACGACCTGCAGGCAGCCGGAATTAAATTGGGTGTTGCCTCGTCGAGTAAAAATTGTGCCCCTGTACTTGAAGCGGTTGACATGCTAAAAATATTCGGTGCCCGCGTTGATGGTGTTGTTTCGGCGGAATTGGGATTGCACGGAAAACCAGAACCAGATATTTTTACCACGGCATGCGAAATGCTGGAATCTGTTCCGGCAAAAGCCATTGTTGTTGAAGATGCCGTTTCGGGTGTTCAGGCCGGTGCTAAAGGGGAGTTTGGCTTAACGCTGGGAATTGCACGCGAAAACAATGAAAAGGAGCTTGCCGATAACGGTGCTGACTTTGTTGTTACCGACCTGGAAGAGCTTGGAGGAATTTCAGGTTTAAACAATTTGTTTTTAAAGAATAACAAGTAATAAAATTGGTCAAACTATCGATTTTATGTTGATGGTTTGACCTTATTTTTTGGATAAACCATCCAACTCATCTACACTTCTTCGTAAAAAATCGCGAGTATAATAGTCCTCATCTACGATTTCCCCGTTCCATACCAAAATATCCAGATCGATGGTTCGTGGGCCAAATTTAGGCACCGAACGGTCGCGCCCCAGCTGGTCCTCAATTTTTTTGAGAAGTTTATTCAACGATTCTCTGTCCTGCAGCGTAACGATTTTTACCGCTCCATTTGTAAAGTCTGACTGATTTTCAATGCCAATTGGTTTGGTTTTGATCATGGCTGAAACCTGAAGCACCTTTACTTCTCCTTTCAGGATTTCCAGCATTTTGGCAATATTCTCATCAGCATTAATGTTAGAGCCAATGCCAACGATTACCTCATTCATCGCGAAGCCTCCATTTCCATCGAAACCGATTCGGCAAAACGAAGGGCATGCGGTTTATCCACTTCAACACGGGCCCATTTAACCTTTTTATCTTCCATTATGGTATCCAGTATATTTTGGGTAAGCACTTCCAGCAATTTGAAACGCCCTTCCTGCACCAAGGCAATAATTTTTTTTGTAATTACTTTGTAGTTAAAAATATCTTCGGGTTCGTCTGATTCCAAAGCCGATTGCGGAATGTCTGTTTCAATTTCAAGATTGATAAGCACATCCTGCTTGTTTACCAACTCGTCGGGATTAAACCCGATATAGGTTCGAATCAACAGATTTTTTACACGTATTTTTGCCATAATTAAAGGTTTTTTCCAAGGTTTTCGCCACCGTCGGCAAACAGCAATTGCCCGGTCAGATGGTCATTTTCTAAAATATAATCCAAACTCTTCAGGATGGGGTCTACACCCCCCGGTTTTTTCATGGGTATGCCTTGCGCCAGCTTTTCCAGGTAATTTTCATCTTCATCTTCTGGAGGCAGGGTCACACCCGGAGCAATGGCATTAACCCGAATGTCGGGTGCTAATTCAAGCGCTGCCATTTTTGTTAAGTCCCAAAGGCCCTTTTTTGAAATGGAGTAAGCTGCAAAATTAGAAGCATTCACTGTTACCCGTGTATCCACAAAATTTATGATGTTTCCCGTTTTAAAATAATTGGAAAAATCGCGGATTAGAAAAAACGGCGCTTTAAGGTTAACATCCATTTGTGAGTTAAATAACTCGAGTGAAGTACCTTTCAGGTAACCTCGATCAAATACTGAAGCATTGTTTACCAGCAAATCAACAATTATATTGTTGGCTGCAAGTTGCGGAATTAAGCCTACCACTTCATCGGGATGAGCCAGGTTGGCTTGCACAGCGCTAAACTGCTGATTGGGATATTTATCCGAAAGTTCTTTTACCAACTCATCTGCACCTTTTGCCGAAGAATTGTAATGCACCACAACATTCCATCCCTTTTCTGCAAGATGTTCTGTTAACGATCGGCCAATGCGTTTTGATGCTCCGGTTATTAAAGCTGTTTGTTTCATACACAAAAGTTAGTGTTTTTTTCTAACAAGAACAGGGCTGCCAGACTTATGTTCATAAAAAAAGGCCCGCAAAACGGACCTTTTCAAAACTTAATATGGTTTTTCTATTTGCTGTATGAATTCAATTTACTCAGGTACTTGCCAATAATATCAAACTCGAGGTTAATAACCGTTCCCACTTTAAACGTGTGAAAATTGGTTACTTCCTGGGTAAAAGGAATAATGGCGACCTGAAAAGAATTGTCTTTTGAATTTACCACAGTAAGGCTAACACCATTAACTGTTACCGACCCTTTTTCAACGGTCATGTATCCTTGCCTGGCTTTTTCAATATCAAATTCGTATTCAAACGTGTAGTACCAGCTACCGTCGGCTTCTTCTACTTTAACACATGTTGCTGTCTGGTCAACATGCCCCTGAACAATGTGTCCATCCAAACGTCCATTCATCATCATGCTGCGCTCGAGGTTTACTTTCGAGCCCACTTCCAACAAACCCAAATTTGATTTCAGCAAGGTTTCCTTAATGGCTGTAACCTTGTATTTCTTTTCAGCTTTATCTACCCAAACTACGGTTAAACACACGCCGTTGTGCGATAAACTCTGGTCAACTTTCAGCTCATCGGCAAACGAACAGGTTAAGGTAAAATGTACATTCTCCTGCTCTTTTTCAATGGCTACAACTGTTCCGAATTCTTCAACTATTCCTGAAAACATAGCTTTATATTTTTATTGAAGAATGTTGATTAATTAGTTGCGATGTCTGGTCTTTCTTGATCAACTATTAATCATCATTCTGTATTCCACAATTATTTTACACTCCATTCAACACCATCCTTGGTGTCTTTTATTTCCACGCCAATTGCACCCAATTCATCACGAATTTTATCGGCAGTTCCCCAATCTTTATTGGCCTTAGCGTCTTTTCGCAGGTTAATAAGTAACTCAACAGCACCCGCCAAAACTTCGTTGTTTCCACTTTCTACAGCTCCTTCTTCTTTAAGCCCAAGAATATCAAAAACAACCTTGTTAAAAAAGGCCTTTAAATCCTCCAGATCAGATTGCGAGATTTTTTCGGTGCCCGCTTTTACCGAGTTAATCAGTTTAACGCCATCAAAAAGGTGCGCAATGGCAATCGGACTGTTCAAATCATCGTTAAGGGCAGCAAAACATTTGTCTTTTAAAGCGGCCACATCAATAGTTGAGGTAGCGGAAACAGCTAACTCCTCCAGTGTTTTTAATGCGGTCATCAATCGTTCAAGTCCTTTTTCTGAGGCCTGTAAAGCTTCATTGGAAAAATCGATTGTGCTTCGATAATGTGCCTGCAAAATAAAAAAGCGAATGGTCATTGGCGAATAGGCCTGCTCCAGAATTTCGTGCGTGCCGGTAAACAATTCATCGAGGGTGATGAAATTACCAAGTGAGCGCGCCATTTTCTGGCCGTTAATGGTAATCATGTTATTGTGCATCCAGTAACGTACTGATTCGGTTCCGCGGCAGGCGGTATTTTGTGCAATCTCACACTCGTGGTGCGGGAAAGTAAGATCCATTCCACCGCCATGAATATCAAATTGTTCGCCCAGGTACTTGGTACTCATAGCCGAACACTCGAGGTGCCACCCCGGGAAACCATCGCTCCAGCGCGAAGGCCAGCGCATAATGTGCTCAGGTGCTGCTTTCTTCCACAAAGCAAAATCAAACGAGTTTTTCTTCTCATCCTGCCCATCCAGCTTGCGAGTATTGGTTTTTATGTCATCGAGGTTACGCCCCGAAAGCTTTCCATATTTGTAATCGTCATTGTATTTTTCTACATCAAAATACACCGAACCGTTGGCTTCGTAGGCGTATCCATTTTTCAGAATACCTTCAATCACCTGAATTTGTTCGATAATATGACCTGAAGCACGCGGCTCGATACTTGGCGGCGTAACATTTAGGTCATCCATATTCCGGTGAAAAGTATTCATGTATTTCTGAACCACTTCCATTGGCTCCAGCTGCTCCAAACGCGCTTTTTTTGCAATGCGGTCTTCGCCAACACCTTCCACTTCATCTTCCAGGTGGCCCACATCGGTAATGTTGCGCACGTAACGCACTTTGTTTCCGAGGAAAGTAAGGTAGCGATACAACAAATCGAAAGTAATAAACGGACGGGCGTGCCCAAGGTGCGAATTACTGTAAACCGTTGGTCCGCACACGTACAAACCAACACGACCTTCAACCAATGGCTTAAACGCTTCCTTTTTTCGGCTAAGCGTATTGTAAATATATAGTTGACTCATAATTTTTTTTGAAAATCAGATGATGATGCAAAGGTAAAACAAAATGCCTTATTATAGTGCCAGTTTTGTACCACACGGTAGCTACAACAACCCAAATTAACCTTTGCCAAAACAATTATTCCGCCTGGTTGGCTTCGGTACTTTCATTTTGTTTTTTCTGCTCATCGAGCTTGTTAAAATACTTGCGGTAAAAAATCAGAATAGAAAATATTCCAACTGTTATAGCCGAATCGGCAATGTTGAATACCGGTCTGAAAAAGATAAACGGATTTCCTCCCACCTTTGGCAACCATTCGGGATAGCGGCCTTCAATTAAAGGAAAATAAAACATATCAACTACCCGGCCATGCAAAAAACTGGAGTAACCACCCTCTTCAGGAAACAGGCTTGCCACCTGCCCATAACTGTGGTTAAAAATTATTCCGTAAAAAAGGCTATCGATAATGTTACCAATTGCACCGGCAAAAATAAGAGCAATACAGGCAATAAACCCAAATGGCACATCTTTCTGTTTTGCCAGTTTAAATAAATACCAGCCAATGGCAATAACGGCAACAATGCGAAAAACACTCAGAAACATTTTACCGTATTCGCCGGCAAATTCAAAACCAAATGCCATTCCGTTGTTTTCAACAAAATGCAGAATAAACCAATCTTTAAACACCACAATTTCGTCGCCAATTGAAAGATTGGTTTTTATCCAGAACTTGAGTACCTGGTCAATAATTAAAATGGAAAATATTATTATCAATGACTTGATTGTACGCGACATATCCTTACCCTTTATAACAGAAATGCTCTTCGAAAACTTTTAATTTGTTTTTCGAAGAGCAAATCCGAATCTTTTTTGTTCTACTTTTTATTGTCCTTTTTTCGCATCAATACTTAGTGTTGCATGAGGAACTGCACGCAGTCTTTCTTTTGAAATTAACTTACCTGTTTCGCGACAAACACCGTATGTTTTATTTTCGATACGAATTAGAGCAGCTTGTAAATGCTGAATAAATTTTAACTGACGCTGAGCTAATTTTCCGGCTTCCTCTTTAGAAAGGGTAGCTGCGCCTTCTTCCAATACCTTAAATGTTGGCGATGTATCAGAAATATCATTTCCATCGCCTTGAGTAATCGAATTCTTGTACATGGTATAATCTTCCTGGGCTTTTTCAAGTTTAACCAGAATGATTTTTTTGAATTCCATCAACTCCTCATCCGTATATCTGTTTTTGTCTCCCATAGTTCTTGGGTTTTTAAGTTCCTCTCAAATGTTTCAACAAGGCCCTAAAGTAATAAAAAAGTCCATCATTTTAAGTGCCTGTTAACAATTATTTACTTCACTTTTTCCACCTCAATTTGCGCCATCACATCTTTGTCGATTTCTACCTCATTCGATTTTGCATCATCAACCTTATCAGTCAACTCCAGGGCATCGGCAAGTGTTTGTGCACAAATGTATTCTATGTGGTTTTCAACGGCCTGATTGTATTCGTCATGTTTTAAAACAGTGAGCTTAATCCGGTCGGTTACTTCAAAGCCACTTTCCTTCCGCAGGTTCTGTATTTTATTAATAAACTCGCGGGCAATTCCTTCCTGTTTCAACTCTTCCGAGACATTTATATCCAGGGCAATAGTCATCTGACCTTCAGTGGCTACGGTCCATCCCGGAATATCTTCGGTTTGAATTTCAACATCGTCTAACGACAACATAATCTTTTCATCACCCAATGTTAACTCATATTCTCCGGTACTTTCAAAATCCGAAATCGCGGTCTGATCCAACTGATTTACAGCCCCGGCAATTTGTTTCATCATTTTACCGTATTTCGGGCCAAGTGCTTTAAAATTCGGTTTAATTTTCTTTTTAATCACTCCGGCCGTATCGGTTAAGAACTCCACTTCTTTAACGTTAACTTCTGCTAAAATGATATTTGAAACTGCTTCAAATTGCTCTTTAAAATGCGGATTTAATACCGGCACCATAATTTTACCTAAGGGCTGGCGTACTTTCAGCTTCTCTTTTCGGCGCAGGGCCAAAATCATTGATGAAGCTTTTTGCGCTATGGCCATTTTTTCTTCCAGGTCTTTGTCAATTAAGTTATTATCGCAAACCGGGAAATTATCGAGATGCACACTCAGGTCGCTTGTCTTTCCGGTAACTTTATTTAAATCGTTGAAAAGCAAGTCGGCGTAAAATGGTGCGATTGGTGCCATTAATTTTGCAACAGCTTCCAAACAAGTGTAAAGTGTTTGGTAAGCCGAAACTTTATCTGTAGAGTATTCGCCACCCCAGTAGCGTTTACGGCTTAGGCGAACAAACCAGTTACTCAGGTTTTCGCTTACAAATTCCGAAATAGCACGGCCTGCGCGGGTTGGTTCGTAGTTTTCGTAGCTTTCGCCAACCTCTTTTATCAGCGAGTTCAGCAAGGAAATAATCCAGCGGTCAATCTCAGGACGTTTCTCAACGGGGATTTCTTCTTCGGCATATTTAAAGCCATCAACATTGGCATACAATGCGAAGAAATTGTAGGTATTATAAAGTGTTCCGAAGAACTTACGTTTTACTTCTTCCACCCCGTCGATATCAAATTTAAGGTTATCCCAGGGTTGCGCGTTGGTAATCATGTACCAGCGCAGTGGGTCGGAGCCGTATTTATCAATGGTTTCAAACGGATCGACAGCGTTACCCAAACGTTTCGACATTTTCACGCCGTTTTTGTCGAGTACCAAACCGTTTGAAATAATATTTTTAAATGCTACCGATTCATCAATCATGGTGGCAATGGCATGCAGGGTAAAGAACCAACCACGGGTTTGGTCTACACCTTCGGCAATAAAATCGGCCGGGAACACATCTTTAAACTTGTCCTTCCATTGAAAAGGATAGTGGCGCTGCGCGTAAGGCATGGCACCCGAGTCGAACCAAACATCAATCAGATCGGCTTCGCGCTCCATTTTTTGCCCTGATGGAGACACCAGAATAATATTATCGACATGCGATTTATGCAGGTCAACCCGGTTGTAATTATCTTTGCTGTAATCGCCAACTTTAAATTCGGCAAATGGATTTTCCGACATAAATCCGGCTTCAACCGCTTTGTCTATTTCGGCCATCAATTCTTCCATCGAACCGATACAAATCTCTTCCGAGCCATCTTCTGTTCTCCAGATTGGCAGTGGTGTGCCCCAAAAACGCGAACGGCTAAGGTTCCAGTCCACCAGGTTCTCCAGCCAATTGCCAAAACGCCCGGTTCCGGTTGATTTGGGTTTCCAGTTGATGGTGTTGTTTAAGGCCACCATTTTATCTTTAACAGCTGTTGATTTTATAAACCACGAGTCGAGCGGGTAATACAATACCGGTTTATCGGTTCGCCAGCAGTGCGGATAACTATGCACATGCTTTTCAATTTTGAAAGCTTTGTTCTGCTGTTTCAACATTACGGCAATGTCAACATCAACGGTAGCAGCATCTTCTTCCAGCTTGTCGTCGTATTCGTTTTTCACCGAGCGGCCGGCAAAATCATGATAGGTTTCAGTATTTACAAACTTTTCTACAAACTCAGGATCAAGATCGATGGTTGGATAAAATCGTCCTTTCCGATCAACCAGTGCCTGACGTTTTCCTTCGGTATCAACCACCACCAGTGGCGAAATGCCGTGTTGTTTGGCCACGCGGTCATCGTCGGCACCAAAAGTAGGTGCAATGTGTACAATTCCGGTACCGTCTTCAATGGTTACAAAGTCGCCGGTAATTACTTCAAAAGCTTTGCCCTCGGGCCTTACCCAATCTATCAGTTGTTCGTATTGCACACCTTTTAACTGCTCGCCGGTGTATTCGGCCAATACTTTAAAAGGTATTTTTTTATCACCGGGTTTATAATCTTCCAGTGCCAGCCCTGCATTTTTCGAATTGAAATAAACCGGGAAAAGGTCTTTTGCCAAAATTAAAGTAACAGGATCGCCGGTGTATGGATTAAACGACTGAACTTTTACATAGTTGATGTTCGGTCCCACACAAAGTGCCGTGTTCGATGGCAATGTCCATGGCGTGGTTGTCCATGCCAGGAAATACAAATCGGTTTCAACTCCTTCAAAAAGGAATTCCGATTTTTCGTTGCGCAAAGCCTTAAACTGGGCAATTGCTGTGGTGTCTTTTACATCGCGGTAGCAACCCGGCTGGTTCAGCTCGTGCGAGCTTAAACCTGTTCCGGCAGCCGGCGAGTAGGGCTGAATGGTGTAGCCTTTATACAACAATCCTTTTTGGTAGATTTGTTTCAGCAACCACCATACCGATTCAATGTATTGGTTGTCGTAGGTTACATACGGATCGTCCATATTTACCCAGTACCCCATTTTTCGGGTCAGCTCTTCCCATTCTCGGGTGTATTTCATCACCTCTTTGCGGCAGGCATCGCTGTATTCTTCAACGGTAATTTTCTTACCTATATCGTCTTTTGTAATGTTCAGCGCTTTTTCAACGCTTAATTCCACCGGCAAACCGTGTGTGTCCCAACCGGCTTTACGGTGCACACGAAAACCTTTCATGGTTTTGTAACGGCAGAAAATATCTTTAATGGCACGCGCCATCACGTGGTGAATACCGGGCATTCCGTTTGCCGATGGCGGTCCTTCGTAAAATACAAATGTTTCTTGTCCTTCGCGGGTTGAAATACTTTTATGAAAAGTATCGTCATTTTCCCAACGTTCAAGTACGTCCTTGTTTATCTGTGCTAAATCTAACTGCTTATATTCCTGAAATTTATTACTCATAAGAACACCTTATAATCCACTGATTTTAAAAAACATGCAAATATAGAAAAATTTTGATGGGTGGCGAGGATGATTCCGACCTTAATTAAAACGGACTAAAAAGCTAATATCAACCAGCTTGCCTTACAGCCCAATGCTTTTTACAAGTTGCTTACACAGTTGTGTAAATTACTGACTAATAGCGTCCTGTTAACTTTTATGGCGTCCTGTACCATTTTTATCACATCCTGTTAACTTTTTAGCCTCCCTGTTGGTTTTTGGGCTGTCCTGTTACCTTTTATTCTAATCCTGTTAAGTTTTTGGGCATCCTGTTAAACAGGATTTAGGATTTTTGTAACAGGATGGGAGAAATGGGTACAAAAATAGTCATCTAATCACCGATGAACTTCCTTGTTTACTTCTAACTTTAGATTGCTAAACCAGATTTAGCAAATGTCTTTTCAGACAGAAAATACTTTTTCCTATAGCTGAAAAAGTATTCAAAAAAGCCACCGCTGACGATAAAAAGCTAAAGATAAATTCGTTGCATTGAAAAAACGAAAAGGTTATTTTTTGATCCCGATAAATCGGGAGTTTCTTTTGATCGAATGTAAAAGGTACTGCCCGTCTGGCATGAAGACAAATTCACCCGTATTAATTAACTAATACGATTTGTGGTTCTGTTTAAATACAACTCTATACTTGTAACTTGCTTTTACCGGCTTCAAATCAAATAAAGAAAAAGCCGCTTTACCGGGAAAGATAAAGCGGCTTTGGTGGAATACCTTATGTAGATGCCCGATTAAAACCGGGTCTTACTATTTTTTGCAATCTATAGCGAAGCTAAGCAGCCGTTTTGCATCCCTTTGGGAAATTGGGCGTAACAAAACACCGAACTTAGTTTCCTGAGAAACTGTATTCTCTTACCACAGATCCGTTTTTTAATGCTTTTATTAATTCAGGTCGAGAACCGAATTAAATTCACCCTCAACAATACCGTTTGGAGCAGTACTGTCGGCTTCAGTTTCGTTTTCCCAAACCGAACCATCAATTAAATATTTAAACTGGTAGGCTTTACCGGTTTCAAGGTTCAGCGTTTGTGTAAAATCACCACTTTTCAGTTTTTTCATTGGCTCAACTTCTTCACTCCAGCCGTTAAATTCTCCAACAATTTTAACAGTTTCGGCGTTTGGCGCATCAGCTTTGGCCACACGGAAAGAAACTTTACACTCGGGTTTACTTTTCAAATATTGTTTTTTAATACTCATAATTCAATTTTTTATGAAACAAAATCTGCCAGCGGAAATGCAGGTAAGAAAAAATCAGGAAGAATTCGCATCCGGCGCCTGACGAGAATTCAAAATTCATTTAACTACCAAACAAAGCCGATTAAGCGATCTGAATCGTTTTTGTTATTAATTTCAAATTTTGTTTTAGCTCTTACTGGTTTGGATTTGAACGTTTATCAATTTGTAAATCAAATATATGGCATTAACATTAATTAACACCTTGATGAGAATTTATTTAGCCGGAGATTTAACACACTGATAAAATTAAAAACTCTAAGTATCTTCTTGTAAATCAGACGCATTGGGACAAACCTCAATGTTTACAGGCTCTGTTGTACGCTATATCTGTTAAAAATAGCGGTAGTTAAAACTAAGTAAATGCTAGCTTTTCGTGCGCAGTAAATCAACTTTTTGCATGAATGTTTTTACACGCGCCAAATCAACCGTGTTTTGCCAATGCCCATTGCACTTAAACGACGACCCTACTATAAAAGCATCGGCATAGGGCCAGTAATCTTCAATATTTTTGCTATCCAATCCGGAGCCAATAATAAGGGGAAGCTTAGTACTTTCCTGTACCTCCACAACATCATCAAGCGATGCCTGCATTCCTGTTGCATTTCCGGTAACAATTACACCATCGCTAAGGAAAAATTCGGCTGCCCGAGCCATTTCAGCAACCGACACATCAGCAGAAACTGCATGGGAAGAGTGTTTCTTTTTTATATCGGTCCATATTTTTATGTTCCCGGCTCCAATTTTCTTACGGTACCGCAACAGTTCTCCGGCATCGCTGTTCATCATTCCTTCATCGGCGAGGTGCCCAAAAACAAAACCTTCGGCACGAATAAAATCAAGTCCAGCCGCCATGGCTACTGCCAGTGCCTGTTTATTTGCGCCGGCCAGAATTTGTATTCCCAATGGCAATCCAACTTCCTGTTTAATTTTTTGGGCAACCACTGTCATGCTTGCAACAATTTCGGGCCCAACAGTACGATTCAGGTACGGTCGATCATGCATATTCTCAATCATAATGGCAGCCACTCCACCCTTTGCCAATTTTCTGGCATCTTCTACAGCGTCATTAATTATTACGTTTATTGCCACGCTGTTTTTGGGTGTTCCGGGCAGGGCAGCCACATGCACCATCCCTATTATTGTTTTATTCAATTGCATTGTTGATGTGTTTTATGCTTATAAAGTTAAATGAAAACAACGAACTTATTTCAAGGCCATTAAAAAGAAAGTTGACTTCTTTTTGTTTGCGGCAGAATTTGTACTTTTACGCTTACAACCTAAATCAATATTATAATGAGAAATTTAAACCTTCTGATTACCATTATTACTGTACTCGTTTTTTGGGGTTGTTCGAGGCCCCAACAAAAATCTGTTAACACCTTATCGAAAAAAGAAATTTCTGATGGATGGCAGCTCTTGTTTGACGGGGAAACCTTGAGCGAATGGAAAATGTTTAATGGTGGTGCAGTTTCGGGCTGGAAAATCGTTGATGGAGTTTTGCATAACTCGGGCCAGGGTTCCGATCATGGTGGCGATATTATTACCAAAAAACAATATGCCGATTTTGAATTGTACCTGGAGTGGAAAATAGCTCCCGAAAGCAATTCGGGTATTTTTTATCGCGTACAAGAGGGGCTTACCGATGCCATATACGAAACGGGCCCGGAATACCAGCTACTGGATGACAAAGGCTGGTCAAGCCCCCTTGAAGCCCACCAGTATTCGGGAGCCAATTACGGTATGAATGCTCCCGAAAATGCCCGGGTAAAACCAACAGGCGAATGGAATACAACACGAATTATTGTGAACAAGGCACATGTTGAGCATTGGCTTAACACTACTAAAGTGGTGGAATATGAACTGTGGACTGACGATTGGGCAAAGAACAAGGCACAAGGCAAATGGGCCGAAACCCCTCACTATGGTATGGCTAAAACAGGCCATATCGGGTTGCAGGACCACGGAGGATTAACCATGTTCAGAAATATAAAAATTAAAGAACTCTAACGCAAACTCCATTCCGTTCCGAAGAAACATCAGCCAAGTGGTTTGCCAATAAAAATTATCTTTGCCCAAAACATTTTCGAAAATGGAAATTACGGCATTCAGAGACTTGAGACCCTTCTCTCAATTGGTTTTTACCGCTTTTATTGTTATGGTCAGCGTTATGATATTTTTTATTTTATCGCTTGTTGTGGCCATTCCCATCTGGGGTCTGAGTACGGTATTACACCTGCCCGAAGTAAATGCTGCAACTCCTCAAAAAATCATCAGGCTCTATAAATTTATTCAGGTAGTGCAGGCTATTGGCTTCTTTATTGTTCCTCCCTTTGTTTTAGGCTACCTATTCCATGGCAAGTCAAACGATTACCTGTATCTCAACAAATCTTTTCGGTCGCAAAATGTAGTCCTGATTATTGTTCTGATGTTTATTATGGCCCCGTTTATTAACCTCGTTGGCGAACTAAACAACAATATGCGCTTTCCTGCATGGCTTTCGGGAGTAGAAAACTGGATGCGCAATGCAGAGGAACACGCTGCAGAAATAACCAATGCATTTTTAGCTGTAAAAAATATTAGCGGACTTGCATTTAACCTATTTATGATTGCCTTGTTACCTGCACTTGGCGAAGAGCTCCTGTTTCGGGGTGTTATTCAGAAAATTTTTAGCAAAATAACACGCAGTCACCATTGGGGAATATGGATTTCGGCTATACTTTTCAGTGCCCTGCACATGCAGTTTTTTGGATTTGTTCCGCGTGTGTTACTCGGTGCATTATTTGGCTACCTCCTGGTATGGAGCGGATCGATGTGGCTTCCTATTCTTGCTCATTTCCTGAACAATGCCATTGCCGTAATTGCAATTTACCTGATTAACAAACAAACAATTACGCCCAACTATGAAAACATAGGTTCTACAGCCGACAGCTACTATATGGCGGGCATTAGCCTGGCACTAACTATTGTGTTTTTGCTGATGATAAGAAAACAGAATAAGGGAAAAACAATTCCTGTTTAAAAAAACAATTCCAAACCAGAAGTACTGATTTGGAATTGACTACTTATAATTAGTTGTTGTTTATGCAAACTCAAACAATAAGTCGGTTTGCATTTCTTCGGCACTCATTTTTTTCTTTTCGTTACGGCGGAACACATAAACAATACCATACTCCTGGGCCAATTGACGTTTAACTTTTGGCGATTCAGCCTCAATACCCTCTTCTATTTCGGTCCACAGTTTACTGATGAAATCATTGGTTGTTTTTCGCAGTTTCTGCATTTTTTCAAACGATCGCAGCGTATTTCTTTTTAAGGTTTGCTGAAATACCGAAGCATCATGCAACTCTTGCACCTTAAATTTCACCAATGCAATTGATGGGTTATAGATAGCGCTTCCACCGTTCTGCATCCTTTTTTGTTCGCCTTCCACCATAATTTTTCCCCATTTCAATACTTCTTCTTCGGTATTCAATGGTGGAACTTTACCCTCAAACGAAGCCAGATCTTCGTAAAACTTAATTCCTCCGTTGATCTCGCCGCGCTCTGATGCAAATAACAAAACCTGAGTAAAATGCGAAACATACATTTTAGCCCGGTCAAAAGCCTCTTTGTAATCTTTTATATTTTCAGCCTGAAGTCGAGTGTCTAACTCGTATTGTGTAAGATGATTCTCGAAATTATTCTTTACATTCTGCAGTTGTTCTACCGAATGATTTGAAAATGCCAGCTTGCGCTCATTCTTAATCACCTTGCCAAGCGCTGCATTTAGTGCGCGCATTCTGGCTTTATCCGTTGTTGGTAAACGTCTGTATGGCATAATTATCCTTTGTGTTTATGCGAAGTTATTGATTGTGTATGGAGAATAGATGTGTTCGCCCCTGCACTTATGCACATCTATATGTTTATTATTGTAAAAAACGGAAGGTGGTTTTTAGCGAACAGCCATATTTTGACACCTTTCAGTGGCCCTATTCGCAAGAAGTTAACAGGGTTAAAAACAAAAAAGCCTCCTCAGTAACTGAGGAGGCTTTCGAGTATTTAGCTTAAAATTCTTATTCGCTAACTTTTGCACACAAGTATTCGCGATTCAAACGTGCTATGTTTGTAATAGAAATACTCTTCGGGCACTCGGCCTCGCAGGCCTGCGTATTGGTACATCCACCAAAACCAAGCTCATCCATTTTAGCAACCATGTTTTTGGCACGGCTGGCAGCTTCAACTTTACCTTGTGGCAACTTGGCCAGGTGCGAAACTTTTGCCGAAACAAACAACATAGCTGAAGCGTTTTTACAAGCTGCAACACATGCTCCACAACCAATACAAGCTGCAGCATCCATAGCCTCTTCAGAGTCTTCTTTTGGCACAGGAATAGTGTTGGCATCAGGAACACCTCCGGTATTTACCGACACGAATCCACCAGCCTGAAGAATTTTCTCGAAAGCGGTACGGTCAACTACCAGGTCTTTAATTACCGGGAATGCACGTGCACGCCAGGGCTCAATAACGATGGTTTCACCATCCTTGAACTTACGCATGTGCAACTGGCAGGTAGTAACCTCGGTGTCTGGTCCGTGCGGGCGTCCGTTAATATATAAACTACAAGTACCGCAGATACCTTCGCGGCAATCGTGGTCGAAAGCAATTGGGTCGATTCCTTCTTCAATAAGCTGGAAATTCAGAATATCCATCATTTCAAGGAAAGAAGACCCGGTTGAGATATTTTCGATTGTATAAGTTTCGAATTTACCTTTTGATTTGGCATTCTTTTGACGCCAAACTTTTATTTTGAGTTTTTTTAGAATTTTATCAGCCATAATCTTACAGATTTATGATTTATAATTATTCGATCGATTATTTGTAAGAACGCTGCGTAAGCTTCACATTCTCAAATACCAAATCTTCTTTATGCATATCCGGCTCAGTGCCCTCTCCTTTGTACTCCCAGCATGATACGTAGGTAAATTTTTCGTCGTTACGTTTTGCTTCGCCTTCTTCGGTAGCCGACTCTTCACGGAAGTGTCCACCACACGATTCGTTTCTGTCGAGCGCATCGCGAGCCATTAACTCACCAATATCGAAGAAATCGGCAACACGACCGGCTTTCTCCAACTCAGGATTAAGGTTATCCAATTCACCAGGAATACGAACATCTTTCCAGAATTCTTCGCGAATTTCCTTAATCATCTCAATCGCCTTTTTCAAACCTTCAGCATTACGGGCCATACCAACATAATCCCACATTACTTGTCCAAGTTTTTTGTGGAAATAGTCAACCGGTTTCGAACCTTTAATGTTGTATAGTTTCTCGATACGATCTTTAACCTCTTTTTCAACTTCAGCAAACTCAGGAGCATTTGTATCAGCCATCGGCGTCATAATTTCATCGGCCAGGTAATCACCAATAGTGTATGGTAATACAAAATATCCATCGGCTAAACCTTGCATCAGTGCCGAAGCACCCAAACGGTTAGCACCGTGATCTGAGAAGTTTGCTTCACCAATCGAATACAATCCGGGAACAGTTGTCATCAGGTTGTAATCAACCCAGGTACCACCCATCGAGTAGTGAATTGCCGGGTAAATCATCATTGGTTCGGTATACGGATCAACATCGGTAATTTTTTCGTACATCTGGAAAAGGTTTCCATAACGTGCTTCAATTACACTCTTACCTAAGCGCTCAATCGAGTATTTAAAGTCGAGGAACACTGCTTTTCCTTCAGCGTTTACACCAAAACCAGCATCGCAACGTTCTTTTGCCGCACGCGACGCAACATCGCGAGGTACAAGGTTACCGTACGAAGGATACCTTCTTTCCAGGTAAAAATCACGATCTTCATCAGCGATATCGTTCGGATGAAGTTCACCTTTCTGTAATTTTACTGCATCTTCTTTTTTCTTCGGAACCCAAACACGACCATCGTTACGCAACGACTCCGACATCAAAGTCAGTTTCGATTGCTGATCGCCATGAACAGGAATACAAGTTGGGTGAATCTGTACAAAACATGGGTTCGACATAAAAGCACCACGTTTGTAACATTGCCATGCGGCCGATCCGTTACTTCCCATTGCGTTGGTTGACAGGAAAAATACGTTTCCGTAACCACCTGTTGCCACAACAACGGCATGTGCACCAAAACGTTTAATCTCGCCGGAAACAAGGTCGCGGGCTATAATACCACGTGCTTTTCCGTCGATTTTTACCAGGTCCAGCATTTCGTGGCGGTTGTACATTTCAACGGCACCTTTCGAAATCTGACGGTTCAACGCCTGGTAAGCACCAATAAGCAACTGCTGACCGGTTTGCCCACGTGCGTAGAACGTACGGCTAACCAATACACCACCAAACGAACGGTTATCTAACAAACCTCCGTATTCGCGTCCAAAAGGTACACCTTGCGCCACACACTGGTCGATAATATTTGGTGAAACTTCGGCCAAACGGTAAACGTTGGCTTCGCGTGCACGGTAGTCACCACCTTTAATGGTATCGTAAAACAAACGGTAAACCGAGTCGTTATCGTTTTGATAGTTTTTTGCCGCATTAATACCACCCTGTGCCGCAATTGAGTGTGCACGTCGCGGGCTATCCTGGTAACAAAATGCTTTAACTTTATATCCTAATTCGGCCAGCGAAGCAGCTGCAGAAGCACCACCTAAACCGGTACCTACCACAATAATTTCTAATTTACGTTTGTTAGCCGGGCTTACTACTTTAATGGCTGCTTTGTGTTTATTCCACTTTTCAGCCAGTGGCCCTTCAGGTATCTTGTTATCTAAAATGCTCATAATTTTTTCCTTTCTTATTTATACAATCCTAACATAAAATAAAGTGGAATAACGGCGTAACCCACAGCAATAAGAATTGCGTAAATCTTACCAACAACTTTCCAGCGGTTTAACCAATGCTTGTTGTTTAAACCCAGCGTTTGAAAAGCCGACCAAAAACCATGTGATAAGTGAACTCCCAGTAAACCTCCGGCAATAATATACAGGATACTTAGCGGAATACTGTTGATAAATGCCGCTGAAACCAATGTATAGGCATCGTGCATGTGTACACCATGAATTTCCACTTCGCCAACATCGCCGGTAATTTTCATTTTTACATAAAAATTAACCAGGTGTATGGCCAAAAATACCAAAACCAAAGCACCCAAAACCAACATGTTACGCGATGCCCATGTGCTGGCGCCACTCATGTTCTTTTTAGCATACCTTACCGGACGTGCTTTCCAGTTTTGAAATTCAAGGAAAAATGACCAAACAATGTGAATAATGAAACCCAATCCAAGAATCGGCTCCATAATTTTAATCAAAGGGTTTGTTACCATAAAATGAGCCCCTTGATTGTACAATTCACCACTGTTATCGAAAATCAGTAATAAGTTGATGCTCAAATGGACAGCAATAAATACCATCAGAAATAATCCCGACAGACTCATCACAAACTTTCTTCCAATTGAAGCTGTTAAAAATTTGCTCATAATCTATTTTTTATTTTGGTTGTTTTTTGAATTAAGTTCAAAGCAGCACAAATGTAGACGAACGCAAATATTCTTGCAAAAAAGGAGTTCTAAATTAGCTAATTTAAAACGATTCTACAACTGATTTAATTCTGGGGTAACAAAGCAGGAAAGCACAGCGAACAGGGAATGTTTAGTTACCCTTAAGAAAGGCCTGACACAAGGGGTTTGGGCTTAACACAAAAATCATGATTCCCGGAAATTACCAACAGGAATAAAAGAAGTACAAATATTTGGCTAACTCTTCCTCGTTCTCCCGATAAAATCGGGACAAGCACTCTCTTTGTAAAGAAGGAAGATTGGGTCGAAGGCACAATCAGGGTGAGTCAATCGATTTTGAACCAGCTATTACTATTGATTTTCAAGAAACATAAACAATAAAGTACCAGACGGAAGTATGTTGCCTACAGTGCTTTAAAGGCTCTATTCCACTCGCGCAAAGTAAACTGGTCGGTAAGGGCAACCAATTCGGTGGGATGAAAGGCATCTTCCACTTCAACAATATTTATCGAATCGAAACTGCATTGAACGGCCGCCGATTTATTTCCTTCGAGTTTAACAAAACCTTTTATCCGGTAGGCTTTTGGCGCCCATTCTTTTAAAAATTGCTGAAGGGCTTGTTGTGAAACGGCCCGGGCACTTTTTATTACCATGGAGTTAACATCGGGGCGTGCCATGGGTTTTACATCGCCAAAATAAAATTTAGTAAGCGCCGTGTTACCCAACTCAAAATCAATGTTGCAAAAACTGGCGTGTTTAATTTCGGTGAATGGATTTATTTTTTTTATTTCCTGATCGATACCGGTCAGATTTTCCTGCACTAAATCGGTTTTATTTACCACTGTGATATCGGCCATTCGAATTTGGTGCAAAACACGTTGTTTCATCACGCCCAATTTCGAGAAATTAAGCGCATCAACCACACACCAGTTGGAAGCCTGGTATATTTTCTCTGAAAGTTTTCCGGCAGAAACAATTTCTGCAATAGTAGTGGTGTCGGATAATCCCGAAGCTTCAATAATGATACTATCAGGATGGTATTCGTCAATAAATTTTTCGAGCGATTTTACAAAATCACCCAACAAACAAACACAAAATACCGATCCGTTATTAATTTCCAGCAGGTTAAAATCTTCGCCCGATTTTTGCAGTTCGGCACCATCAATGTTTGATGGAGCAAACTCGTTTTGGATAATCCCGATTTTTTTTTGCGCAGCATATTGTTTTATAATGCGTTTCAGAAAGGTTGTTTTGCCACTTCCCAAAAATCCGGAAATAATATGGAACGGTATTTTGTTCATTCGCTAATTCTATTTACTGTCTATACTTTCCTGAATAGCTTTTACCAGCTCTTTTTCAGGCGGAATCTGCGAAACAAAAGCTACTTTCCCGTCAATACAGATGGTAGGAATATTTTTTACCCCCAGGGCAGCCATGTATTTCAATCCTTCTTCGTTTTTAATCGAGTGCTCAAACCAATCTACCTGGCCATCGTCGAATTTTCCGGCAGCAACTTTTACGGCATTCACCATATACTGGCAGGGTGCACACGAACCCGAGTCGAGAGTAATTACCTCAACCACCGTTTTCTTTGTTGAATAATCTTTCAGTTCAACCTGGCCAATTTCAACAGCTTTTTTATCCATTGCCCGCACCACATCTTGCTTGTACGGATCAAAAACCAATTCGGTAACTGCTTTTAGGTTGGCAACAGGTGTTTCCATAGGCAGATCGCAGCCCGGAGCCAGGATAAATCCTTTTTTCCCTCCAAGGTCGAGACACTCCAGGGCATCGCGACGCGAATCGTCTTCGTCGCCCATTAGCAGCACAACAGTAAGTTTCATGTTTCCGCCAAAGCTAATGCCTTTGTCAAGCGCAATGTCTTTTACAAAATCAAGCGGTATATTTTCGTCAATCGAAACATTGTCGGGTTTACAATCGCACATGGCCTCGATGTTTTGCTGGGCGTGGCCGCAAACAAAGAAAGAGCTTAGTTTTTCGCGCTCTCTAACGTAGTCGAAAATGCTTGTACAGTACGGCGAAACAAAGGTTTCAAAAGTCATTGGGTCAATCTGGCTGGTCATTGGGTCAACCACGGCAATAATATCGCAACCGGCATCCAACAGGTATTCCGACATTTTTATACCCACCTGGGTACAAAATTCCATCACCTCGTTTACTTCGTCTGGAGCCTCAAAAAGTTTCATAAAAATATCAGTTCCCAGCAAGTGTAAGGCAAGGGTAAATGGCCCGGTAATTAAGCCATACAATGCAAGATCGGGATATTTTTCGCGCAATGCTTTTGTGGCATCAACGGCAACCGGTATGCGTCCGTCGGTAATTTTGGGTAATTTTAAATCGGCAATTGTTTTTCCGTTTGCCAGCGGATGCGAAACCACTGCCGGAGGATTATTGGAAGCCCACTTTAATTCGCAGCCCAAAATTTCAGCTTCAATCTGCAAATCAAAAACCACCGGCACACCATCGGGCTGGTACTCCTCAACGGACCGGCTCACGCCTTTAACCACCTCATCGGCTGATTTTAGATAGCTTATGGCATCAACACCCGTTAAATGCCCACCATGAACACCTACAAACGGTACCCACGGAACACGTTCTACTTCTTTTAAAGCAAACGCCTGTTTAATTAGTTCTAATCCCTTCATATTTATTGTTTTGAATTTCTATTTTTTGTGTTGACTCTTTTTACTTTTCTACCGGTTTTAAGCGTGTACTTTCCCCATTTCAGAAAACCCCGGCTTTCCAATCAACTTAATTACAATAATTTATGTGATTTTATTCCTACTGCAAGCTAAAGCGGCAAACTGCTAAAAAGCTTACAAGCTAAAACCTAACTTACGCTACTTCAGTATTTAGGTATTCAACCAGCCCCTGCGGATCAGCCGAATAGGCATCTGCTCCAATTTTATCGCAGAAATCTTTTGTTACAGGCGCTCCACCAACGGCAACCTTAGTACCCGGAAGTTCATCTTTGATTGCTTTGGTAATTTTTTCCATGTTTACCATTGTAGTTGTAAGCAGCGCCGACAAACCAACAAAGGCATTTTCGTGTTCTTTTGCAGCGGCAATAAACTGGTCGGCTTTAACATCGGTACCCAGGTCAACCACTTTGTAGCCGCTACCTTCAACCATCATCGATACCAGGTTTTTACCAATGTCGTGCAAATCGCCTTCAACCGTGCCAATAATAAAGGTTCCTTTTTGTTTTACATCGCCCGAAGCAAAAAACGGTTTTAGGTGCACCATTGCTGTACTCATGGCTTTTGCCGACATTAATACCTGGGGTACAAATATTTTGTTTTCTCTGAATTTTATGCCAACCTTTTCCATTCCAACCATTAATCCCTGGGTAAGAATATCTTGTGCACTAACCCCCTCGGCAATGGCTTGCGCGGTTAACTCATCAGCTCCATCCTGTCCTTTCATTTGCGGAGGAAACGGTGCAGCTTTATTTATTTTTCCAAACTCTATACAGTCTGCAATTTTTGCTAATAGTTCACTCATGGTTATTTATTGATTTTTAATTGATTATGATACCGTCAAAAGTATGACACCCATGAAACTGAAAAAATAGTATTTTTTTAGAAAAAGATGGAAAATATTACTTTTATTAAACACGTGTTTAGTAATTTTATCCTGTTATTTAGTCAGATTGTCAATGATTCGCAGAATTCGCTACTTTGAGATTCCCCGCCCCCTGGTAAACGAACAGCGCCGTAATCCTTTAGTGCTTGATTTATTTTTAACCGAAACCGGAGAGATTGAGGTGGAGCAGGGAACCATCTGGGGCTCGGCTACTGATATAGAAAAATACCTGTTGGTTTTCTGCACACGGGGCAGTGGTTTTGTGCAAATAGATAATGAACAGGCATCGGTTAAGGCCGATCAGTTTTTTATCATTCCAAAGGGAATGGCCTTTAAATACTACTCGGAACAAAATACAACCACGCGTTTTTTAGTTGCGTATTTTGAGGGTTGGAAGGCCATGCGCCTCGGAAAAGAATTTGCACTTGTGCGCAACCTGGTTCCATCGGTAAATAATATGGTTGCCAACCGCGAGATGCTTTTTGATGAAATATTTAACAACCTCTCAAAAGGCTATCACGATGAGAACCTGGAGTACATTAATTTTTGTTTTGGACACCTGCTGGCTACGTTTATTTATGCCAGCCGCACCGAGGATGAGGTGCAGGAAGAAACCAACCCGGTAGTTCGTCGAGCTGTAAACTACCTGGGTAAAAATTTGGGAGAAAAATTAACTTTACAAAAACTGGCTGATGAAATGGGCTATTCGCCAACCTATTTATCCACCTTGTTTAAAAAGGAAACCAACTATTCGCCAATCAGCTATTTCTCGCACCTAAAAATTTTAAAAGCCTGCGAATACCTCGACTATACCAATTTAAAAGTAAAGCAAATATCTTTTCACCTGGGTTACACCGATCCGTACTATTTTACAAAAGATTTTAAGAAAAAAATGGGCATGTCTCCGCGTGCCTACCGCAACAGGGTTGTATAAGCCCAAACATCACCTTCCGTTTTTAATGCTTAATTAACCCGAAATTATTTTCGAGGTATGTTTTTTATATTTGAATGCTTTTCAAGCTCCTGCTCAAATTTTAAGATTACATCAACCCCCGATTCTTTAGAATTACCACTTTGCAAACGCAAAAACAGCTTATCGTTAATTTCGTATTCAATAGTTACGGTTTCGGGGGTAATTTCGTCGCCACTAACTTCGCCAAAACCACGTTGGTAGATTACAAAAATATCGTTGGTAATGTATTTCCCCACAACAAAAGCAGCACTCTGCCAGTTTTCTGTTGTTGTAATTTCAATCATATCCAGGTTTAACTGCGAGCCAATGGTTTTACTCAACTGCGAAGAAATCATACTGGCAACGGCATTTGAACCAATAGAGTTAATCAAGCCATTGTTTCCGCCGTAGCCAATCTCATCGCTTGTTGCTCCAAAAACCAGCACCGAAATTCCGTCCGTTTCCGAAATTTCCACATCGTCGAGCATAAACCTTATTTCCGGATCCGACATTTCACCCGTAATAAGCATCTCGAGGTAACGTTTTTCTTTATCGCTCCCACGGTAAACGTATTCGGCCTCAATATTTAAAGTCGGATCAAACTCTTCACCACCCTGAAAAATGATCTCACTTTCCTTGAGGTTGAGTTTTCGGCCATACAAAATATATTGTCCGCGTACCACTTTTACATTTCCGAACAATTCGAAATACGGACCATTTTTTACAATTTCAACTTCGCCGTTAAGCTCGGCCCTGATGTCGTTACTTCTTATCCAGGTATTTCTCGGAATTTCAACCTGCAAGCGACCCGTTAGATTGTTTACCCAAGCGGTTTCTTTTTTGTTTTTTGCTTTTGCCACAACCTGTCCAGCCAAGGTATTTTGTAACGAATCATCGGGCTTTTCGAGGGCCTGAACCAGCAGCGGAACATCAAGTTCTGTTTCACCTTTGGAGTCTTTCATAAACGCGGGAAGATACAAGTCGGAGCGTAAAACTTTTATATTCCCGCCAAACTCTGGCTTATTTCTCTCAGAGCGAACAAAAGTATTGGCATCTACCAGAATTTCATAATTGCGGTGTTTGGCCAGGAAGAAATTTTTTGCATCAAGCTCTAACGACGAACTGTTGATTTCACCGGTAACAATAGTCGAATCAAAGGCCAGTTCTCCGAATACCGAAATCAAGCCGTTCTTTTGTTTTACCAGCAAAGTATCAATGGCCACTTTGTTTCCGTGAAAGCTAAGCGCGCCAAAAATATCCTCGTAAAAAATTCCAATATTTTCATTCAGGTAAGTACCATCCTTAAGGTGTAGGTTACCATAAATCAGCGGATCATTCCATTTTCCCTTTGTTTGAACATTAACTTGCAGAATCCCTTTAACACTATCGTTTGGTGTGTAGGTTTTCACTAAATCCCGAAGGTCAACCGAATCAATGCGGAATATTCCGTCAAAGGTTTCAGGGAGACTAAAGTTCAGCTGCAAAGAATCGAGATTAAGATCAAATGCAGCAACTGCTTTTGCAAAGAACAGTTCTCCCAATTCGGGCATGGTAAGTTCAACTGCACCTTGTTTGTTTGCATAGGTAAAAATGGCCTGAAAAGGATTAAAGGCATAGATGTTATAACGCGGATCAGTAACATCAAGTTTCCCTTCAATGCTTGGGGCGTTTGACCAGCCATGTAGGGCCATATCGACATTAAGCCTGCCTCCCAGTTGATATTCCTCTCCCAGGTATTTGTTCAGCTCTGCAAGGTCGAACTTGTTTATTTCAACACTAAAGTTACTTGAATCCACAGCTGAAACCAGGCCATTGGCGGCAAAAGAAAACTGTTCCTGATTTCGGTCTTTAAGAACCAGGTTCGAGATTTCCAGAAAGCGGTTGTTGAAAATGCTCGCCGTCATGGTATCGGGAAGAAAAATATCAGCCCATTGCGAGTTTACCTCCAATGCCGACAATTCAAGCAAAATGGTATCTCCGGCTTCAATAACGCTGCAAAAACGGGCTTTCAGCACATCATTCCAGGCAAGTTCACCCAGCACATTCATTTGTTCACCATCAAAAGTATAATCCACCGCTAACGTATCTAAAAGAATTGTTCCGGTTTTTACCTGCAGGGCCTCTGCGTTAACAGCAACCTTATACGAGTCGTTAAAAACATTAACCTTATAATTTGCCTTTGTTTTGCTCAGGTCAACTGCGTAAGCATTTGCATTGTGCAAATCGAGTGTTCCGTCTATTTCAAGGTCGTTAAAGGGCCCATGCAAGGTTGCCGTTGTATATGCCGAGTCAAAAGTTAGGGGAAGCTCCACCAGCGAATCGAGAAATCCAGGCGTTTCTGCAGAAGCTAAAAATCTGGCATTTAGCTGCATCGAATCGAGCATTAGCTGTCCACTTCCGTTTAGCAAAACACCCGGTGCAAAGGCCTGCAGCGTATCAAACTTTAGCTGTTGCCTGTTTGTGGTTGCCAGAGCAAGCAAACTATCTACCTCAAAGTTATAAATTGTACTACTGCCCAGGTTAAGGTTAACTGCTGCTTGTATTTTTTTCGGGTCAAAACCTTTTCCTGTTGCGTATATCTTACCATTCAAAATTGTTTGTTCCAAATCGGTCACAAAACGGTGTAGCTCCAGATTTTTAGCATTAATATTTACATTGTATTCTGGTTGTCCTGAAAAATCCAGGCCGCCAGCCAAAGCTACTTCTCCATAATCAGATTGAGCCAAAACAATAGCATTCACACTATCATCCGCATAAACCCCTTTCAGGTCAACTAATTTCAGATTAATAGTGTTGTAAACCGAGTTATAAAACTGACCTTCAATATTGGCTTCTGATTGTATATTTTTTAAATTATCGCCATTTATTTTCAATTCACCATTAACAAGCAACTGCGCTGTACCTAAGCTTATCCAGTGGTTAATATTTACATTCCCTATCTTAAGTTGCGCCTGGTATGGCACTGCTGCGTTTGGCAGCTGCAAATGGCTAAACGCACCTAAGGCTAGGGTTGCATCAATTGTTTCGTCGCTATTTTGCAACAAAATGTTGGCAACCAACGAATCGTTAACTGCAGAAAAACTGGCCTTAATGGCTGGCGAGCACAGCAATTTAAACGACGGAACAAACAAGGAAAAATCCTCTTTATCAACTTTACCAGCCGTTATTGCCCCTTCAAAATTAGCTGCTGAAATATAACTCCCGTTAAAATCGATGCCCGAGTTACCTGCCAAAAGCAACAGGCTATCCACCTGTATTTTTTCATTACCGATTACACATTTCCCACTGAGTTGTTTTAGTTTAAAATCAGGTTTGATTGTTGTGCACCCAAAACTTTGCAAGCCTATTTTTATTTCGTCGGAACTGTACACTCCGCCTGCCAATAAATTGATATCCTTCGCGCCTGAAGGCAATGCCTCTGACAAGGCTGTAATTGCCAACTCTCCCTGTTTAATCACCACATTTTTCACATCAATCGTAAGGCGAAAAGGCTTGGGTTTACGCTCCGTATTGTGGCTGTTGCCGGGAATAAAAGTTGAAATATTCCATACGCTATCGGTGTTTTGCCACAGGTTTATGTAGGGATTTTTTAGCACAATCGAATCGACACTAACGGTAGCGTTCAAAAGGGGCTTTAGATTATACTTTAACTTTAAACTACCCAGGGAAGCCAACAGCGAATCGCCATCGAGGAGCTTTACCTCCCTTAAGATTAAATTATTGTAGAAATTGCCATCTAAATTGCCCACAGAAAGATCAAGTTCCAGCTTGCTTTCCACCAGCTGTTCTACCTTTATTCTTGCTTTTTCGCGGAAAAAAGCTGTTTGGGTTAACAGCAACATACCTCCAATTAGCAGGATAATTACTGCTAACACGATTGCTAAGTATATTAAAAGCTTTCTCATTTATTAGAAGGTATGACCAATATTAAAATGAAGTTGCCACTTGTTTTCCGAGTCAAACACTGGCCGGGCCACATCAATACCTGCCGGGCCAATTGGTGTTTTTAGTCGTAGGCCAAAACCGGCAGCATATCGTAAGTCTGTAATATGGTAGTTAAAACTTTTCTCCCAAACATTTCCGGCATCCATAAAAACATTAAATTTCAATTTTCGGGCAACATCAAAACGAAACTCTGCCGAAGCTTCCAGCAAACTGTTTCCACCAATAGGCACACCATTTTCGTTACGCGGTCCCAGGTCGCTTCTCGACCAGCCCCTAACCGAATGGCTACCACCTGCAAAGAACTTTTCTTCTACCGGGATAAAATCGGCATCGTCGGTTCGTTTTATACCTCCCATTTTACCCTTCAGCGCCAATACCAAACCACGCCTCAAACCAAAATAGGTTTTTACTTCGCTTAAGATTCGGTAAAATGGTATTTCTTTGCCTAACAGCAAGCCATTTGTTTTTATATTTAGCGAAACGGCGTAGCCCTGTACCGGATCTAAAATTGGGTCGGCATTGTTATAAATACCCCCCAGAACTATTCCTGTTTTTTTGTAAATCGTCTCATCATAATCAACCGTTTCGTTGGCTACAAAAGCGGTGGTATCCAATTCCACATCCTCAAAAACATAACCTATTGATGTATTTAACTCCTTTGAGAAACTTTGCAAAAATGTAATGTTTGTACCTATTTTCTGAAGCTTATAACCCGGTTCATTCTCCTCCTGAATAAATGGATGAACGGTAAGCGTGTTCATGGGGAAGAGAAACGAGGGCTGCGAAAATTTCAGGTAAATATTGTAGGGTTCCAGCCCCGAGTGTTTTGCATACAAATTTAATCTGCCAGTATGGGTTAAAAACCCCAGGTACTGCACATCGGTAAAAGCACGTAATTTATCTTCGCGTCCATAACCGGCCCCAAAACGTACCGACCAGCGCGGTGCTTCGCGTATTTGAATGTGCATGGGAATGGTATCGGGTTGCTCATCTCCAATATTTGCACGAACTGAGGCTACCCTGTAGTTACCCTGGTTGTAAATTTGTTTTTGCGTTTGGTCAATTTTCTTTTTGCTCCAAACCTCTCCCTCATGATAATCGATTTGACGAAGAATATTTTTTGAAGGCACCCGGCTATTGCCAACAATGTTAGTTGAGCCAAAATAAGCCAAAGGCCCCCGGGTAACCTGCCACATTATGGCAGTGGTATTTAAAATGGTATCAACCTGCAAATGATGATTAACTCTTGTGTAGGGGTAACCATAATCGTAAAAAGCTTCGGCAATAAGTAATTGGTCATTGGTAATGTCCTCGTCGCGAAAAGTTTTGTCGTTATTTGCCTGAGTTTGCAAAAGTAATTTTTTTTGGTCTTGCAAACGCATCACCTCATCCAACTGGTAAAGGCTATCTACCTGATACGAAATTTCCGAGATAGTTACAGGCTCACCTTCATCAATAAATATAGTTAATACAACTTTGTTTTTTTTTGTTAGTTCAACCTGTGGTTCATTAAAGCGCACATCCAAATACCCCTGTTTCTGATAAAAAACTGTTAGCCGTTTTACATCTTCATTATAAAGCGATCTTGAATAATAAACCGGCTCCTTACCAAAAATCTTTTGTTTTACCCAGGAACTCGATTCCAGTGCCACCTCTTCTTTTAAATGGTAGGTTTGTATGTGCTTATTTCCACGAAACTTTACTGTGCGTACCTGCAGGTTCTCCTGAGCCCAGCCCAATGCAAAACCAAAAACAAACAGTATAACCAACACAATTGCCTTCAACCAGATTTATTTTAGTGTTAACCAAAGATAAAATAAGGCACTATGTAATAAAAATTTATGAATAAAAGTTTCGGGCCTTTTTTAAGAAGAAAAACTGAGGTGCTGTTATGGATTAATCAACAGCACTTTAATAAAGTTAATATTTACATGGTTTTGCGAAAAAGACTACAAATTTTAACTTTAACCAAAACTAAATCTGAACCGGCATGACAACACCCTTCCTAATCTTTATTGTAATTTCAGCGGTAGCCCTGCTCCTTTTTATGGTGCTAAAACTAAAAATCTCAGCTTTTATTTCGCTACTTATTACGGCCATTTACGTGGGAATTATTGCCGGAATGCCATTAAAAGATGTTACCAAAGCCATTCAGGATGGTATGGCTGGCACGCTGGGTTTTGTAGCAACCGTTGTTGGCCTGGGAGCCATTTTTGGGCAAATGCTGGAAAGCTCGGGTGGGGCAGAATCGCTGGCGCATTACCTAATAAAAAAATTTGGCACCGACAAAGCTTCGTGGGCCATGGTTATTACCGGTTTTATAATTGCCATACCAGTTTTTTTGGATGTAGGTTTTATTATTCTGGTACCCATAATTTACGCCCTTTCGCGCGATACCAAACGCTCGCTTTTGTATTACGGAATACCTTTGCTGGCCGGATTGGCTGTTACCCATAGTTTTATTCCGCCCACACCCGGACCGGTGGCTGTTGCCGATATTATCAACGTTCAACTGGGATGGGTGATCTTTTTCGGAGTTATTTTGGGTTTCCCAACAGCTGTGATTGCCGGGCCCATCTGGGGTAAATATATTGCAAAAAAAATCCACCTTCCACCTCCGGCTGATTTTGAAGTTAGTAAAGAAAAAACCTACGACGAAAATAACCTGCCCTCTTTCAGAATGATTGCTTTAATTATTGCCATTCCGCTTGTATTAATTCTGGTAAATACCTTTACCGGCCTTGCTGTTAAAAAAGAATTTATTGGCCAATCGATTTATACAGATGCACTGGAATTTATTGGCCACCCTTTTTGTGCACTAATTATTGCCACATTAATTGCTACCTACTTTTTGTGTTTAAAACGGGGCATAAACAAGCAAAAAGTGTTGGAACTTTCTACCAAAGCTTTGGGCCCTGCAGGTATTATTATTTTAATTACCGGAGCCGGTGGAGTTTTAAAACAAATACTGGTAGATAGCGGAATCGGAAAAATTATGGCCGAAGGAATGGCAAATTCTGCACTTCCGCCCATTTTACTGGCCTGGCTGTTGGCTGCTGTTGTGCGTGTAACACAAGGTTCGGCAACGGTTGCAATGATTACCGCCGCAGGCATTATTGCCCCCGTGCTGAGTGAATTTGGCCTGAGCGACCCCCACCGTGCATTAGTGGTTTTATCGATTGCTTCGGGTGCCACATTGCTTTCGCATGTTAACGACAGTGGCTTTTGGCTGGTAGGAAAATATTTTGGAATGAACGAAAAACAAACCCTGCAAAGCTGGACGGTTATGGAATCGATAATTGCAGTTTGCGGGCTTACTTTTACCATGCTGGCCAGTCTGTTCTTTTAACAACTGCCGCTGCACTCCAAAATAAAGAGAGGATGCCACGAGCTGATTAAAGCAGATTGCTATTTATTTCGCAATAGTTTTTGCTGAATTTTTCTATTTTCACTTCATGACTTTTACGTTTAAACATTTTTCCGAACTCACCACCATCGAATTATACAATATTTTAAAGCTTCGGGCAGAAATTTTTGTGGTGGAACAGAATTGCGTGTACAACGACCTTGATGAATTGGATAAAGATGCCATCCATCAATTTCTGGAAAAAGATGGACAAATTATAGCCTACTCGCGTCTTCTAAAACCGGGAACGCGTTTTAATGATTACTCTGTTGGGCGCGTTGTGGTAAAAGAATCGGAACGCGGAACAGGATTGGGAATACGGATGATGGAAGAGGCCAAAACTTACATTTTAAAAACTTGGAAGCCCGGGAAAATAAAAATAAGTGCACAAAAATACTTGCGTAAATTTTACGAAGACCTCGGATTTAAAGTTGTTACCAACGAATACCTCGAGGACGGAATACCACATTACGGTATGCTGTTTGAAAACCAGGCAGACTAAACATGCAAAAATTTATAATTCTCCTTTTGCTTTTTCTTTCCTCTTCGGCTTTTTCAGCTAAAAAAGATAGTATTGTTGAGCGCATTTTTAATGAAATATACAACCAACATTACTCACAAGCAGAAAAAATGCTTCGCTCTAACCAAGAAAACATTGACTCTGTTTTTTTCGTCGTTCTTTCTGTGGATCTGAGCTACTGGAAAAATGTTACCGGAACCAACACGCCCGATTATCAATCTTTTGAAAATCACATACAAGATCTTTCGCCAATAAACCCAGCATCAACAACACATCAGGCAATTCGGATGGTTACTTTGTCGTATCAGCTGCGTTACGAGCTCAAACGTTTTAAACTCATGAAAGCAATTTCAACGCGGTAGGAAACAAAGAAACTTTTCACTTCATTTAAAACAAACGTAAAGCTACCTCCCGAGCAGTTGGAACTTTACCAACTGTATTCCGCCTTATTTCAATATTTCGATAATTACCTGAAACCTTTTTTCATTTCGCGAAAAAAAGAAAATTGCAGCGCAGCATTAGCAACCATGACGCGCTTGTTCCAATCGGAAAATCGAATTTCGAAAACACTGGTTGCTTATTTTTTGGGGAAAACCTGGTTGAAATACGAAAACGAGCCGATTAAAGCTTATCCTTATTTTGTTTGGCTAAACAAAAACTACCCTGACAACCAAAAATTTTACGCCTTACTTCAAACTTGCAACAACCAGTTAAACCAATAATTCAGGCATTTCATGAAATTTTTTTTGCATCGCGAAGTTTTCAACTAATAAACTATTTATTTTACAAAAAAATTCAGCGATGATTCAGCGACTTATAGTTACTTTTTTATTAGTTACTTCCGTAAGTTTTGCCGCCAATGCAATGAATAACGATAGCATTGCAAGCCGCATATTTACCTTAATTTACGACCAAAACCTTAGCGAAGCAGAACACTCCTACACCACCAAAAAACATGAGTTGAGCGAGTTTTACAAAACTTTCCTCAATCTCGACCTGCACTGGTGGAAATACCGAACAACCTACTCAAAAGAAAACTCACGCAAACTTGATGAGCTGATCGAGGCATCAATACTTCCCGAAACCGATACCTACGAAAAAAAAATGCGGCAAATAATCGTTCGCTCTTACCAGTTGCGCTTCGAAAAAAAGAAATTCAACATTTTCGGAATGTTATCTGCCCGTTCAAATATCAGAGACCTGATTAAAGAAATTGAAAGTGAAAATCCTCCATTCTCGGGTGACGAGCAGAAGCTTTTCGAAAGCTATGTAATTATGTATCAATATATTGAGAATATTAACTTTTTTGCCAATGCAAAAAAATCGGAAGCCCGCGAAAAAAAGTTACAGCGAATGGAAAAATTTGCCGCCGAAGACAATGTAATTTTAAATACAGTGGCTCATTTCTTTTTGGCACGCATGTATCAGAAAATTGAAGATGAACCGGCAATAGGATTAAACCACTTTAAAATACTTACCACAAAATATCCAACCAATAAAACCTTTGCTGAATACCAGGCCGAATGCGAAGAAAAGATCTAAGGAAATAACTCGTGCTGTGCATAATTTCGATGAAAAGTTCGCTGTCTGCAACGCGGGCAAATCGCCTTTTTTAAACGATGAATATTAGTAAGTTTCAGGCGTGTTTTACAATCTTTGCAACGAAACTCGCTTTTATGAACAATTTTATCCTCATCATAAACACAAACTTCAACTTTATCGTAAAGTGTTTTGCATTGGGGGCATTTATAAATCTGAAAACCGGCCTTTAGGTGCAAACCAGTTTGCTGTTGTGCCAGTTTACAAAGCAGGTTATGCGTTTTGTAATGAAAAATACGGGTTTGCTGCTTTAGGTAATCGCTAACCAGCTGTGAATGCACCTGAAAACCATGTCCCTGATTAAAGCTTTCTGAAAAGCCGCAATGATCGCATCGGTATGAATAGGCATGCCCCATGGTTTAAATTTAGGTATTTTCATTGGGCTTATAAATGTTGTAAAGTATACTTCGTTAAAAAACTCACCGGCTCAAACATTTTTTAAGTTCATCTGTATTAATGTCATACATAAATTAAATAACCATGAAAATTACTTTTTTTGCCACCTTATTATTTACGCTTACTCTGAACAGTTTTGCACAAGAATTGAACCTTGGCGATACAGCACCTGAATTTTCAGCCTTAGCTGACGATGGTTCGATGTGGAATGCAAAAGATTACCTGGGCAGCAAATTTATTGTGGTTTATTTTTATCCGGCAGCAATGACCGGAGGCTGCACCAAACAAGCATGTGCTTACCGCGATTTAAAGAATGATATCGATAAAGCCGATGCCCTGGTAGTTGGCGTAAGTGGCGACAATGTTGACGGCCTAAAGCTATTTAAAAAAGTACACGAACTAAATTTCCCGTTGTTATCAGACGAAAATGGTGAAATAGCCAAAAAATTTGGTGTTCCGATACGCGATGGAGGAAGTATTACTCGAGAAATTGATGGGCAAAACATTGAACTTTTCAGAAGCAATACACCTTCGCGCTGGACATTTATTATCGACAAAAAAGGCAGCATTGTGTACAAGAATACTGCTGTTGATGCCAGTAACGATTCCAGCGAAATTTTAGAGTTTATCAAAAACAATTCTTAAATTGCGCCCATACGAACCCATAAATTAAAGAAAATGAAAAGATTGTGTACGCTTTTTGCACTGGTTTTTGTTTTCTCCCTTACAGTTCCAAAATCTTCTTCAGCACAAGTTAAGCAAACCGAAACTTACGACGTTACCATTAAATTTGGTAACGATGTTGTTTCATTTACTCTTAACTCCGGAGTTGAGAGTATAAAAATTTCTCCATCGGGTAATTACCTGAAAATCCTTACTTTCCAGCTTGATGCCGATGATCCGTTATTAAACCTGGCCATGCCTTATGCCGTGGTTAAAATATCGTTAAACGCCGATATTGATGGCGATGGAAAAACAGACTTAAGTTTAAAAGATAAACGGGCAGTTATTACGCCCAGCGGAAATGTAAAACTGGTTTATCATTACAACGGAAGTAAAAAAGAATAAATTAAAGGAGCAAGATTGCTCTTTTTTTGTTCGTCACATGGGCATAAAAATTATCTTTGCCCAAAATTGTAGTTTTGGAAACATCCAGGTTTCTAAAATATTTTGAGGGGCATCAATTATTTTCGCAGGCAATAAAAAAAGCCATGGCCCCCCCGGGTGAAAAAATTCACCTGCATGGGCTTATTGGCTCTTCCAAAACCATCCTACTCTCCCAACTCTTTCAACAGGTTCAAAAAAATTCTGTTGTACTACTCAACGATCGTGAGGAAGCGGCCTATTTTTTCGACGACCTGAATAACCTTGGGCTGACAGAAAACACGCTCTTTTTCCCGTCGTCGTACAAACGCTCTGTGCAGTACGATAATCCAGAGCAAGAGAACGTGGTGCAACGCACCGAAGTATTAAACCTGTTGGCAGGAAAGGAGCAGCCTTATCTTATTATTACCTACCCCGAAGCACTTATCGAAAAAGTGATTTCGAACGAAAACCTGGAAAGCAACACGCTACAAATAAAAAACGGCGATAAAATCTCCATCGATTTCATCAACGAATTTTTATATGAATATGGTTTTGAGCGGGTTGACTTTGTTTACGAACCCGGCCAGTTTTCAATTCGTGGAAGTATTGTCGATATTTTTTCCTTTTCACATGAAGACCCCTATCGCCTTGATTTTTTTGGCGAAGAAATTGATTCTATCCGTAGTTTCGACATCGAAAACCAGCTTTCAAAAGAACGGTTTAAGCAAATTACCATTGTTCCAAATATTCAAAACAATAGCCTTGAAGGGAACCGAATATCGTTTATTGATTTTGCAGGAACGGAATGCCTGTGGTTTGGAAACAGCCTGAATCTTTTTTCTGATCGGCTTGCAGAACTTCACCGGCAAACTATTATTTCGCGCGAAGATGAGGCCATTGCCGACCAGCTGCTTACTGCCAACGAACTGGAAACTCAACTAAATGCAAAAACTGTATTTGATTTTGGCAACGACCTGGCCTTTCCTGCTGAAAATAAAATTGATTTTGCCACTTCGAAACAACCGGTATTCAATAAAAATTTCGAACTGCTGGGTTCGAACCTCACCGAACACCGGAATAATGGCTACGAGATTTTTATTCTCTCTAACCAGGAAAAGCAGATTGAACGCCTGCAATCGATTTTTGCCGATACCGATATTAAGCTAAGCTTTAATGCTGTAAACTTTGTGTTACACGAAGGATTTATCGACCACGAGCTAAAGGCGTGTTTTTACACCGACCACCAGATTTTTGAACGCTACCACCGGTTTAAACTTAAAAACCGAAAAGCACAACGCGAAGCCATTTCGTTAAAGGAACTGAACAAGCTGCATCCGGGCGATTATGTGGTGCACATCGACCATGGAATTGGGAAATTTGCAGGGTTGGCGCGTACTGAAGTGAACGGAAAAATGCAGGAAGCCATTCGTTTGGTTTATAAAGATAACGACTCGCTACTGGTAAGTATTCACTCCTTACACCGCATATCGAAATACAAAGGCAAAGACGGTGGCGAGCCCAAAATTAACAAACTGGGTACCGGTGCGTGGCAAAAAATGAAAAACCGCACCAAATCAAAAGTAAAAGACATTGCCAAAGAGTTAATTGCTTTGTATGCCAAACGTCGGGCCGAAAAAGGATATGCTTTCTCGCACGACTCGTATTTACAAACCGAACTGGAAGCTTCTTTTATTTACGAAGACACGCCTGACCAGGAAAAATCGACTGCGGCAGTTAAAGCAGATATGGAAAAAACAATTCCGATGGATCGACTGGTGTGTGGCGATGTGGGCTTCGGGAAAACAGAAATTGCCATACGGGCGGCTTTTAAAGCTGTTACCGATAGTAAACAAGTGGCAGTATTGGTTCCCACCACCATTCTTGCTTTTCAACATTTTAAAACATTTACCGAACGTCTGGCCGATTTTCCGGTTAAAATAGAATATGTTAGCCGCTTAAAATCAACTGCGCAAATAAAAGCGGCATTGCGCGATGTTGCCGATGGAAAAACCGATATTATAATTGGAACACACCGTTTGGTTAGTAAAGACGTAAAATTTAAAGACCTTGGCTTATTAATTATCGACGAGGAGCAAAAGTTTGGTGTATCGGTTAAAGAAAAACTAAAACAGTTTAAGGTAAACGTTGATACCTTAACACTTACGGCAACTCCAATTCCGCGTACCTTACAATTCTCGCTGATGGGTGCCCGCGATTTATCGATTATTCAAACGCCGCCCCCCAACCGTTACCCCATTGTTACCGAAGTGCATGGCTTTAACGAACAAATGATAAAAGAGGCCATTTTATACGAAATGGACCGAAACGGGCAGGTATTCTTCATTCATAACCGCGTTCAAAATATTTATGAAGTTGAAGCAACCATAAAACGAATCGTTCCGGGTGTGAAAACGGTTGTTGGCCACGGGCAAATGGAAGGACCAAAGCTTGAAAAAGTAATGCTCGATTTTATAAATGGTAAATTTGATGTGCTCGTTGCCACCACAATTATTGAATCGGGACTTGACATTCCGAATGCCAATACAATAATTATTAACCAGGCGCAAAACTTTGGGTTAAGCGATTTACACCAGTTGCGCGGACGCGTTGGCCGGTCGAATAAAAAAGCTTTTTGCTATTTAATTGCCCCACCACTGTCAACAGTGAGTCCCGAAGCTCGGCGCCGGTTGCAAGCTATTGAGCAGTTTTCGGAATTGGGCAGCGGTTTTAACATTGCCATGCAAGACCTTGATATTCGTGGGGCCGGAAATATGCTGGGAGCCGAGCAAAGTGGCTTTATTGCCGACATTGGTTTTGAAACCTATCACCGCATATTAAACGAGGCCATTCAGGAATTGAAACAAGATGAATTTAAAGACCTTTTTGCTGCAGAAGACCAAGGCCAGTCGCAAGCCTTCCTGAAACTAAAATACGTTAACGACTGTACCATCGATACCGACATGGAATTACTTTTTCCAGCCGACTATATTCCGGGCAACTCAGAGCGAATGATGCTGTACCGCGAACTGGATAACATTGAAAGCCAGGAAGAACTCGACCGCTTTACCAAAGGCCTTGAAGACCGGTTTGGCCAGCTGCCGCGCGAAAGCCGCGAGTTAATCGATATCCTTCCCCTACGCTGGAAAGCCATTAATTTAAGCATGGAAAAAATCATCCTGAAAAACAAAAAAATGATTTGCTACTTTGTGGCCGACCAAAAATCGTCGTTTTACCAATCGGGCGATTTTATAAAAATTGTACAGTACGTACAAAAAGGAAAAACAAAAGGCCGGATGAAAGAAACCAAGGGAAAACTAACCCTGAGTTTTTCGAACGTACCAAATGTGGAAACTGCCGATTATATTTTGAAAGAGATTGAAGCCGAAGTAAAAAGTTAAGGCGCTGTGCTTTCAATCCGCCTTTAAGCGTTAAAACCCAATCAATTCTGCACCAATAGTAAATGCGATTTAAAAAAAAATACCGATATTGGCGTGCAAAGGCAACCAAATCATTTGAAGCAACATCTGTAATAATAACTCAGAAAAATTTAAAATCAGGAATATGAATAAAATGAAAAAACTTGGAAAAATTCTGACAATAGTTGCACTTGCTACAGCGCTGTTTGCCTGTAGCGACGACGATGGCGGAGAACCATTTGAAATTATTGGTGATGTGTTTGTAATAAAACGTACCATGGATGACGAGGTTAAGTACGCCAATTCGTACGCAGCATGGGGCAACCAACCTATGAGCATGGCAAAAGTAACCACTCCCCTTGGAGCAGAAATTACCTTAAGCCCGGCTTCTGAAAATTCGTATACCTATGCAAAAGAACCAACAACAAGCGACTACAGCACCGCATGGCCGGTTGAAGACAACTACCAGTTTTTGGTTATTAACGAAGACATTACACACCAGGCAGTTGATTTACTGGATTTTGATGATATTGAATTTTCAACCATTTCTTCCACCGGTTTTGTAGGTACTGATTTAAGTGTAGAGTGGGAAAGCAATCCATTGGCCGAAGCTTATATGATCCGGCTCTTTAATGCGAACAAACAAATTGCATTTCTTAGCCAAACTTTACCCACACAAATGACCCGCCTTGACTTTGGCCCTGGTACAGCATCCGGTTCGTGGAGCGAAACTCCGGAAGCTGGCAAGGTTTATACGCTGGAGTTGCTAACTTTTAGGTTTGAAGATGATGCAACCAGCAGCGATGCAGCTTTTCATATTCAGGAAATTGCCATAACCGAAACAGAAGTTACCTGGCAGTAAAAAAATATTCAACAAGAGAACCGCCTGATTTTCAGGCGGTTTTTTTATGTCCAAAAGTAAGGCCGGTTGCTGTTATCCTGTCGGCGCCTATTTTTATTACTGCCAAAAGCAACTTTAAGGCCGGTAGTTGCATCCATCATGAGTAAACATTTAACGTAGGGAATCAGAAACTGATTCTGTATAATAAAAAAAGACAAGTGATGAACATTCAGAAAATTGGAAAACTGCTGGTTATTTTATTTATAGTAACCGGCTTTGCGGCATGCAACGAAGACGAAACAGAGAATTTTGAATTAATCGGTGAGGTTTTAACTACCAAACGTACAATTAACGGAGAAGACAAATACGCCCAAACCTACTACGCGTATGCTAACCAGGGCATGGACTCGGCCGTAGTTATTCTTCCCAACGGCACAAACGTTGCACTTTCCTCCGGGGGCTCGCAAAATCTTACCTACATGAAAGAACCTTCAATGGAAGATTATTCGGCCTTTGCTGCCGGAGCCGGAACTTATGAATTTGTGGTTAAATCAAACGACCTTGAATACACTGCAACAGAAAACCACGTATTTACCGACATTAGCATTCCAACTATTGATTCGGTTGGCTTAGACTACGCAAACCAGCTGGTTGGTGTAGCCTGGGAAAATTACGAAGATGCCAACACCTATGTTGTACGACTATTTGATGAAGACCGAGAAACCGTTTTTATTAGTTATTACTTTGCCGACACAGCATACGAAATTACCCTCGACAGCAGCACTGGCTCGTGGCAAAAAACATTACAAGCCGGCTCAACCTACACAATAGAGGTGCAGGCCATGGTATTTGACGAGGAAGCTACTGACTCCGATTATTTTTTCCATATTCAATCCATTGCAATCGGATCAACAGATTTCATTTGGCAAGAATAAACTAAAATTGCAAACACGTACAACCGCTTGAATTTCAGGCGGTTTTTTTATACCACAAAACATTCTACTATGTTTATAGTATTTTTTCTATTAAAATAGTTTTATTTCTAAACAATTAGTACTATGTTTGTAGTAGAAATATTTTTAGTATGATTTTTGTACTCGACACTTACTACTAAAAATCTTAGTACTGTATAAAATGAAAACACTAACAAAAGCGGAAGAACAAGTGATGCAAATCCTTTGGGATTTGAAAGAAGGAGTTGTAAAACAAGTTGTTGAAGGTTTTGGAGAAAGCAAACCAGCTTATACCACCGTTGCAACGGTTTTAAATGTATTGGAAAAGAAGGGTTTTGTTTCGCGACGAAAAATTGGAAATACGAATCTTTTTTCGCCCGCAGTTAGTAAAACCGAATATACCAAAGTTCAGTTCTCTTCGCTTCTTAAAAACTACTTTAACGGTTCGTTTCCTAAAATGGCAACATTTTTTGCCCGCGAAAATAACCTGGGAATGGAAGAATTGGAAGAGATGCTTAAGCTTACCGGGAATGAATTAAACAAAGAGAACAAAAAATAGCCATGGAAACTTTATTACAATATCTACTGAATGCATCAGCCGGAATTGCCTTGTTTTTTATGGTATACTGGCTGTTTTTGCGGCACGAAACCTTCCACGCCGCTAACCGCTGGTTTTTGGTAGCATCACTTTTTCTGGCCATTATGCTCCCATTAATTCCTGTTCAATACGATGTTTTAATTGAAGCACAAAATCAAAAAACAGCCACCCGCACAATTAGCGACACCTTTAAAAATATACCGGTTTTTGCGGCTACCGATGAAGCAACCAGCAATTTTGGTTGGCAGCAGGCCTTACTACTTGTTTACCTTACCGGAGCTGCCATATTCTTTATTCGCTTACTGACCCAAACTCTTGTGCTTATTCATTTAATGATGAAATACCGTGTAAAATCGTTTAACGGTGTTCGCATTGTTGAAAACGAAAAATACGGACTCCCCTTTTCATTTTTTAATATCGTATTTCTAAATCCGAAGTTTCACACACAGGACGACCTGCCGGAAATTCTGGCTCACGAAAAAGTGCACATTCGTGAGAATCACTGGTTCGACCTGCTAATGATAGAACTGTTAACAGTCATCTTTTGGTTCAACCCATTTATTTGGTTGTTTGAACGAGCAATTAAACAAAACCATGAGTACCTGGCCGACAAAAGTGTTCTTGCGCAGGGACACACTGTGGGCCGCTACCAGGCTTTATTAGTAAACCAGCTAATGGGCATGCAAATTATTGGCATTACCAATAACCTGAATTTTGCCCTTAGCACAAATCGATTAAAAATGATGACGAAAAAGAAAACATCAGCCCGCCGGCTGATAAAATTAACCTGGGCATTGCCCGCTCTTGCGCTATTGTTGTTCGCTTTTGCCGAACCGCAATACACCTACAAGAATGCTGAACTAATAGGAAACAAAACCGTTGTAACCGAAACGAAATCGGGGAAAGAGCTTACTATTGTTGGCAAAGTTGTTTCGAAAGAAACGGGTGACGTAATTCCCGGAGCTTCAATAGTTATTAAAGGCTCAACGGTGGGTTGCGTGTCAGACCGCGATGGAACTTTTACCTTAGTTGATGATAACCCAACGGTAAAAGCTGATGGTAGTTTGAGTACCGAAGTTGTGGTTTCGTTTGTTGGCCTAAAAACCGTTGTTAATTCAATCTCGGCATCCGGGTCGGCGATAAACAAAGCCAAACATACCTTTCAAATGGAAGAGGCTGTTCAAATGATTTACAACCGTTCGTACACTGGCGAACAGTTAGTTCCGCCACCACCACCGCCACCGCCTGCAAGTGAAAACAAAACTGAAAAAATCGTTAAGAAAGGCGACAAAGGTGCGGACAATCCACCGCCACCACCGCCTGCAACAGGCGAAAAAGAAGTGTTTTTTATTGTAGAAGACATGCCGAAATACCCCGGAGGATTCGAGGCATTGAGTAACTACATTGAGAAAATGCAAAAGAAAATTGCTGTTCAGAAAAAAGTTAGCGGCAAAGCCAAAGTAAGCTTTACCGTATCAACATCAGGCAAAGTAACCGATATTAAAGTGGTTGAAAAAGATAACGACATGGCAGCCAAAGGAGCTTATATGCTTGCCAATGAAATGCAGAACTGGACTCCCGGTTACCAGCGCGGAAAAGCCGTTTCAGTTAAATATGTTTTACCTGTAGAATTTAAATAAACAGAAAATTATAAAAATTACGGTTCACCCGTTGACTTTTGTCATCGGGTGTTTTTTGTTCCTGAATCTTTGTGCCTTAACGCCTTTGTGGTTAATTTTATTCTTTTTAAAAGTAGCAGGCCATGAAATCATTGTACTTCAAAACCGCAAAAGACTGGGAAACCTGGTTGGTCCAAAACCACCAAAAAGAATCGGAGATAAAACTTATCTATTATAAAAAGCACACGAAAAAACCTTGTATTACCTACGACGAGTCGGTAAAAATTGCCCTCTGCTACGGTTGGATAGATAGCCTGGTTAACCGCATTGATGAGGAGTGTTACACCCGAAAATTCAGTGTACGAAAATCAAACAGTGTTTGGTCGGAATTGAATAAAAAACGGGTAGCAGAACTCATCGATGCTGGTAAAATGCAAGCTGCCGGTATGCGTCTGGTTGATATTGCCAAACAAAACGGAAAATGGGATGAAGTAATTGAACCACCCAAAACCAATCTCGAAATTTCGGCGGACTTTAAAGCTGCACTTGATGAAAATGCAATAGTAAAAGGCTTTTTCCAGAGCCTAACTAAAGCCCAAAAAAATCAATTTATCAGATGGATTAATGTGGCGAAGCGCCAAGGGACAAAAGAAAAACGAATTCAGGAATCTATTGAATTGCTGGCTAATAAAAAGACGTTAGGATTAAAGTAAGACCGCTATAAAAAACGAAAGGCCGGTTCAATAACCAGCCCTTTCTCAATCAACCTAAACCTAAACTAAACCAAAAACCAAACCATCTTATGGTATGTAAATCTTTATGAAGAAAGATTTGTAACAATAAAACACAGGTTGCTTAAAAAGGTTTACCGAACCATTGATTTTTTTTATTTTCCCTTTTTCAGCAGAAACTCTAAAGGAATATTAAGGCGTTTTTTCCAGGCCTCCTCAGAATGATTCTCGCCTTCGAATTTCATTGTTAACCAATTAGAATGATCATATCCATTTTGCAGCATAAGGCTATCGGCCATTTTTTGGTATGGCTCGTAATAGGCATCCAGTGTTTCTGTTCCAAAATCGAAATAAATTTTATGAGCTTCAGCTTCCGGCAAGTTCGCCGCCATGTATTCCATAAACTTTCCGGGAATCGGATTATTATCATCATTAAAAATCCCTATCCAGTGCGTAGAAAGGCAGGCTGCACCTCCAAAAACATCCGGGTATTCGCAAATGGCATACATCGAAATCAGCCCGCCCATGCTCGATCCGGCCACAAAAGTCTCCTCGCGGTTTGCCCTGGTTGAATACTTTGCGTCAACAAATGGCTTAAGCTCTTTAACCAAAAACTTCAGATAGTTGTCTGATTGTACCTCAACCGCAAAAAGCTCTTTGTGCGTAAGTAAAGAATCGCGGTAGGCTTCATCAAGCATTTCAAAGGGCTTTTGCGGAAAATACTCGGAGTGACGTCTCTCGTTATTCCAAATACCAACCACTATTGTTTCGCGAATTTTCCCGCTTTTTAACAAGGCAGTCATTGCATCATCAACACCCCAGTCTTGTTTATTCCAGGTTGTTGTAGAATCGAACAGCATTTGCCCATCGTGCATATATAAAACCGAATACATTTTTTTTCAGAGTATCCCTGGGGTAACCAAACATCAACATTTCGGGGCTTTACAAAGTCCGAACCGAAGTTCTCAATTCGTTCAACCCTTCCACTGCTAACGCTCACTGCCGACTCCATTTGTGCCTTCTCTGTACATGAAACAATTGCAACTATCGCAATGATTAGGTAAATAATATTTTTCATTTTCTTGTTTAGTTCTACTAGCGACAAAAGCTTAAGTCTGGTTGTTTCGCACTATTCCATTTTCAAAATAAACGATTCAAATCCGGCAAGTCCGATGTTAATAAAACCGGTGCCATCTTTTATTTCCAATTTATTTATTTTATCCGAAAGTTGATCAGAAAGCTTGTAAGAACCATCTTTTAAGCCCATCGCCTGAATCGTTTCGGCATCTAATTTTAGCTGAAACTTCTGTTCTTTTTCTTCGAAATTACAGACAATAATTAAGCGATCGTTGCCATTCCAGCGCGCAAACGAGAAAACTTTGTTGGTGTAGTTTTCGGTATTTTGGCGGTTGTAGGTATGTATTTCTTTGTAAGCACCCATTAATGCCGAAGAATGTGCAGAGAAACTCAACAGGGCTTTGTAAAAGGCATGCAACGCTTTTTCCTCCTGTGTAGATTGGCCTCCATCAAATTTGCCATTGTTCATCCAACGCTGGTGGGCAGGTACGCCGCAATAATCAAAAATCGAAGTACGTGTTTCGTCGCCAAAGCCCATATCCCCATCTCCGGGTTCACCAACATGCTGCCCAAAATACAGCATCGTTGGCGAGGTGCTTAAACAGGTTGAGACCACCATGGCCGGCTTTCCTTTTTGGGCGCTGCCGGCAAATCCCTTGCTGGCAATACGTTGTTCGTCATGATTTTCCAAAAAATGCAACATGTGGTGCTCAATATCTTCCAACCCATTGTATATAGCAGGTAAATTATCGGTGCTTCCATGGCCTTGCATAATGTGCTTCAGCGTGTCGTACAGTTCCACTTTATCGTACAAATAATCCATTTTTCCTTTATGAATATAATCGCGGTAAAGGCTAGGATTGTATACTTCGGCTAACAAGAAAACCTCGGGATTTTTCATTTTTAAAGCCGAGTTCATGTAACTCCAAAACTCTACCGGCACCATTTCTGCCATGTCGAAGCGAAAGCCATCAACACCTTTATTGAGCCAATACATGGCAATATCCAGAAATTTCTTCCAGGAGTCCGGCACATCCTTATCAAACCAAAACTCAAAATGTTCGGAATAATCTTTTTTCTCAAAACCCTCGGGAAGGGGATCAAAATCGAAAGTGCCGTCGGGCCGCACCCCGTAATTTACTTTAACGGTTTCGTACCAGTCGTAAAAATGGGGCTGTGCCAAACGCGAGCCGTTACCCGTCCATTTCGCGGGATTTTCATCAAATTCACCATCGGCCAACGGATGCTTCTCGCCTCCAAGCGGCTGATAAGCATTTAAACTTTCAGGCACTTTAAAAGCTTCGCCGGGTATGTAATAAAAATTATTATTTCGTTTGTATTCTGCCGAAGTATCGTCACGTTTACCAAAATCGTGCACGCCTTCGGGTTTTGAAATTGAGTGATAATTGCGCGATACATGATTTGGTACAATATCAATAATCACTTTCATTCCGTGTTGGTGGGTACGGGCAATCAATGCTTCAAATTCTTCCAAACGTTTTTCCGGGTCTTCTGCCAAATCAGGATTTACATTGTAATAATCTTTTACCGCATAGGGCGATCCGGCGCGGCCTTTAACCACATCAGGGTCGTCATTCGAAATGCCGTAATTACTATAATCGGTAATTACACAGTGATGCGGAACACCGGTGTACCAGATATGGGTTATTCCCATTGCTTTTAGCGAATCCAGCGCTAAGTTGGTAAAATCGTTAAATTTCCCAACACCATTTTCTTCAATGGTGCCCCAGGGTTTATTGGTGGTGTTTGTATTTCCAAACAAGCGGGTAAATACCTGATAAACTACAAATTTTCCTTCTGTTGATTCGGGTTGTTTTTGCACCTTTTTTTTGGAGGGCTGACAGGCGAATAGCATTAGGCTTATTAAAAAGAAAGAAATAATATTTTTCATCGGTTTTATGATTTTTTGATAATGCGGCGCATGAAACGGCATTTTTTCATAAAACTTTAGTGGATGCGCCTTTTATTAATTGAAAGCCCGGAGCGCTGCCCCGGGCTATAATCTGCCCACTCAGGGCTATTTCTTATTCGCTTAACTCTACAATAACTGCTGATTTTGCAGGAACCACAACTTCCGAAATATCAGAAAGTGCTTTACCCGAAATAATTTCTTTCCCGGAGGTGTAGCCATCAATTACTTCGCTGAAGCGGTCGGTTCTAATGGTTTTGGCTTCTTCGTTTTTATTCAGAATAACCATAACCGCCTCATTGTTGGTGTAACGGAAATAGGTGTAAGTGGCATCTTCAGGAACAAAGTGCATCAGTTTTCCTTTGTGAATTGCAGTAGCTGTTTTCCGCCAATTCTGGATAGTTGAAACATACTTTTTCATATCTTTTGCCGCATTGCTCAGGCCTTCTCCGGTAAAGGCATTAACGTTGTCGCCTTCCCATCCACCGGGAAAGTCCGCGCGGATATCGCCATGCTCGCTTCCATCGTGGCGCATCAGGTTTTCTGTTCCGTAATAAATTTGCGGGATACCACGTGTTGTTAAAAAGAAAGCTACTCCCATTTTATGCAAATCAACGTCTTCGCCAACCTGCACATAAAACCGCGACATATCGTGGTTATCCGGGAAAATGGTTAAATCCTCCGGTGCCGGATACTGAAAATCGTTGGCTAGTGCTTCGTAGATTTGAATTAATCCGCCGCCCCAGCTTTCTTCGTTTTTTAAGCCTTCAGCAACAGCACTTTGTAGCGGAAAGTCCATCATACTTGGGGCATAATTTTTATATCCGTCGGCATTGTATTTCCCTAATTGCCAATACGAAACAATGGCGGGATTAAGACTCCATTCTTCGCCAACAATATTAAAATTTGGGTATTCTTCCAGCAATTCTTTTGTCCAGTCGGCCATCATATTTTTATCGGGATAAGGCCACGTATCTTGTCTAATTCCCTCTAATCCAACATACTCTACCCACCAAACGCTGTTCTGAATAAGGTATTTTGATAAAAACGGATTACGCTGATTCATATCGGGCATAGCCGTCACAAACCACCCGTCAACCATACCTTTTACATCAGCAGCTGAAGCGTGCGGGTCCTGGTTTACCGTTCGGCGATGATTGGTAATTTTTATATCGGGATAGTTGTTTATCCAGTCTTTTGACGGCATGTCGTTCATCCACCAATGCTCTGAACCACAGTGATTAAAAATCAGGTCCATGATTAGTTTCATTCCCCGCTTATCTAATTCTTCGTTCAGTTCGCGGTATTCATCGTTAGTTCCGTAACGGCGGTCAACCTGGTAAAAATCGGTACAGGCGTAGCCATGGTACGACGATTCGGGCATATCGTTTTCTAACACAGGGTTAAGCCAGACAGCTGTAAATCCCATTTCCTGCAAATAATCCAGCGAATTTATTATACCGCGCAAATCGCCACCGTGCCGTCCGTAATTGTAATCTCTGTCGAGGCCTTCTTTCATGCCCTCTACTTCGTCGTTGCTGGTATCGCCATTCACAAAGCGGTCGGGTGTAATCAGGTAAATTACATCGGAAGAATTAAAACCTACCCTACTGGCAGAACCAGCTTCACGCTCCCACAATTCGTAGTTGTAGGTATCAACTACATTATTTCCGTTTTTAAACTGAATATCGAAACTTCCGGGTTTAACCTCCTTGCAAAGTTTCAAATCAACAAAAAGGTAATTCGGGTTTTCAACTTTTGTTATCGAAACAATTTCAACACCCTCATAGTTAATCACCACATCGGTTTTAGAGATGTCTTCACCATAAACCATCAATTGCAGGTCTGGCGATTTCATTCCGGCCCACCAGTTTGGTGGTTCAACACGACTAACCTCCTGTGCGGTAACATTCAGCGAAAGAAGTATAATTAATAGGCTTATTAGATTTTTCATTTGAGTTGAGTTTTGATTGTTTTCAAATTTTTGATTTCAACCGAAGAATTGCCGGCAATCTCATATTCTTTATCCCATACCGTTGTCTTTATTCCAACGCCTGAATGGTTAATTACGCTAAACAATCCCCGTTCTTTTTTCACCTCGAGGTGAGCACCGCCAAAATCAATACGAAAACCGTATGATCTCCACGACTCGGGTAAAAACGGATTAAAAGTAAGCTTTCCATTTACCACGCGCATGCCTCCAAATGCCATTACAAACGACATCCAGGTTCCGCCCATGCTTGTTATGTGCAGTCCATCTTCGGTATCATTGTTATAATCATCCAAATCGAGCCGCGAGGTGCGCAGGTACATTTCGTAAGCTTTATCCTGGTAGCCAATTTTTGCGGCCAAAATAGAGTGTACACAGGGAGAGAGCGATGACTCGTGAACCGTTAAAGGCTCGTAAAAATCGAAATGCTTTTTCAGTTCTTCGGTTGTAAAATCCTCCTGAAACAGGTACAGGCTTTGTAAAGTATCGGCTTGCTTAATGTAGGGCGAACGCAAAATACGATCCCACGACCAGTTTTGGTTAATGGGCAGGTCTTCAGCTGCAAGTTCGGCTAACGGTTTTAAGTCTTTGTCAAGAAAACCGTCTTGCTGCAGGAAAATACCCCTTTCCTCATCTCTGGGGAAATACATTTTATCAATAATATCAGTCCAATGCGCTGTTTCCTGCAATTCATTAAACTTCCATTTTTTTACCATCTCTTCGTATAAATACGGAAATTCGGTTTTCAGGTAATCAATAACTTCAAGGGTGTATTTTAAAGTCCACACAGCCATGTAACTGGTATGGAAATTATTGTTTACATTATTTTCGTACTCGTTGGGGCCGGTAACGCCCAGCATAACATATTTTTGCTTTGCGGTTGACCAGTTTACCCGTTGACTCCAAAAACGGCTAATTCCGAGCAATACTTCAAAGCCGAGCGGTGCCAGGTATTCCTTGTCGCCGGTGTAATTAATATAGTCGTAAATGGCATAAGCTATGGCCCCGTTACGGTGAATTTCTTCAAATGTAATTTCCCATTCGTTGTGGCATTCTTCACCATTAATGGTGACCATCGGGTACAGGGCTGCTCCATTTTTAAAACCAAGCTTTTCAGCATTTTCAATGGCTTTCTGCAAGTGCTTGTGCCGGTATACCAAAAGGTTTCGTGAAACTTTTTGTGGTGCCGTGCTCAAATAAAATGGCAAGCAGTAAGCTTCGGTGTCCCAATAGGTTACACCACCATATTTTTCGCCGGTAAAACCTTTTGGTCCAATATTCAGGCGTTCGTCTTCGCCCGAGTAGGTTTGGTTTAACTGAAAAATATTAAAGCGAATGCCTTGCTGAGCCGCCACATCGCCTTCAATTTTAATATCGCTGGTTGCCCATTTCTGTAACCAACGTTTTTTATGTGTTTCAAACAGTAAATCGAATCCGGCCTCAACAGCAATATCAATTGCTTCTTTGGCTTTTTCAGGAAGGTCTTCTTTGTTGTAGTAAAGGGAAGAAACAGTTGAAGAGATTTTCTCAACAACTATTTCATTACCCTTCTCTACTGAAACAACTTGCGTTGCCTCCACAAACTTCTCCCTTTCCCCATTCGTAATTTCTGTGTCTACTTTTTTTCCGTTTTTTAGGAGCTGGAACCACATTCCGGTACTTACCTGGAAGCCGGTTTTTAAGGTTTCAACGGTAAGGTATGCTTCCGGGCCACCAACAGCGCGTGCCACTTCAATCCAAAATTTCTCATCGTAATTTGAATCCTCGTTTTCAACATCGCCATCCAGGTATGGTGTTACCTTTATCTCACCTTCAAAATTAAGTGCTTTTATGGTGTACCTGATAGCCCCAATTTCGGTAGCAACAATACTTACAAAGCGGTGCGAACATACTTCAACCTGGTTGCCGTTTTGCAATTCAGCAACAAAACTACGTGTTAACAGGCCGTGTTGCATATCCAGCTCGCGCTTAAACGAGTGGACTTTTGCTTTTGCCAGATCCAGTTCTTCGCCGTTAATGCTTACTCCAATTCCAATCCAATTGGTAGAGTTAATAATCTTGGCAAAATACTCCGGATAACCATTCTTCCACCAGCCTACCCGCGTTTTGTCGGGGTAGTAAATTCCGGCAACGTAGGTACCGTTTAAGGTATCGCCCGAATACTTTTCTTCGAAATTAGCTCGCTGCCCCATTTTCCCGTTACCAATGCTAAACAGGCTTTCGGAAATTCGGTTATTTTCTGGAACAAATCCTTGTTCAACTATTTTCCAATCGTGATGAATAATATAATTCTTCATCTTATCTAATCTTAATTCGTTTTTAATTTGTGGTTTTATCGTCAACATCAGTTACCCGGGTAACCAGGGCTGCTGCAATAAGGAAAGAAACACCACTTGTTACAATGGCAAAAATCGGATTTCCGCCATAAAAGTGTTTTACAATTGGTCCACCAATAATGGCATTTACAATTTGCGGCAATACAATAAAGAAGTTAAATATTCCCATGTAAACACCCATTTTGCGCGGTGGAATCGATCCGGCTAAAATGGCATAGGGCATAGCCAAAATACTTGCCCATGCTATACCAATGGCCATCATCGAAAGAATTAACCAGTTTTCGTTAGGCATAAAGTACATTGAAATAAAACCTAACCCACCAATAATTAGTGCTATTGCATGAGAACGTTTCCGCCCAACTTTATGCGCAATTGCCGGTAAAAAGAAAGCAAATACGCCTGCAACCGCGTTATAAACACCAAACAAAATACCTACCCAGTCGCCGGCATCCTGAAATGCAGCACTGTGTGTATCGTCTATAGCCAAACCATAAACATGATGCGCAACTGCCGGAGTTGTAAATACCCACATGCCAAATAAGCCAAACCAAGAGAAAAACTGTACACCACTTAACTGGCGCATTGTTTTTGGCATTTTGGCAAAGTCTGAAAATATTTCCAGGAGACTTGAGCTTTCTTCCTCTGCTACCTCTTTTTCTCCGGAGAACTCTTGAAGTTCTTCAGGTGAATATTCCTTGGTTCCGATTACCGTAACCAAAATACTTGTTACTAACACACCGGCTCCAATTACAAAGGAAAGAAGCAGGTTTAGAGGAACCTCACCAGCTGCAGCCTGATTACTTAAGCCAAACCAATTGGTTAAAGCATAAGGCAACCACGATCCTACCACTGCACCAATACTTATTAATACGGTTTGAATGCTAAATCCGAGTGTTCGCTGATCAGAAGGGAGCATATCGGCCACCAAAGCCCTGAAGGGCTCCATAGCCACATTAAACGATGCATCCATTATCATCAGCATACCGGCTCCAACCCAAAGTGCAGGCATGAATGCGGTAAACATATCGGCGTTTGGCATAAGTATTAAACCACATGATGCCAGTAAGGCCCCGGTTAAAAAGAAAGGCCTGCGTCGCCCGAGACGCGTCCAGGTACGATCGCTGTAATGGCCAATTATTGGCTGAACAATTAAACCGGTTAAGGGTGCAACTATCCAGAACCATCCGAGTTCATGAACATCGGCACCAAAAATCTGAAGTATGCGACTGGCGTTGGCATTTTGCAGGGCAAAGCCCATTTGAATGCCAAGAAAGCCAAAACTCATATTCCAAATCTGCCAAAAACTAAGCGTAGGTTTTTTGCGCATAACATTTTTTTAAATTTCTAGCTAAGCTGTATATAAATGAAAACACAGCAAAAGAATTTTTGCTGTTAAACACAAAGTATGTACGAATTGATTTGCCTGCACAAATATAATACAGAATGCAAGAGAAATCCAAATCGGCCAGTGGCTGAACACTCGTAAACACGGCCATTTCAGAAGAAAACAATCATTTCAAACGTTTGCGGAAACCTAAAACATATTGTATAACATATTTTACTTTGTCTTGTAATATTCTGCAAATTCGGACTCAGAAATAATCAGTTGGCTAAATAAGCGATGATCCCCGCACAATTAGGTTGGCATTTAACACCTTGGTTTCAAAAGGGTAATCATCAACTTCGGCGGTTATTCGTTTTAGTAACATTTGGGTAGCTATTGTTCCCATTTCGTAACCATGTTGGTCGACAGAAGTTAGCGTCGGGTCGGTAATACCCGAGAAGCGCCCATCGGAAAAGCCTACCACAGCAATCTCATCGGGTATTTTATAACCTTTTTTCTGAATGGTTTGCATGGCGCCAATGGCAGTCAGATCGTTGGTAGCAAAAACGCCATCAAACTTCTTTTTCTGGTTTATAAGTTTCATAATGGCCATGCGTGCCTTTTCAAACGAATCCGACTCGAGAATCAAATCTTCATCAACGGCAATACCAGCTTCTGCCAAAGCTTTTAAATACCCTTCTTTGCGTTGTTTACCAATTAATAACGACATGGGTCCTCCGAGATGAACAATACGTTCGCGTCCGCTGTCGATAAGATGTTTGGTTGCCCTGTACGAGGCATCAAAATCATCGATAATAACCTGGTCGGCGATAAGGTCGGGTACAATCCGGTCGTAAAACACCATGGGTACATTATTATTGGCAAAATTATGCAGGTGCTTGTAACTGGTTGTTTCTTTTGATATAGACACCAAAACACCATCAACCCTACTGGCCAGCAAAGTTTTAGCATTGGCAACTTCGCGCTCAAAACGCTCGTTACTCTGGCATATAATTACATTAAACCCGGCATCGTAGGCCACATCCTCGATACCGCTAATTACCGACGAAAAGAAATAATGAACAATCTCGGGTATAATTACACCGATGGTATTGCTTCTTCTTTGCTTGAGGCTAAGCGCTACTGCGTTGGGCTGGTAATTCATTTTTTCGGCCAGCTCGTTTACCGCCCGCTTTGTTTCTGCACTAATATCGGGATGATTTTTAAGTGCCCGCGATACGGTTGAGGCTGAAATATTCAGTTCACGAGCTAAGTCTTTTATTGTAACAAGTCCGCTTTTCATATTATATAGAGAATTCCCCAGTGATTGTTTAATGGTTCTATTCTTTTATTGATGTAGGTTATGTACAAATGTAAGCATTTAGCCTCAATTGGCGCCCATATTCTTTTGTAGAAATTGTCCGACCAGTAACTACCTGTTTTATAACATATTGGATGCAAACGACACCGCAAACGTTTGCATAAAGGAGGATGTTAAAAAACGTAATTTATTCTTAACAATTATTATACATTCGCTTCAGGAATTTAGCATTTGTTAAACACAAAGTCTCTGTAACGAATTGATTTATTGCCAACTAAATGAGTTAAGAGAATTTAACAAATAGAAAGATTCATAAACTAATAACATGTAAAATGAGGATTATTCGTAAAAACCTTAAAGTAGTCTTGTTTTTGGTTGCCCTGCTAAGCTTTAGCATTAGTTACGCGCAAGTAAAAACAGTTACAGGTAATGTTAGCGATGCCGGAAATGGCGAGCCCTTACCTGGTGTTACCATTGTAGTTAAAGGAACTACGCAAGGAACAATTACCGATTTTGATGGAAATTACAGCATTAATGTTGAAGAAGGAGTAATACTTCTTTTTTCATACATTGGCTATAATCCACAGGAAGTAACCGTAAGTGCATCAAACCAGTTAAACATTCAACTGGAGCAATCTATGGAAAACCTCGACGAGGTGGTTGTAATTGGTTACGGCCAGGTTAAAAAAGAAGATGCCACCGGATCGGTTACTGCAGTTAGAGCTGAAGATTTTAACAAAGGAAATATTACTTCACCACAAGATTTGCTGGTTGGTAAAGCTTCCGGAGTTGTAATTACTTCTTCAGGTGGTGCCCCGGGTTCTGGTTCTCAAATCCGTATTCGTGGGGGCTCATCGCTAAACGCTTCAAACGATCCGCTGATTATTATCGACGGTATTCCAATCTCAAACAACGATGTATCAGGCGGAAGCAACTTCCTTGCTTTTGTAAACCCGAACGACATTGAGTCGATGAGTGTTCTAAAAGATGCTTCGGCAACTGCCATTTACGGTTCGCGTGCATCAAACGGTGTAATTATTATTACCACCAAAAAAGGAAAAGCCGGAAGACCAACACAAATAAATGCTGATGTTAAAACATCTGTTTCAACACCTATAAAATTTGTTGATGTTTATTCGGGCGACGAGGTGAGACAAATTGCACACAGCAAACCCGAATTATACGCACCCGAAAGTTACGATATGTTGTGGAGTGAAAATACCAACTGGCAAGATGAAATTTTCCGCACATCAGTTTCGCAAGAAAGCAATTTAAGCATTTCGGGTTCGATAAAAGATGTTCCTTATCGGGCATCAGTTGGACTGAACAACCAAAACGGTATTCTTAAAAACACTTCAATGAAAAGGCTTACCGGATCGTTAAGTGTTGACCCAATTCTATTGGATGGCGACCTAAGGGTTAACCTGAACCTAAAAGGAATGACGACTTCGAACAACTTTGGCGACACCGGAGCCATTGGCAGTGCCATTAGCATGGATCCAACCAAACCGGTTAACGATGCGTCGCAAACAGGTTCTGGAGGTTATTTTCAGTGGGTAAATTATGGTGCCAGTCTGGGTACTGCTAACCCGGTTGAACAATTAATGGCTGTTGACAATAAGTCAGATGTAAACCGAATTGTAGCCAATGCGCAGTTCGATTATAAAATTCCTTTTGTACCGGGTTTAAAAGCCAACTTAAATCTGGCTTCAGACTACTCGAAAGGAGAAGGATACAACAATCGTCCCACTACTTCGCCACAAACCTTAACCGACAACCGCAACGGTAGGTTAAACGATTACGATGCAACACATAAAAACAACCTGTTGGAGTTTTACTTAAACTACAATAGAGATTTGGAAAGCATTAACAGTAGAATTGATGCAACTGCAGGTTACTCGTGGCAACATTTTGAACGCGAAGAAAACAGCTTCACTACCAGTGCCGGAGACGATAACCAAAATGATGTTACAACAGCTTCATTTACCGAAAACTACCTGGTTTCATTCTTTGGTCGATTAAACTATACACTGGCCGAAAAATACCTGCTAACCTTTACTTTACGTAACGATGGCTCGTCGCGTTTTATCGACGATAATAAATGGGGACTTTTCCCATCGGCAGCTTTAGCCTGGAAAATCAGCGACGAAAGCTTCCTGAAAGATTCAAAAACAGTTTCAGACCTGAAACTTCGATTGGGTTGGGGTATTACCGGCCAACAGGATATTGGAAACGATTACCCGGCACAAGCTACTTATGTGCAGGCATCAGAAGGTTCGTATTACCAAATTGGCGGTGTGTTTATTCCAACACTTCGCCCAAGTGCCTACGATCCCGATATTAAATGGGAAGAAACAACCACTTACAACGCAGGTCTGGATTTTGGATTTTTTGACAATCAACTTTCAGGTTCATTGGATGTATACTACCGCGAAACAAAAGACCTGTTAAACACGGTAACCATTCCTACCGGAAGCAACTTCTCGAACACCCTGCTTACCAACGTAGGTAGCCTCGAAAACAAAGGTGTTGAACTTTCGCTGGACTGGAGAGCGATTTCACAGAAAGATATGTCGCTTAATGTTGGTTTTAACGTTTCGTACAACGACAATGAAATTACCAAACTTAATTTTAACGACGATCCGAACTATAAAGTACTTTATGGCGGTGGTATGACAGGAACAATCCAGGTAACAACAATTGGTTATCCGGGTTACTCATTCTACTTAAACCAGCAGGTTTACTATCCGAACGGAACACCTGTTGAAGGCATGTATGTTGATTTATCGGGCGAGGGAGGTACCGTAAACGGCGATAACGACGATAAATACATCTACCACAATCCGGTAGCCGATGTACTAATGGGGCTTTCAGCAAGTT